>Ga0210009_1000706_pt1 | contig 34388 bp, 48 predicted proteins | sample CryGeyCG2114_065_FD_185457 | JGI IMG/M metagenome (GOLD analysis project Ga0210009, IMG submission 185457) | Groundwater microbial communities from aquifer - Crystal Geyser CG12_big_fil_rev_8/21/14_0.65 (SPAdes) (version 2) | ecosystem: Environmental > Aquatic > Deep subsurface > Groundwater ...
GTGACAACACCCAGTTCAAGGTAAAGCTGATTGTGCCTGTAGCCATGGAGCAGGGCCTTCGTTTTGCCATTCGTGAAGGCGGTCGCACGGTGGGTGCCGGTGTCGTCTCCAAAATTCTTGACTGATTATCATGGCTGCAAGTCAAAAAATACGTATCAAGCTCAAGTCGTATGATCACACGCTGATCGACAAGAGCTCGGAGAAAATCATCAAAACGGTCAAGTCTACAGGCGCGGTTGTAAGTGGACCCATACCACTGCCGACACGAAAGACGATCTATACCGTTTTGAGATCTCCCCACGTCAACAAGAAAAGTCGCGAGCAGTTTGAGACCCGCAGTCACAAACGTCTTATCGACATTTTGTCGACGAGCAGCAAGACCGTCGACGCACTCATGAAGCTTGAGCTTCCAAGTGGTGTCGACGTTGAAATCAAAGTTTGACCCGAACGGGCTTACCAATCCGATCATGTTGAAGTGATCGTATAAACAGGGATTGCTATGAGCAAAGGAATATTGGGAAAGAAACTCGGAATGACGAGTTGGTTCACACCGCAGGGTGATCACGTAGCCTGTACGGTTATCGAGGTGACCCCGAACGTTGTGACACAGGTCCGCACAGCGGAGAGGGACGGTTATGAGGCCGTCCAGCTTGCCTCGCAGGAGAGGAAGGAAAAACATACTTCGTCGGCCATGCAGGGTCACTTCAAGGCCGCCGGCACGTCTCCAAAACGTTACGTCAGGGAGTTCTCGAAGGGGGATCTTGACGTCACAACCGGTGATGAGATTCGCGTTGCCGACGTCTTCATCGAAGGTGAAACCGTGGATGTAACCGGTACCTCGAAAGGGAAGGGTTTCCAGGGCGTCGTCAAGCGTCATGGTTTTGCCGGTGTGGGCGACGCAACCCACGGCCAGCACAACCGCCAGCGTGCGCCCGGTTCCATCGGTGCCTCTTCCTGGCCATCCCGCGTTTTCAAAGGCATGAGAATGGCAGGACGGACGGGTGGTGACCGGGTCACCATGAAAAATCTTCAGATTGTACGCATTCTTGAAGATCAGAATGCAGTTCTCGTCCACGGTGCTGTACCTGGAGCCAAGAACTCGCTGGTCGAAATCAAAAAGAAAAAGTGAGACCTGGACAGACGATGAAACTCAAAATCCACAAACAGGACGGGTCTGCCACGAAAAAGAGTGTCGACCTCAATGAGGCGATCTTCGGTGTGGAGCCCAATGACCATGCCATCTGGCTCGATGTTCGGCGTATCCAGGCCAATGCCCGTCAGGGAACGCACAAGGCTAAGGAGCGGAGTGAGGTTGCTGGCAGTACGCGCAAGCTGTACAGGCAAAAAGGCACCGGAAATGCACGTGCGGGGTCGGCCAAGTCGCCGCTACGCAAGTCTGGTGGGATCATGTTCGGCCCACGGCCGCGGACGTACGGCATCAAGGTCAACAGGAAAACACAGCGACTCGCGCGCAGGAGTGCGTTGACGTACAAGGCACAGGGTGACGCTGTTCGTGTCGTTGAGGACTTTTCGTTCGAATCGCCCAGCAGCCGGTCGCTACAATCCATGTTGTCGGCCATGGAGCTGGCAGATCGCCGCGTGCTGGTGCTTACCAGCGACGTCGCGCCCCCGGTTGTTCGTTCCGGCACGAACCTCTCGAAAGTGATGGTGCGCGTTGCGTCAGAGCTTTCCACGTTGGATGTCGTGTCGGCGGATGTCGTTCTGTTCCAGGCAAGTGCGCTTGCATCCATTGAAAAGCATCTCGGATAGTACCATGAGCCAGAACATTCTTATCAAACCCCTTGTGACTGAAAAGTTGACCCAGCTTATGGAAGGGCACCATTACGCTTTCCAGGTTGCAGACGGCGCAAACAAGCTTGAGGTTCGCAAGGCCGTTGAGGAGCGCTATCCCGGCGTGCGGATCAAGGAAGTGCGAACCATGATTGTACGTGGCAAACGACGTACGCAAATGACTCGCAGGGGACGTGTTGAAGGTCGCAAAGCCAGCTACAAAAAGGCTCTGGTTACCCTGCACGCGGACAGCGAACAAATCGACTTTTTCGAGGAAGTGTAGGGGCCTGAACGCCCAGAAAGGACAATACAATGGCTATCAAAAAACTCAAGCCCAACACACCTGCCCAGCGGCAACGTTCCGTCTCCGGCTTCGAGACGATTACGAAGGGAACGCCGGAGAGAAGCCTGTTGTCGCCCATCAAAAAGAAGGGTGGACGAAACAACAACGGTCGTATTACGGTGCGCCACCAGGGCGGTGGGCATAAACGCAGATACCGGATCATTGACTTCAAGCGCAACAAGTTCGGTGTTCCCGCACGCGTTGCATCAATAGAATACGATCCGAACCGCACGGCCCGTATTGCGCTTCTGGTCTACGCCGATGGTGACAAGCGGTATATCATTGCGCCCAACGAGGTTTCTGTAGGTATGACGCTGCAGAACGGCCCCGATGCGCCACCCGAGCCCGGCAACTGTCTGCCGCTTGGTAAAATACCGGTAGGATCTTTTGTGCATGCCATCGAAATGCGGCCTGGAAAAGGGGCGCAGATGGCTCGTTCTGCCGGTACATATGCTCAGCTGACGGCACGGGAGGGCAAGTATGCCAACCTGAAGCTTCCCTCAGGTGAGACGCGCATGGTGCAGGCCACGTGTATGGCCACGATAGGAACGACCAGTAATCCGGATCACATGAACATTGACCTGGGCAAAGCGGGACGAAGCCGCTGGCTCGGGATTCGCCCCAAAACCCGTGGCGTGGCCATGAACCCGATTGACCACCCGATGGGTGGTGGCGAAGGCAAGGCCTCGGGCGGTCACCCCAAGTCTCCTACCGGCGTGCCGGCCAAGGGGTACAAGACGCGTAAGGGAAAACATCAGTCAGACAAGTACATCGTACGTAGTCGTAAACGCAAGTAAGTATGGCTCGCTCTCTGAAGAAAGGTCCTTTCGTCCATTTCAAGCTCCAGAAGAAGGTGGACGAGTTGAATACATCAGGCAAGAAGAAAGTTGTGAAGACGTGGTCACGCGCCTCCATGATTACGCCTGAATTCGTAGGTCATACGTTTGCCGTGCACAACGGCAAGCAGTTCGTTCCTGTTTACGTGACGGAAAATATGGTAGGTCACAAGCTGGGTGAGTTCTCTCCAACCCGGGCCTATCGTGGTCACGCCGGAACGGCCAAGGATCGCAAGGGCAAGAAGTAACGATGGCTGCCGCCTAATAAGTGAAGACAATGGAATCCAGAGCAGTACGCAAACATATTCGAAGCTCGGCCAAGAAAATGCGCCCGGTTGTCAACGTGGTACGGGGCAAAACCGTCCCGGAAGCACTCGATGCGCTCAACTTCCTGCCGCAGAAGGTCACAAGAATCGTCAAATTGACCATCCTGTCAGCGGTTCACAACATGTTGGACCAGAACCAGGATGAGCGGATTGATGAGCAGGAACTGCTCATCAAGGAGATCCGGGTCGATCAGGGACCGGCGTTCAAGAGATTCCGTCCCGTTTCGCGGGGCAGGGCGCACCCCATTCTCAAGAGAACCTGTCATCTGACTGTCGTGGTGGCAAACCCGACAGCTGTAGAAATTCCCGTAGAGGAAGCCTAAACAAGAAATATTATGGGTCAAAAGACAAATCCAATCGGTTTCCGTCTCGGAATCATTCGTGGCTGGGATTCAAACTGGTATGCCGGCGGTGATTTTGCCGACAAACTGGTTGAAGATGAAGAGATTCGGCAATATTTGGCTGCCCGTCTCAAGCGTGCCGGTCTGAGCCGCGTGGTGATTGAGCGTACGCCCAAGCGGGTTATTCTGACGCTGCATACAAGCCGGCCGGGAGTTGTGATTGGTCGTGGCGGAGCAGAGGTCGAAAAGCTTCGGGAAGAGATCAAAAAGCTCACGAGCAAGGATATTCAGATCAATATCAACGAGATCAAACGGCCCGAACTGGATGCCAGTCTGGTTGCACAGAATATTGCCCAGCAGCTCGAAGGTCGCGTGTCGTTCAGACGCGCCATGAAGCAGTCCATTACGGCAGCCATGCGTATGGGTGCGGAAGGTATCCGTATCCGGGTCAGCGGGCGGCTTGGAGGTGCTGAAATGGGTCGGACCGAACAGTACCTGGAAGGCCGTGTACCGTTGCATACCATTCGGGCAGACATAGACTACGCCGAGGCAACGGCCTATACCATTTATGGTACAAACGGGGTGAAGGTCTGGATATACCGGGGTGAAATCCTGGGTCGTCCCGATCTCAGTCCGAACGTCCAGGCGCAGCGCCAGCAACTCCAGCAGATGGAGCCCGATCGACGCCGGGGTGGCCGTGGTCGTCGCCGTCGCGATGAAGGACGTACTTCGCGCGGCAACAATTGAAATTCAAGACTCAACTCAGTAGCGAGGATCAGTCATGCTAATGCCAAAGCGCGTAAAGCGCCGTCGCGTGCAGAAAGGGCGCATCAAGGGGAATGCCCAACGCGGTACCCGTATAGATTTCGGAGACTTTGGAATCAAAGCCCTTGAAATCGGCAGAATCACGAGCCGCCAGATTGAGGCCGCCCGTATATCGATGACGCGTCACATGAAACGGCAGGGCAAGGTATGGATTCGGATTTTTCCGGACAAACCCATGACCAAAAAGCCCGCTGAGACCCGCATGGGTAAAGGAAAAGGATCTCCCGAGTTCTGGGTTGCGGTTGTGCGGCCAGGACGTATTCTTTTCGAGGTCGGAGGAGGTATTGCTCCCGACCTGGCTTCAGAGGCCATGCGTCGTGCCCAGCAGAAACTTCCCATCAAGACGAAGCAGGTCACGCGACCTGATTATAAAGCTTGAGGCTCTCATGAAGGCAAAAGAAATTCGAGAAATGACGTCGGAAGAACTCGACACACGCATCAAGGAGGAACAGGAACAGATCAGTCAGCTCCAGTTTCAGCATGCGATTGCCGATCTTCCCAACCCCCTCGTCCTGCGTCATAAACGACGGTTCCTGGCTCAGCTCAGGACCATCCGTCGTGAGCGGCAGGATCTGTCCTGATAAAATCATAAAGGTAGTTGGTGGGGAAACGGTTTACGGCTCACCAAGCCACAAGCAATATGGAAACAGATATTACAAGAAACGCCCGGAAGGAAAGGGTTGGACTCGTCGTGAGTGACAAGATGGATAAAACCATCACCGTTGCCATTGAGCGGCGAATGAAGCACCCCATCTACGGCAAGTTCGTCAAGAAAACCTCACGGATCATGGCTCACGATGAGTCCAATGACGCCGGTGAGGGAGATACAGTACGCGTCATGGAGGTTCGGCCACTGAGCAAGCGGAAGCGCTGGCGCCTGGTCGAGATTATCGAGCGTGCCAAGTAGGACCATCCACCCAATCCCAGTAAAGCGCAATGATTCAGCAAGAATCCAGACTTAAAGTCGCGGACAACAGCGGGGCAAAAGAAGTGCTCTGTATACGCGTTCTTGGCGGAAGTGGACGTCGTTACGCACGCGTCGGTGATCAGATTGTCGTCTCGGTCAAATCCGCTATTCCGGGCGGAAACGTCAAGAAAGGCGATGTGTCCAAGGCGGTAATAGTCCGCACGAAGAAGGAATTTCGTCGTCCAGACGGAACGTATATCCGATTCGATGAAAACGCCGCAGTCCTTCTCAACCCCCAGGGCGAGCCCAGGGGCACCCGCATTTTTGGCCCTGTAGCGCGTGAGTTGCGCGAGCGCCAGTACATGCGAATCGTCTCATTGGCTCCTGAAGTCCTGTAACCAGTCAACGTCATGCCACGGACCAACAACAAGCAGAAAAAGCTCCACATCCGTAAAGGAGACATGGTGCGCGTATTATCCGGAAACGACCGGGGCAAGGAGGGCAAGGTCCTTCGTGTGTTCCCGGCCAAGGAGCGCGTCATCATTGAGGGCGTTAATGTGCGGATTCGCCATACGCGTCCGAATCAGATGTATCCACAGGGTGGGCGGATTGAAAAGGAGATGCCCATCCACGCATCGAACTGTATGCCTCTCGATTCAAGCGGTGAACCCACGCGTGTTGGTCGGAAGAGGATTGAAGATGCAGAGACCGGTCGCGGCCGGTGGATCCGCTATGCGAAAACGACCGGCCAGGAGCTGGACAACTAAATCTATATTCCAATGGACGGATACGTACCCAGATTCAAGCAGAAGTATCAGCAGGAGATTGCTGCCGCGCTGAAAGAAGAGTTCGGCTATGACAATGTCATGGAGATACCGAAGCTGGTCAAGATCAGTATCAACAAGGGTGTTGGTGAAGCTTCACAGACGAAAAAGGTCCTCGACGACGCTGTTGAGGAGCTTCGGACGATAACCGGGCAACAGCCGGTGATCCGCAAGGCTCGCAAGGCAGTCTCAAACTTCAAGCTCCGTGAGGGCATGCCGATTGGTGTGTCGGTGACGTTGCGTGGCGACAGGATGTATGAGTTCCTGGATCGTCTCGTCACGTTGGCACTTCCGCGCGTTCGTGACTTCCGGGGTATACCGGACAAGAGCTTTGATGGCCGTGGCAATTATACGCTTGGTGTAAGGGAGCAGATCATTTTTCCGGAAATCAATGTCGACAAGACGGATCGGATTTCCGGACTCGACGTGACGTTTGTCACGACGGCCAACACGGATGAAGAGGCGTTTGCACTGCTGAAGGCCTTCGGAATGCCATTCATGCGCCGCGGAGAAGCGGCTTAAGAACAGAAAAAACACTATGGCCAAGAAAAGCTGGATTGCCAGAGAGAAAAAAAGAGCGCGCACGGTAGCCAAGTACGCAGACCGTCGAGCCGCACTGAAAGCGGCAGGAGACTGGGAAGGGCTTCAGAAGCTGCCACGCGATGCGAGTCCCGTTCGTATGCGCAACCGTTGCCGCCTGTCGGGACGATCGAGAGGTTACCTTCGCCGGTTTGGTCTGAGCCGCATCGCATTCCGTGATATGGCCCGTGCCGGGCTGATTCCCGGAGTGCGCAAGGCAAGCTGGTAAAATCCAATCCGTTCACGTGACCAGGCGCACAGACGTGCGAACCGGTCGCAACACGATACGAAAACGAATGAGTGTAGTAGATCCCGTAGCTGACCTGTTGACCCGCATCCGCAATGGACAGCAGGCAGCGCATAGACACGTAGATATTCCTGCTTCCAAGCTCAAGCGTGCCATTGTCCAGATTCTTCTTGACAAGGGGTACGTCCGGCGTTTCATCAACATTGATGACGGTAAGCAGGGTCTTATCCGTGTATATCTGAAATACAGTAAAGGTGGCGAACCGGTTATCCGCAGCCTGAAGCGCGTGTCGACGCCGGGACTTCGCCAGTACGTTGGAGCTGACGCGTTGCCGCGGGTTCGCAACGGGCTCGGTGTGGCCGTCATTTCCACTTCGCGTGGTGTGATGACAGACAAGGAAGCACGCTTGCACCACATTGGTGGTGAAGTGTTGGCGTACATCTACTGAGACCAATTAAACGAAGCGAGTGTAATCATGTCACGAGTGGGAAATGCAGTGATCCCCGTAGGAGACCAGGTCAAGGTCGATGTGGGATCCAATAACTTTGTGACCGTGAAGGGGCCCAAGGGTGAGTTGTCGGTTCAGGTCGATCCCGATCTCTCCATCAAGCTCGAAGACGGCGTCATCACGGTGGAACGACCAACGGAGCAGAAGCGCCACAAAGCCATGCACGGCTTGTACCGTTCCTTGCTGAATAACATGGTGTTGGGTGTCACTGACGGTTTCAAGAAGGAACTTGAGGTTATCGGGGTGGGATTCAGGGCGGTCATGACGAACGGGGTCCTGGAGCTTGCACTGGGATTTTCACACCCCATCTACTTCCTGCCACCTGAAGGTGTCAACATTGACGTAGATACGAAGCGGGGCAAAAGCACCTTCATCATTGTCGAAGGTGCCGACAAACAGATGGTGGGACAGGTAGCTGCCAAGATCCGCGCATTACGCCCGCCAGAGCCCTACAAGGGAAAAGGGGTCCGGTATTCGGACGAGTATGTACGGCGCAAGGCTGGCAAGACGGCTGCCCGATAGGTACATGATCATACACATAAGCCGAAGGGTCGGAAATCTTTCGGTACAAGGATAAAAGCGATGGCCTACAGCAAACTGAAAAGAAGAACACGCGTCAAACGCGGAATTCGAAAGAAGGTATTCGGAACGGCAGTGCGTCCCCGTCTGACCATCTTCCGCTCGAACAGTCACATCTACGCTCAACTGATAGATGACGAGCGTGGATTGACACTTGCTGCTGCATCTTCGAATGCCGAAGGAGTTTCCGGCAAGCCCGTTGAGAAGAGCAAGGCGGTCGGAACGAAACTGGCGGAGCATGCCAGAGAGGCAGGCATTGAAGCTGCTGTCTTCGATCGAAACGGATACCGTTACCACGGTCGCGTTAAAGCGCTGGCCGATGGTGTGCGCGAAGGCGGTCTAAAGGTTTAAACATTTTCAAACTGCATTATCATGGCAAAGGGTAGAAATCGTCGTCAGGACAGCGACCGTGACCGTTCGGTAGATTCGCAGATAGACTGGGTCGAACGCCTGGTATCTGTCAAGCGTGTTTCAAAGGTTGTAAAGGGTGGCCGCCGCTTCTCGTTCAACGCCGTCGTTGTTGTAGGTGACGGTCAGGGGCAAGTGGGAACGGGTCTTGGAAAAGCCAATGAGGTGGCCAGCGCCATTGCAAAAGGAACCGAGGACGCGAAGAAAAGGCTGGTCCGTGTTCCGATGGCCAAGGGTACGGTTCCGCACCCGGTAATAGGAAACCAGGATGCAGGGCGCGTCCTCCTCAAGCCGGCGTCTCATGGTACGGGAGTCATTGCAGGTGGTGGTGTACGCGCTGTGCTGGAGTGCGCTGGATATACGGATATCCTGTCCAAGTCGCTCGGGTCCAGTAATCCCCACAACCAGGTCGGTGCCACCATGGATGCTCTCGCAAATCTTGAGGATCCATTGGAAGTGGCCAGGCGACGTGGACTTCCACTCTCACGTGTTTTCGAAGGATAAGATCATGGCAAAACTTAAAATCACACAGACCAAGAGCGTAATCCGGCGTCCCGGTACGCAGAAACGGACAATGATAGCTCTTGGCCTTCGGCGTATGCATCAGACTGTCGTACATGAGGATACGCCCCAACTCCGCGGGATGGTCGCACAGGTGAATCATCTCGTACGTCTAGAAACGGAATAATATCAACCAAGCGAGTTCCGGCTGGTCCGGAGCGTTACAGCACCATGGATTTAAGTAATCTCAAACCCGCCAAGGGTTCTACGAAATCGCGTAAGCGCATTGGCCGGGGCGTTGGTTCCGGGTACGGTGGACACTCCTCCACGAAAGGCAACAAGGGGCAGAAAAGCAGGGCCGGGGCCAGCATTCCGGTCTGGTTCGAAGGTGGTCAAATGCCCCTTCAGCGTCGCCTCCCCAAGTTCGGATTCAAGAACCGTTTCCGTGTGGAGTACAAGGCCGTGAACGTGGCTCGTCTTCAACAGATGGTTGACGACGGAAGCCTCGATCCGGCTGTACCCGTGACTCCGGAGTTGCTTCGCGGCGCCGGTCAGATTGGCAAGGGAGATCTGGTCAAGGTTCTTGGAAGCGGGGAATTGACGTCGGCACTGCAGGTGTCGGCCAATGCCTTCAGTGCATCTGCCCGGAAGAAAATCGAAGATGCCGGTGGCAGTGTCACGGAATTGTAATCGACGCTCACGTCTACAATAAAATACTATTATGGCAGGTCTAGCAGAGAGCGTTCGCAACATCTGGAAAATTGAGGAGCTGCGGCGCCGAATCTTGTATACGATTGGCCTTCTGCTTATCTACAGGCTTGGTGCGTTCGTCACCTTGCCGGGCGTCGATGCCAGCCAATTGGCAGCGATCAATGCGCAATCAGACTCGTCCAACAACCTGCTGGGGATGTTGGACATGTTTGTTGGAGGTGCCTTCAGTGCTGCTGGTATCTTTGCGCTCGGAATCATGCCGTATATCACGGCATCGATCATCATTCAGCTCATGGGAGCTGTGGTGCCCTACTTTCAGAAGCTCCAGCGAGAGGGGGAAGAGGGACGTCGGAAAATTACCCAGTTGACCCGTTACGGCACGATCCTCGTGACGGCACTCCAGAGCATCGGATACGCCATCAATCTCCAATACGGAGCGACGGGTTCGGCCATTGTCATAGGGTCGACCTTCTTCATGGTCTCGACGGTCATCGTTCTGACGTCGGGTACCATGTTTGTGATGTGGCTCGGCGAACGTATCACTGAAAACGGGATTGGCAATGGTATTTCGCTGATCATCATGATCGGTATCATCGCATTCCTGCCGCAGTCGCTCTTCAACGAGCTTGAGCTCTCCGGCAACATGTTCATCTTCCTGCTGGAGATCGCCGTGTTCGGTCTTGTCACGGCAGGGGTGGTACTGGTCACACAGGGGATGCGGCGCATTCCTGTGCAGTATGCAAAGCGTGTGGTTGGACGTAAGGTTTACGGTGGTTCTACGCAGTACCTGCCGATCAAAGTCAATGCCGCAGGCGTCATGCCCATCATCTTTGCTCAGTCAATCATGTTCGTCCCGGCTACGTTCGCGACCCTGTTTCCTGGATCGCCATTCATGCAGCAGCTGGGATTGTTTTTCACTGACATCTCCAGCTGGGGGTACTCCTCGGTCTTTTTCGTGATTTGCGTGTTCTTTACGTATTTCTATACGGCCATTGCTGTAAACCCCAGGGAAATGGCAGACACCATGAAACGTCAGGGAGGATTCATTCCGGGAATCCGGCCAGGAAAGCAGACGAGCGAGTTCATTGACAATATTCTGACCAGGATCACGCTTCCCGGTTCAGTTTTCCTTGGCTTCGTGGCCATTCTGCCGGCATTTGCGATCATGTTCGGTGTGACCCAGGGTTTTGCGCAGTTCTTCGGTGGAACGAGCCTCCTGATTATCGTAGGTGTAACACTCGATACATTGAAACAGGTGGAAAGCCATCTGCTCATGCGTCATTACGATGGTTTCATGAAGTCAGGGCGCATTCGCGGCCGTAGTTGATCCCATGGTGCATCTCAAGAGTGAACGCGAAGTAGATCTGCTCAGGGAGGCAGCATTACTTGTAAGCAGGACACTGGCGGTGGTGGCTGCACGGGTTCAGCCCGGTGCGACAACGCGCGAGCTGGATAGCATTGCCGAGGAGTTCATCAGGGACCACGGTGCAGTGCCGGCGTTCAAGGGATACAAGGTGGGATCCGTAGTCTTTCCGGCGACGCTGTGTACATCTGTCAATGATGCCGTCGTCCACGGTATTCCAGACGATCAGCCCCTGAAGGAATGTGATCTGCTCTCGGTGGACTGCGGTGTCGTATTGGATGGGTATGTGGGAGACTCTGCCTATACATTTGCTGTGGGAGAGTTGTCAGAGGACGATCGCCAATTGTGCACAACAACGTATCAGGCTCTTGAGGCAGGAGTCGCTCAAGCGGTCGCAGGAAATCGGACGGGTGACATAGGGTTTGCCGTCCAGTCGCTGTGTGAGGCGCGGGGATATGGAGTCGTCAAAGATCTCGTTGGCCATGGCGTGGGTCGGAATCTGCACGAGGATCCCCAGATCCCAAACTTTGGGCGCCGGGGAACGGGCCGGAAACTCAAGTCAGGTCTGACAATCTGCATTGAGCCCATGATCAACCGTGGGGGAGCAGCGGTCCGGACCGAGTCCGATGGGTGGACCATCAGGACAGCCGACTCCCTTCCGTCAGCACACTATGAGAAGACTGTTGTTGTGAGGCAGGATCGGCCTGAAGTGCTCACGGACTTCAGCATCATAGAGGCTGCCCTCTCTTATGTGCCATACGGCGCTGTTGCCGGTTTGAATGACAGTTAAACCCAAGATTCACAGAAGCCAGGAGAACCAATGGGTAAAATACCCGTAACGTACCGGCTCCAACCAAAAAAGTATTGAGTTGACATGAAAGTTCGTGCCAGCGTGAAAAAGCGTTCCTCAGAGGACAAGATCGTTCGACGTAAAGGACGTATCTATGTCATCAACAAGAAGAACCCGAAACACAAACAGCGCCAGGGTTGAGGCCCGCGCCGTCAAACATTGTAAACTATGCCTCGAATTGCAGGAGTAGACGTACCTACGCACAAGCGCGGTGAAATCGCGCTTACCTCCATCTTCGGTATTGGTCGCCCCAAAGCCATCCAGATCCTGACGCAGGTTGGAGTGGATCCGAACGAACACCCGGAAAACTGGACGGAAGACCAGACGAAGGAGGTGCGGCGTCTCATTGAAGACGAATCGCTGGTCGAAGGCCAGTTGCGTACCGAGGTCCAACTCAACATCAAGCGTCTCATGGACGTGGGTTGCTACCGTGGCCTCCGGCATCGTCGCGGCTTGCCGGTACGGGGCCAGCGTACGCAAACCAATGCCAGGACACGCAAGGGCAAGAAGAAAACTGTGGCAGGCAAGAAGGCCGCGCCACGCAAGTAATCCATAACGAACAGGAATTATGGCAAAAAGACAACGGGGAAGTGCCAAGCCGCGCAAGAAGAGCGTCGTGGTGGAGTCCAACGGACAGGCCCACATCAAAGCGACCTTCAACAACGTGCAGATTACGGTTACGGACCAGTACGGGAATACCATTTCCTGGGCCAGTTCCGGAAAAATGGGTTTCAAAGGAAGCCGGAAGAACACGCCGTACGCAGCTCAGGTGGCTGCATCGGCTGCCGGCAAAGAAGCCTATGACCTGGGACTGCGTCGCGTCGAGGTCTATGTCAAAGGCCCCGGCTCTGGACGTGAATCCGCCATCCGGGCACTTTCAGCTGCGGGTTTTGAAATCGCGTCCATCAGGGACGTTACCCCGGTTCCCCACAATGGCTGCCGGCCACCAAAGCGTCGCCGCGTGTGATGCTTTGTGGAGTGCTGTCTACAGCACTCCCGATAAGCCCGGTTACAATGCGTCGCAAGGGCGTGTTGTACGTTTGATCATTCAACAGACGAGGAGTTAAAAAACCATGGCCCGATACAGAGGCCCCAAACAGAAGATCGCGCGCCGGTTCAAGGAACCGATCTTCGGCCCCAGCAAGGCGCTCGAGCGAAAGCCACACCCACCAGGTCAGCACGGCCGCTCGCGGCGCCGCAAGGAAAGCGAGTACGCCATTCAGCTGAAGGAAAAACAGAAGGCCAAGTACACCTACGGCGTTCTGGAGAAGCAATTCCGGAACGTGTTCGAGAAGGCCGCGCGCAAGAAAGGCGTTACGGGCGAGAACCTGCTCAAATTCCTCGAATCCCGGCTCGATAATACCGTTTTTCGCCTCGGATTTGCGCGTACGCGGCGTCAGGCGAGGCAGCTGGTGAACCATGGCCACGTTACTGTCAATGGCGCCGTTCTGGATATTCCGTCGGCCATGTTGCGCAGTGGAGATATTGTGGGCATCCGTCCCAAGAGCAGGAATCTGGAGGTTGTCCGTGACGCAACCAGTACTTCGCGTCGCAGCTTTCCATGGTTGGAGGTGGATCGGAACCTCCTTCAGGGCAAATTCCTGGATATGCCGAATCGAGAGGATATCCCGGAAAACATCAAAGAACAGCTCATCGTCGAGCTGTATTCCAAGTAGCCCTCAGCCCGTAGAATTGCGCCACTCGTAACAGGTGCATTCAATACACACAATTTGCAGCAAGCTGACATGAGCACGAACTCGATTCAAATGCCCGACGGTGTCGATCTCGAAGAGACCACCAATACATTCGGACGCTTTACTATCCAGCCTCTGGAGCGTGGCTTCGGTGTTACCATCGGTAATGCCCTGCGCCGTGTCCTCCTGTCATCCCTGACCGGAGTTGCCATCTCCGCCATCAAGATCGATGGGGTTCAGCACGAATTCTCTACGATCGACGGTGTATCGGAAGATGTTGCGGATATCATCCTGAACCTGAAAGGCGTCCGCTTTCGCTCCAACGAGGTGGGCGACGGAAACATTCAGTTCATTGTCAAGGGGCCTGGTGCCTGGACGGCAAAGGATATCGCTGACAATACAGGGGATTATGAGATCCTGAATCCTGATTATCATATCGCTACCCTGGATAAATCTGCCAACTTTGCGGTCGAGCTACGAATGGGCCGGGGGCGTGGCTACGTCTCGTCTGAAGAGAACAAGCATGCTGACGATCCTATCGGTGTTATTGCCATAGACTCGATCTATACGCCGATCAAGAATGTGCGTTATACGGTCAACCCGACACGTGTTGGCGAAAAGATCGATTACGAATCGCTGACGATCGAGCTTGAAACCGATGGTTCGATTGTTCCGGAAGATGCGCTCGCCGAGGCGGCAACGATTCTTCGGGATCACGTGAACCTGTTCATCAAGATGGACAGTGAACCTCAGCCGACAGAAGAAGAGAAAGAGGTTGACGCAGAAGTTCAGAGGATCAGGGAACTCCTGGGGCAATCAGTCGACGAGCTCGACTTGTCGGTTCGGGCACACAACTGTCTCAAGGCCGCCAATATCAAAACCATCGGTGATCTTGTCCGGCGCGAAGAGGCTGAGATGCTGAAATTCAGGAATTTCGGCCGCAAGTCCCTGCAGGAATTGATGCAGGTGATCGAGGAGCGGAATCTGACGTTCGGAATGGAAGTGGACAAGTATCTCGAAGAAATTAACAACTGATTCCGATGAGACATCAACACAAAGGATTCAAGCTGGGACGTACGAGTGCCCATCGGAAGGCGACCATGGCATCCATGTCGGTTGCGCTGATAACGCACAAACGCATTACGACGACGCTTCCAAAGGCAAAAGCGCTCCGCATTTTCGTGGAGCCCATCATCAACAAAGCCAAGGAAGACTCTACGCACAACCGCCGACAGGCATTCCGTTACCTGCGTGACAAACACGCCGTTACGGAACTGTTCGAGAATGTCTCTTCCAGGATTGCTGACCGTCCAGGTGGCTACTGTCGCATTGTCAAGCTTGGCCAACGTGCAGGCGACTCGGCAGAAATGGCCATGATTGAGCTCGTGGACTACAATGATGTCCGCCCTGAAGGCTCGTCGGGGGGGCGGACCAAAAAGACGCGTCGTGCAGGTCGTCGCCGCAGCAGCGGTGGTGCAACGTCATCTGGAGCGGCAAAGACGGTGGAAGATACGGTCGAGTCAGCCGTGGACACGGTAGAGGACGCAGTCAATACGGCCGCCGATGCTGTCGCTGATGTCGTGGAGGACACTGCCGACGCGGTCGTGAGTACCGTCGAAGAGGTGGCAGAGAAAGCGACCGGGATCGATGAGTCCGATGAGGACGATGCGAAGTCGGCTGTCGCCGACGACCCGAAATCGGATGTTGTTGACGACGGGTCTGAAAGCGGGAAGAAGAAGGATGCCTGACCGGCTCCCGAGTGCGTAAGCGGCGCCTGGCTCCTGCATATGGAACAGGTGGACGCGGCGGGGTATAAACATGGATGTTCGAATCTTCCCTCATACCCGGCTCCACACGACTTGACGTAGACGAGCGCTTTGTCAAGGAGCTCGACGACCTCATTGACCTGTGTCGGCAGCATCTCGACACGGTCGACGAGGAGATGATTCGTCGTGCGTTCAGAATCAGCTTCTGGGCGCACAAAGACGACATCAGGAGGTCTGGCGAGCCATATATTGCACATCCCTTGGCGGTCGCCCGTATCTATGTCGAGCAGATCGGTTTTGACGATGTAGGTGTGGCGGCTGCTCTCCTCCATGATGTGGTGGAGGATACGGAATTGTCAATCGAGTTCATTCGGGACTCGTTTGGCGAGACGCTGGCGCGGATCATCGATGGGCTGACCAAGATCAGTGGTGCCTTCGAGTCCCGGGACATTACTCAGGCTGAGAATGTGCGAAAGCTCATGCTGTCGATGGCCTCGGATATCCGGGTCATCTTTGTCAAGTTTGCCGACAGGCTCCACAACATGCGGACGCTTGACTCGATGCCCCTTCACAAGCGTCATCGTATTGCGAATGAGACCATTGCACTGTTCGCTCCGTTGGCACACCGATTCGGGTTCTTCGCGATAAAAAGTGAGTATGAGGATCTCTCACTCAAATACCTGCATCCGGACGAATACGAGCAGATCACGGTTGGCCTGCAGGAAGGGCGGCAGGAGCGGGAGTCCTATATCAACGAGGTGATCGAACCCCTGGAGAAAAGGCTTCGTGATCATGAGTTTGACTTCGAGATATACGGTCGCTCCAAGAACCTGTACAGCATTTTTCGAAAAATGAAGCGTCAGGGAAAGCCCCTGGACGAAGTGTATGATATTTTTGCCATACGCATTGTTCTCAACAGTGAGGAGTCTAAAGGGAAAGAGGACTGCTGGCGCGTATACTCCGTGGTAACTGACCTTTTCAAGCCGCTGCCTGAAAGGTTCCGGGACTTCGTTTCTGTCCCCAAGTCAAATGGCTATCAGAGCCTGCATACGACAGTCGTGGGACCAGGTGGACGGAAAGTGGAAATCCAGATTCGCACCCGGGAAATGCATGAGATTGCCGAGAAGGGGGTGGCGGCTCACTGGAAGTACAAGGAGTCGGTGGATGAGGCCGATACCGAGATGGAACGCTTCCTGACCTGGGTACGCGATCTGTTGGAAAATCCCGAGCCGGAGAAGGCGACTGACTTCGTGAAGGATTTCAGTCTGAACCTCTACGATGAGGAAATCTACGTCTTCAGCCCGAAAGGGGACCTGATGACCCTGCCGCGAGGAGCTACGCCTGTGGACTTCGCTTTCATGGTACATACGGAGGTTGGCTACCATTGCATAGGTGCCAAGGTGAACGGTAAAATGGTTCCGTTGTCCTACGAGCTGGGAAGTGGTGACCAGGTCGAAATAATCACATCGAAGAAACAATCTCCGAGTGCCGACTGGATCAAGTTTGTAGTTACACAGAAGGCGCGCTCGCGGGTTCGTCAGGCCATTAATGAACGCCGCCGCAGGGCCGAAGAGACGGGTCGTGAAATCTGGGAAAGGAGAGCGTCGCGAAAAAAAATCACCCTTTCGAAGCAGGAGCTCGCCCAACTTGCCAACCGGCTTAAATTCCCGGGTGTCGATCAGATGTTCTATGAGATCGGTGCGGGACTTTTCGATGTGTCGGAGGCCCTGAAACTCGCCATTCAGCATTCCAAGGGCGAGCCGGAAGAGGGATCGGAAAACAGACTGAAGCTCCACTTCGATCAATTTGTGGATACGGCGCAGGAGTCAGGGTCGCCCGCCCTGCTCATTGACGGGGAAGTACAAACGGATCTGGTGACGTCATATGCGTCCTGTTGTAACCCTATTCCCGGAGATGAGGTCTTCGGCTTTTTGTCCAGGGCGGGAGCGGTCAAGATTCACCGGGTGGGATGTAAAAATGCGCCGAATCTGATACTGAACCAGGCAGATCGGATTATTCCGGTCGACTGGAGCAGGCAGAAAGATGTCCGCTTCGTGTCGGGTTTGCGCGTCATGGGAGAGGATCGGGTCGGTATGCTCAACGATGTCACCACGGTCATTTCAAAGAATCTCAAAACCAATATCCGGTCGCTCACCATTTCTACGGATGATGGTGTGTTTGAAGGTACGATCGTCCTTCTCGTCAGCGACCTTGATCACCTCAGACGCCTCATTGAACGGATCAAACGCATTGATGGTGTACATGGAGTATACAGATTCGAGCAGCAGTTCGAAGATGATGTTCAGCTTTGATGGAAAGGCGTGGAAACCTTGATTTTGGAACGCGTGGTGGTGTACATTCATGAGCTTTGAACAATGAATCTGTTTCGATGTCCGAAAGAATAAATACTCTTACAAAGAAAGACCTTGCCCGCCGCGTGTCGGAGAAATACGGGATGCCTGTTTACAAGTGCGAACCATGGGTATCTACCGTTCTGGAGTCCCTGGGAGAACTCATGATGGAGGCCGATCCCGAAGTCCGCATTGAATTGCGTGATTTTGGCGTCTTCGAGGTCAAGAAGACGAAGGCCAAGCCCAAGGCGAGAAATCCCAAGACGAATGAAACGGTGTTCATTCCGAGCCGCCGCAAGACGCACTTCAAGCCGAGCAAGAAAGTTCGGCAGGTCCTGCAGCAGCCGCTTGCCGAGCTGAATTATGAAGTTCCGGAGGGGAGCGCCGACTTCGTGGAGGAGTTGTCCTGACGTGAAAGGGCGTGCCGTCGGCGTGGATTTTGGAACAAAGCGTGTCGGTCTTTCGGTAACGGATCCCCTTTGGCTGTTTGCCCAACCGCTTGGTACCTTCACGCCGAACAACGCCATAGTGCAACTGCGTGCACTCCAGGGCGAGAGCGGCATTGATGTATTTGTCGTGGGATGGCCACTTCTGGAGGATGGGTCGTCCGGAGATGCCGTAAAACGTGTTGCGGAGTATATACGAAGACTCAGGAAAGTCGCTCCACAGGCGGAGGTTGTCCGTTGGGACGAACGATACACAACACATCGTGCGAAAGAGATGATAAAATTGTCCGGCAATCCGTCCCTTCGCAAGTCCGGCCGCGGCCGTATTGATACGGCCGCGGCCGGACTCATCCTGCAGGAATACCTCGATGAACAAGAAGGTCAGGACCGATGATTCACCCCATCCATGTATTGGGTTCTCCTGCGCTGAGAACCGTTTGTGAGGACGTGGAGGCCGACTCTCCCGAATTCCAGCAACTGGTGGACGACATGCTTGAAACCATGTACGCCGCGCAGGGAATTGGACTGGCAGCCCCCCAGATTGGTCGTACGGAGCGACTTTTTGTCGTGGACGTTTCCCATATGGAACAGGACATCCGGGACGCAGGCGGTGAAATGCCGCCACAACCCATGGTTTTCGTGAATGCCGACCTGGCGGAGGCCTCCGAATCAGAGACCGACTTTGAAGAAGGATGCCTCTCCATTCCTGACGTGCATGAGACTGTCATCCGACCGGAGCGCATCCACCTTCGATACCGTGATCGGTCGTTCAAAGAACACACCGAACAGTTCAATGGGATACTCGCCCGGGTCATTCAGCATGAATATGACCACGTCGACGGCGTCCTGTTTGTGGATCATCTGAGTGGTCTCCGGCGAAGGCTTCTGCGGCGCACATTGGCCGACATACGGGAGGGACGAGTCAGTGCATCCTACTCCCTGTATGCAGACGGGGTCGGCCTCATTGAGGCCGACCCCGACGCATGACCCGCTATTGAATGGTTACGGGAAAGGTTACATCGATGTCCGTTTCATCACTTCTGTTCACGCCATCCTTTGGCGCATCGTCGAAGTGACTCAGGATGATCTGCAGCGAGGCGGTTCCACTACCTCCGCCCGCGACAGTCAGTTGGAAGGACAGCCCGACCGGCAGCCCGTTCTCATCCTGATCGGTGGCAACCACACTCAGGCGTGCAGCGGCCGGACCGCCAGGAATGAAGAAGAACTGATGTTCGTCGTCTTCGTCGGCAATTTCTTCCCCTACGTCTTCACCGTTGACGTCGTCAAAGACAGCGATGCTTCCCGAATAAGTCGTCCCGGATTGCAGCACCATGGTCTCAATCTGCAAGTTCGTGCCGTCGCCATCGGGATCATTGGCTTCATACGTAACGGATTGACCGTTTGCCGATAGAGTCACGGCCAACCGAGTAATGAGTTCTTCTTCACCGACTCCTTCCGGATCGGGATCCGTCGAGTCGCAACCGGCGAGAAGGACAATAAAGAGGAGAGGTAGAACGAAAATGCGGGTGTCTAAGTATTTCATGTTCACGTATTGTTTCCATTGCGATCCGGACCGAATGGAATGTACATGCGCACACTGACATTACGTCCGGGGTCGTCTATGAAGTAGCGAAAGCGACTCAGATAGTCGCGGTAAGAGACATCAAACAGGTTGTTGATATCGAGGGAGAATGTGACGGGGACCGATCCCCTGGTCCATGTACCCGATGCCCCGACGTGTACGAGTGTGTACCCGTCCGGTGGAGGTGCGAAATCCACCCCTTCGGGAAAGCGATCTTGGCGCGCAACGGCCTCCACATCAGCATGCAGGGACATATCCGAAAGCCAGGACCTTTCCCGCATTTCGAATTCCAGTCCAGTACGTATCCGGTCGGATGGCATGTCAATGAGGTCAAGATCCGTGTCCGTCTCACGACCTCTGACAATGGATGCCGAGGCGTGTCCGCGAAGGCGGCCGACGAGCTGCGCATCCACAAAACCATCCAACCCACGGAGCACGACATCGCGTTGGACATACCGGAACGCAGGAAATGTGCCCCGGATGGTAACGCGCGGTTCACTCTCCGGGAAAAGGAAAATAAATCCGTTCATGGCATTGCGGTAAGCACTGAACTCCAGCGTAAGACGCTGACTGACATGGCGCAGAGTGGCATCGAAGTTCAGGCTGCGTTCCTTGCGGAGGTCGGGGTTTCCGGATTCGAACTGTGCCGTACCGTGATGGACCCCGAAGTTATAGAGTTCATTGATGCCGGGTGGGCGCCATGCGCGCCCCAGATTCGAAGCGAAAGACCAGTGGTCCAGGGGACGCCAGATGATACCAAGAACCGCGGATACATCGGAATACGTTGTCGTCCGCCGTACGAACGGGCCCGACGACAGGTTTTCCTTTGGAAACGCCCGTTGCCAGCGATAGTCATACCGAATACCGGTGTCAATGGTCAGTCTGTCAGTCACCCACATTTCGTGGGCAAATGCGCTGACTGTGGTCGACCGGAAGTTCGGAATGAGGAATCCGGACTCACCGTTTTTGTTGCCCTGTGTAGTAACCGAAGCTCCGACGTTGCCCGTTACGTTGCTGCGCGGTCGCTGCCGAACACGCGTGTCAAGTGACCAGGTACGCAAATCCAGCGAGAACGCAGGATCTTTGTCCGGATCGCCAAACCGTCTGTGGGCGTCGAACTCCGCGCGGCGATTGGACTGAAATCCAGCCTGGACCTCGATCCAATCTCCGGTGGGCAACCCTGTGTGGGCGCTCAAAGACACCAGATCATGACGTATTTCCTGCTTCGGGGCATCGATGTCGTATGTGAATTCGAAATCCACGGCAGGTTCGCCTCGTTCGATTGCGCGTACGAGGTCGTCGAAGTTTCCAATGTGAGCTCCTGAAAACAGACCGAGCGTCGTACCGAAGTGGGACGCGTGCAACCTGAAGCCGGATTGTCCATGCCGCCAACCCAGGGTCCCGGCAAGATCGGTTTCCTGGAAACCGGAGTTGCCAATCACGTGGTCGGGTGTGCGGGAGTCGCCAGCCTTGCGTGCACTTCCCTGCACACGCCAGGCCCAGTGCTGTCCCTGCCCACGTCCGACAGCGGCCGACAGGGCGCCGTGTCGGTTGTTGGAAAACGCATTTGCCGAGACGGAACCGGTAACAGGCTCCTCGAACGGTAGCTCTTCGGGTTCAATCCGAACAACACCGCCTATGGCACCCACACCGTACTCAACTCCTGCAGCACCGCGGATGACCTCAACACGGCCAGCAGAAAAAGGATCTATTTCCGGGGCATGTTCTCCGCCCCACTGTTGCCCTTCCTGCTGAACGCCTGCATTCACGACGACAATCCGCTGACTGTGAAGTCCGCGAATGACCGGTTTGGAGATCGACGGTCCTGTCGTGAGTGTGGTCACGCCCGGTAGTTCAGCCAACATGCCTCCAAGCGTTTGTCCGCGCAGGTCTTCCAACTCGCGTGTATCGAGAACGGCGATGGAACGGGTGGACCGTGTCAGCATGACATCGGCCTGCGACTCTGCAGAAACGACCGCTTCATTGAGGCCATATCTCGTCTCGGAGAGAACCACGTTGAGCTCGTTCTCGCCTCCCTCGACAAGGATTTTCCGCTGTACCGGTTCGTATCCGATGAACCGGTATTCCACGAGTACAGAGCCCAGGGGAAGCCCCGTCATCCGGTAGAATCCTTCATGGTTTGTGAGCGTGCCTCTACCAAGGTCCGGAAGGACTACCTGGACCATCTCGACTGGATCACCACCTGACGTGGTGACCGTACCCGACAGCGTTTGTGAGCGCGCTACAGGAGCCGTGAGAATGAGGAGAAAGCAACATGCGCACACTGTTGAACAGCGACACAGTGCGCATCCAAAGGGAAACGAACGAAGCACAGAATGAACCGTGAGTAGACTTGCAGAACCGGAAACGTGGCTGGGGATCGGTCAGGCAAGCGGGGGGCCGCGGCACAGGTGTGCGCGCACGGACTGCTGTGCGGGAAGGCAGTGAAAACGAGGCTGTCGTTCGGCTCTCTTCCATTGCGGAATCGTTTCTTCAAGTCCGGAAGCGGAAATCGTCTCCGGTGTTCGGTGCTGGAAAACGCAGTCTGAACTGTGCAACGTGGAATGGTGCGGCTCGAATGCAGGTCCTTGCTCGGCGTACCTACAGTGTGACGCATTGGCCAGCTCGTGATGCAACAGACTGTGCACATGCGGCGCAATACTTCCACCAAAAAGAACAAGCCATGACAGCATCAGGCTGATGCCAATGGAAATTCTTTTGGATCTGAAGATGTGCATGGTCCGTGTCGTCACGAAATGGGAAGCATGAAAATGCACGTCGCTGCACAGATGTTCCGGAGAGAGGCGCTCATTTGTGCAGTTCAACAGATCGTCCGGTGTATAATCCACGCGAACAGGAACATCAGCGCCTGCAGGAGCACGACGGCCGCTCCGGACGGAAGGTCTGCCAGCCACGAGATGTACAGTCCTGCAAGTGTCGACGCGGTGGAAATCAGGACGGCACCGGCCGTCATTGCACCAAAGCTGCCGGCAACGAGGCGCGCTGCCGCAGCCGGGATGACAAGCCAGGCGGACACCAGCAGAATGCCCACCATCTTGATGGACACAACCAGCGTGAGGGCTACGCACAATGTCAGCAGGAAACTGTCGCGACCCGTCGCGACACCCTGGGCCCTGGCGGCCTCTTCGTCGAACGACGCGTACGCCCATCGGCCCCAGAGCCGCGGTAGTGTTGCGAGAGCGACAGCCAGAAGTCCGACCGACAACCAGACGTCAAGCCAGCCGAGCCCGAGAATGGAGCCAAAAAGGTAGGAGAATGCGTCGACCGGCGATCCCTCCCGCATGGACAGAAAGAGCAGGCCAAGCGCGACGGAGACGGAAAACAGAATTCCGATGGCCGTATCGGACGAGATCTGCCGGGTACTGCGCAGAACATGGATGAGCGTGGCTACCACGGCGGTGAACGGCAGTGCCACCCACAACGGCTCGGCTCCAAGCAGCAGTCCGAGGGCAATGCCTCCGAATGCGGCGTGCGCGAGTCCGGCCCCCAGAAAGCTCATGCGCCGCTGTACCACAAAAGAACCATAGTAGCCGGCCACGACAGACAACAGAAGGCCGGCCAGGACGGCCCGCTGCATGAAGGGGTAGCTCAACCAGAAGTCAGTCATGAGCGTGCCCCCGGCCTATTACGTCGTGGGAATGTCCCACATGTCCAAATGCCTCGCGGACCGCCTGATCGGTCAGGGCTTCAGACGGAACCCCGGAAGCAATCGTATGCCCATTGATCAGAAGGATTTTCGTCGCGTGGTGATAGGCCACATCCCAGTCATGGGTTACCATGACTATGGCCATGTTGCGCGACTTGCGGCACGAGTCGAGGACGTCATAAAGGTCGGTTGTGCCTGTTTGGTCGACGCCCGCCTCGGGTTCATCAAGAATGACGAGCGGAGGGTCACTCACGAGTGCCCGTGCCAGGTAGACGCGTTGCAATTCTCCGCCCGAGAGGTCCGCCAGCCGGGAGCCGGCAAGGTGGTTCGCCCCGACAATCGAAAGGGCCTCCAACACGGGTTTGCGATCCTGACGTGACAGGAGCCAGGGCCATCGACCCTGGAGGCCCGATGCCACCAGGTCTACCGGTGTTGCAGGGAACGTCCTGTCGAGCGTTTTTGTCTGCGGGATATACCCGATACGGGAAACGCCAGGTGTTACGCGAACCGTTCCGCTTGAGATAGGGATGAGCCCGAGGATGGCTCTGATCAGAGTGGACTTGCCCCCGCCGTTCGGACCCATCACCGCGGCGAAATCTCCGGGACCGGCGTGAAGGGATACATCCCTCAGGACACATCTCCTGCCCAGTGTCACGGACATGTGGTCAACGTGCAGCATGGATTTTTCGTGCGGTTTCCCTGATGAATGCCGTGTAGGAGTCGAATCCGTGGCCCGTTGGCTCCACCATGACGAGCTCCAGCCCGGCGTCAGAAGCAATCTGGCCGAGGGCGGACGACATCATGGACTGCTGTGAGACGAATGCCCGGGTTCCTTGATCCCGCGACGCCCGCAGCAGACGGGCCAATTCCGAGGGCGCAACCATGTCACCCGGCACGCGCTGAACGGGACCTTCGTAGGCCACATCGTAGCGGTCCAGCAACGGGTGGATGAACGGAAGCGCTGTAAGCAGGGGTCTGCGGGGAGAAGATGGAGATGCCGTGCTGAGCAATTCAACCAGTTCCCGGTCAAGCGCATGGAGTGTGTCACTGAAAGCGGCCACGCGGTCATGCATGTCAGGACATGTTTCCGGGACGGCCATGCACAACTCACGCCCCAGCTCCCCGATAATGGCGCGTACATGCACCGGATCCATCCAGATATGTCCATTCTCGTGCTCATGGTCACCGTGCGCGTGGCGCTCTCCGCTTTCGAGATGAATGGTAGCACCACGCGTCAGTCGAGACGCCCACCCATCGACATGTGGGTGGACGGCTATCAGAACGGGACTTCGAGAGACGAGAACACCGTGCGATGGGCTTGGCTCGAATGCGTGGGGTGAACCCCCGGCGGGCAGCAGGGCCGACCAGGACATGCCGTCCGGCAACAGGGGTTCCGTAATCAATCCTACGACAGGCAGGCTGACGACAATATGTATACCGTTCGGCCCGTCATCGGGGACGGGTGGGTTTTCTGCGATCCGACACGAAATGAGTACTGATGAGCACATCAACAGTACACAGTGGAGATTGCGGCCAAAGCGGGTCATGACAGTGCATTGGCTATCCGTCCCGCTGTCTCTTCGAATGGTCGAGGCGAGAAGCCGAGTTCCGCTTTGGCCCTGGTGTTGTCAAAGCATGACGTGGACGTGGAAATACGTGCCGACTCACGGGTAATGAGAGGTTGGTACCGGAGCAACCAGCCAATGGCTTCCGACACCGTGGCTACGGCCATCAGAAGGCGGGGCGAAATGGAAAGACCGGGTGGATCGACGCCGAGAGCGTCCGCCAATGTGTCAATCAGGTTTTTCCACGTGAGGTTGTGTCCTCCAAGTATATACCGTTCACCCACAGCACCCCGGCTGCGAGCAGCCATGATACCCGAGACCACATCATCCACATCGACCACATTCGTGCTTCCGGGGGGATAGAACGGTAGTTTTCCCGCACGGACCTGCTCCACGAGCTGTGTCGTATTCTCTCCCGAACGACCGGGACCCATGATCAGTGACGGATTCACCATGACCGCCTGGAGCCCTTCCGCAACCGCCCGGTGCACCTCCAGCTCAGCCAGGTATTTGGAGTGGGCGTACCCGGTAAAAATACCCGTATCCGACCATGATGCGTTTTCATCCTTGCAGTCACCAGGCGTCAGGCTTCGTCCAAGGGCTGAAATGCTCGATACATGTACGAATCGGGGTACATCCATCTCGAGTGCTGCGTTGAGCGTGTGACGCGTGCCGTCGACATTTATTCTGTAGAGTGCATTGTGCGATCGCTTTCCGTTGAAACCGACGAACGCCGCAGCATGGAATACGGCACCTGCACCATCCATTCCCGTGCGGAGTGCTACAGGGTCAAACAGGTCGCCCGGGATCCATGCTACGCTGTCTGTTACATCGGACAGCAGGTCGGTCCTGGATGTGGAGCGCTTCAGGACGCGTACGTCATGGCCTTCACCCGCGAGTCGCCGAACCAGGTGCGAACCAAGAAAACCGGTACCACCCGTTACAAAACAGATCATGAAGCGAACTCCAGAAGCACCTGCTTTTTGCCAACCGCTTCTCCTGGCTCCACGTGAACGGCCTCGACGACGCAGTCCGTCTCCGCGCGCAGCTCATTTTCCATCTTCATGGCTTCCAGGACCAGAAGCGGATCTCCGGCCGACACGTGTTGACCAGGTGCGACGGCAACAGACAGGACGAGTCCCGGCATGGGTGCCAGCAGTTCGCGCTCGGCAGCGGAGGCGGAAGGGTCGTATCCCCAGGACTCCAGCAGCTGGTCTTTTTCATCCCGCACAAGGGCGTCCACCGCATGGTGTCGTGCCCATATCCGCAATTTATTTGCGCCATGCTCCGATATGGTCATGGGGTAGCACGTGCCCTTGTGGCGAAAAATGAATGACGAACCGGAGATGCGTCGCAGGGAGGTCGCATTGGGCGATGCGCTCGCAGGGTCCACGGGCAGTGGGGCCTCAAGGCCCATGTGGATGGTATACGGAGTCCTGTTTTTTTCCATACGGCAAGATACGCCATATATTCAACGGTGGGCAAGAACATGTGTCCGCGCCGCGGCATTGGAGCCGCTCAAACGAGTCACAATACCACTATGGATACCATCCGTCGAATAGGAGTCTTCACATCAGGTGGCGATGCGCCGGGTATGAATGCGTGTGTCAGGGCCGTGGTGCGTGCGGCTGTCGGGCACGATGTGGAGGTTATGGGGATCCGCCGGGGATACCAGGGCATGATTGAGGGGGACATGGTGGAGATGGATCGTAAATCCGTATCCAACATCCTGCAGAAAGGAGGGACCATTCTGAAGAGTGCCCGTTCTGAGGCATTTCGTACCCCGGAAGGTCGGGCTGAGGCGGCCAGGCAACTGTCAGCCAATGGTATTGATGGACTGGTCGCCATCGGAGGTGACGGAACGTTGCACGGTGCATCACTCTTCTACGATGAGTACCAGGTCCCGCTTGTCGGCTGTCCCGGAACGATCGACAACGATTTGTTCGGCACGGATGAGACCATAGGATTCGATACCGCGCTGAATACGGCGATTGAAAACATAGACAGGATCCGAGACACGGCCGATGCCCATGACCGCTTGTTTCTTGTGGAGGTAATGGGACGCGATGCAGGATTTATTGCCCTTCACTCAGGAATCGGAGGGGGTGCCGAGATGGTCCTCATTCCCGAGACCTTGACGGGTATTGATGACTTCAAGAGTCACATCCATTCACTCATGTCGGCTCAGCACAGGAGTTCGATTGTCGTCGTGGCCGAAGGCGACGAACTGGGTGGGGCAACTGAAATTGCCGAAGCCCTTCGGAAAGATGCGCAATTTGATCGCATAGATCTTCGTGTATGCATACTCGGACATACCCAGCGGGGAGGGTCACCGACGGCGAGAGATCGCGTTCTGGCCAGCCGGCTCGGCGTGGCGGCCGTCGATGCACTTATGGAAGGACACAACAATGTAATGGTCGGCATCATCAACGGGGATGTGCGCCTGACCCCGTCCCGCAACGTGTGGAGTCGCAAGAAAAACATCAATTACGAACTGCTCAAGCTCACCCAACTGCTGAGTTGACATGACGACACGCAACGCGCCGCCTGTCGGTACGGTCGATGGCAAGAAACCGGCCGTCGAAGCCATGTTCAATACGATTGCATCGCGGTATGACCTGCTCAACCGCATACTCAGTGGCGGCATTGATCAGCGTTGGCGCAGAAGGGTGGTTGGAGATGTCCTTTCCACGTCGCCGTCGCGCATTCTCGATGTGGCCACGGGTACGGCAGACCTGGCAATCATGGCGGCTCGTAAAGGGCCGGTGAACGTGGTTGGTGTGGATATTGCTGAGGACATGTTGGCCGTTGGTCGCGACAAAGTCGCACGGGCAGATTTGCAGGATCGCGTTGTCCTGCAACGTGGCGACGCCGAGAAGCTGCCCTTTTCGGACAATCAGTTCGATGCCGTGATGGTTTCTTTCGGGGTGCGCAATTTCGAGAACCTGGACGAAGGACTGTCCCAGATATTCCGCGTACTCAGGCCTGGTGGGCAACTGCATGTGCTTGAATTCAGCAGGCCATCTGCTTTTCCCGTGAAGCAGGTATACGGCTTCTATAACAGATTCGTCCTTCCCGCTATAGGGCGCGCAGTCTCGGGAGATGCGGGCGCATACACGTATCTGCCGGAGTCGATAGCTGTCTTTCCGGAAGGAGAGATGTTTTTGGAACACCTGCGCGAGGCCGGGTTTTCCGGGACCCGCGCAACGCGTCTGACCTTCGGGGTAGCATCGCACTACGTCGGGACGAAGCATCAGACAGGGTCATCCGAGTAAGCTTCAGGAGGCATCCCGGTATTTAATGAGCAACGTCTCATTCTGGCCATCGAGATGCCGATATTCGACTTCATCCATTAATTTCCGCATCAGGTGAACGCCGAATCCGCCTGATTTTTTCTGCCGTACGAATGTCGCCAGGTCAGGTTCTTCGTACGTGGTCTGATCGAATTTTTTGCCCTGGTCACGCAGTCTGACGACCAAACGGTCATCGAACGTCAGGATGGAAATTTCAATCACGTGTCCGGTTTCATTGCCGTAGGCATGCTCTATGACGTTGGCACAGGCCTCGTCAACAGCCATCTTCACGTTCTCGACAGCTGCAGGCGGAAAAGAGGCTGCTGCGGCATGCTTTTCCACGAACGCCCGAACCTTGTCCAGATTGTCCGTCGTGCTGCGGATGAGAAGGCTATGTTCAGTCAAGGACACGCGATAAATACCGGCTCAGTCTGACACGGTAGTCGAAAAGCGACTTACAGCTTCTTCTTCCGTGTCGGTGATGTCGAACAGCATGGGGAATCCGAGCAGATCGAATACGTTGTAGACCTTCGGGCGGAGTGAGGCAATTTTGATGTCGCCTCCGCGCTCACGCAATTCCTCAATGAAGGCCATGAACACGCCGAGGCCCGCGCTTGATATGTAAACGAGTTGCTTCCCGTTGACAATGATCTGCACAGAGCCCTCTTCCCGGCATTTTTCAATTGCAGATTCCAACTCCGAAGCCGTATGGGCATCGAGTTCCCCGTTCAGGTCAAGGATGCGAACGTCTCCGTTAGATCGAAACGACACAGAAAAATCACTCATGACACACACTTTCGGTTGTTGATGGGTCTACGGACGATTGTCGTGTTGGGTGCACGGCCCGGGGAATATAGCGCGCCTGTTCCTATCCGTTCCGCCAGGCCGCTGGTAACTTTCACCCGCTGACTTCGTATCGGTGGGGGTAGATCAAATCAGCAGATGACCCCATTGACCAGAATACAACTGATTCTGTTGGCCATACTCGCCGTCCTTGTCGTCTGGCGTATGACCACGCCGGACCCGACTCCCCCGGGTTTTCTCCAAATGACGGACCTGGACAACAAGCAGCTGTACGCAAAGGCGTTCGAGGTGAAGGAAGCCACGTCACTACGAATTGACGTACGGGGAGCCTTCGAGAATGATGCCACCGACGCACCGCTTGCAGCCTACGGGTGGATCGTCGACGCATTGACCGGTGAGCCTGTCTGGACCATGCCCGACACACGGGCGCACCCGCAGGATATCCTGACCACGGTCCAGGACCAGATTGACATCGCTCCTGGCCGCTATGTTGCCTATTTCACGGCGCTCGGGCCGAATCCGGAATCCTGGGATGACGACAGCTTTCTTGGTCTCTCGCCGCACTGGAAGCACTACAGGGACAAATTCCATATGGTCCTGGATACGGACGGCAATGCCTCCGAATCGGCTGACAGGACGGTGCAGCTGGATGACCATGAAAATCTGCTCTGGTCCGTCCATGGCGTCGGTGATCGGATGCGTGAAACGGTGTTCCTGCGAACACTCTCCACGACGCCCATATACGTCCAGGCTACTGCCGAGTGGTGCTCGACGGAATGTGATGTGGCAAAAATCACGGATCTGGAAACAGGACGGGATGTGTGGGAATTGACCCGGGAAAATTCGGAGCCGGCAGGTGGTTGGGAAGCAAACAGGCTGTTCAATGGCGTAGTCATGCTGGAGCCGGGCGTGTTCCAGGCTGAGTTCAGGACAGACCGTCGGCACGATGCTGGCCGTTGGATTGCCAATCCGCCCTGGGTACCGGCAAAATGGGGCATGAGTCTGAGGACAGATGAACCGGATGTAACTGTGGTCAATCCGTGGTCCGATGCATTGGGAGCCCCGGCCGTATCGCTGCTTGAGGTGTCGTCCGGCGTTAAGGAATCGAAGCTGTTTCAATTGGAGCGCCGCATGATGATCCTCGTACACGCACTCGGCGAGATTGGCAGCGATGGTACCCTGTACGACCACGCTACGGTTTCACAGGCTGAATCAGGTACCGTACTGTGGTCCATGTCGAGGGAAAGCAGTGAGCCTGGCGGCGGACACAGTACGAACCGGTCCCAGTCGGGCGTATTGCATCTGGAGCCGGGCACGTACCGGCTATCCTTTGAAACGGACGACAGCCACGCCTGGAATGACTGGAGGAAGGCACGGCCCCGGCATCCTGAGCGTTGGGGTGTGGCACTGTTCATTCTGGACCAGGAAGGAGAGGGTGGCATCACGGTTCTGGACGATTCAACGGCTCCCAATACGGCGGCGGAATCGGTGCAGTCATCCGGGACGGTACTCGTGCGCGCGGAGCGACTGACGAACGACGTGCAGATCATGGAAGAATTCACGTTGGACGCTGCATCTACCATACACATACGGGCTTCAGGCGAAATATCCAGACAGGGGCGCTATGACTTTGGATGGATCGAAAGTGCAGCGAGCGGAGAACGGGTATGGGAGATGACGCTCGACAACACGGTTCATGCCGGCGGTGATGATCGGAACAGGATTTATGACGGTTCCATGCAACTGCCAGAGGGGACGTACAGGGTACACTTTGTTACCGACTTCGACTACGCCTGGGGCGATTTCGATACGGCGCCCCCGAAATACCCGGATGCCTGGGGCATAACGGTGACCCTCAAGTGAGCATGTTCCGTGTGTGTCTGGCGTGCGACGAGACGGATGTCGAACGCCTGGTTGCCGAGCTGGGTGAGTTGGGTGCAGAGGGCTTTCACGAGGCGAGCACTGTGGATCCGGGTGTGTGCCTGGAGGTTTTTTTCTCGCCCCATGCGTTCGAGGCGCTTCCCGATGACTGGGCGGTGCTGGTGTCACAGTGGGGTGGTACGCTGCAGGGTGTCCCCGCTGAAATCGCCGACCGGAACTGGAACGCCGAGTGGGAAGCGTCCATCACTCCCATACATGTTGCGCCATTCCATGTGCGCGCGTCCTGGCATGACGGCCCCATCCCCGGGGATGCCATCGACATCATAATCGATCCTAAGATGAGCTTCGGGACCGGATACCACGAGACCACCCGGCTCATGCTTCGGGCGCTGGCGAAGTTGGTAGCAACCGGAGATCGTGTGGTCGATGCCGGGACGGGTACGGGCATATTGGGAATTGCCGCCCTCAGGATCGGAGCGGCGTCCTGTTTTGCATTTGACTTTGATGCGTTGTGTGTTGTCAATGCCCGGGAAAATGCGGTATTGAACGGTGTGGAAGACACTTTCGTTGTCGCGGAAGGAGATGAACGCGTTCTGCCGGACGAGATGTTTGACGTGGTACTTGCGAACATTAACCGTGAGGCGTTGTTGGCCATGATACCGTCGTTGTTGGCCCGTTTGAGCCCCGGTGGCCTGCTGGGCCTGTCCGGACTGCTGGTCTCGGACAAGTCTGCGGTTCGGGCGGCATTGCCTTCAACATCGATTTATGAAGATACCGAGGGCGAGTGGTGGACTGTCTGGATACGAAATGAGACTGGCGACCATTGACGTTGGTACCAATACAGCATTGCTGCTGATCTCGGAGTGGACGCCGGAGGGGCTGCGTGTTGTGCACCAGGCAGGCGGATATGTGCGACTGGGTGAGGGCCTGGGAACGAGCGGGCGCGTGTCCGATGCGGCAATGGGGCGCCTCAGAGGAGTTCTGCAGGCCCACCGGGAAGCCGCACGCTCCTGGCGGGCGGAGCACATCATCGTGACGGGTACGAGTGCCTCGCGCGATGCCGAGAACAGGGACGAAATCCGCAAAATGGTGCTCGAAGAGACGGGCGCAGACTACCAGGTACTCTCCGGGGAAGAGGAGGCCAACGTGACTTTCGAGGGAGCGCTGGCGGGATGGCTCGATGGACGCACCTACGATGGCCCGGTTACCGTTGTGGATGTAGGAGGCGGGTCAACCGAACTCGCCCAGGGGATGTGGCACAAAGGCAAGGCCGAGCGCACATCGGCCGTCAGCCTGAACATCGGTACCGTCAGGCTGACCGAAAATTTTTTTACTGCACAGCCGGCGCAGGCCCATGAAGTTCACCAGTGCCGCGCATGGATTGCCGGTATGATGGATGCAGCACTGGGAGACTTCCTGAAGTGTGTGCCTCTGGTGGGTGCATCCGGAACGGCGCACGTGCTGTTTCACCTGCACCGCACGCACCGTGAGGCCTCTGGCAACATGAAATGGGTAGATCTGGATTATTGGGCGACCGAATTGCTTATAAAGACGAAGGAAGACATCCATGCGTTGGCACCGTCCCGGATGGCTGGCCGCGCGGATGTATTTCCGGCAGGAGTGATGGTTCTCAAGGAAGCGTTCCGCTCGTTGGACGCGTCCGAGTTCCACATCTCCGAATACGGTGTCCGGCACGGTATGGCTCTACGATATTTCCGGGAATTGCAGATTGGCTGAACAGGGTCACGGAACAGTCCTCGGGGGCGATGACGTAAAGGAGAGCACACCAACAGAGGCCGGCTCATGTCCGAAACAGAATCTGCCCTTTCCGCTCTGAAGAACGTGTTGGATCCCGTGACCGGAAAACATGTCCTGCGAATGGACATGATTCGCGACCTCAGGGTTGAAAACGGCAACATTCATCTCACGGTCCAGATACATGATCCCATGTCCTCTTTCGCCATGACGGTGGAAGATGCATGTCGAGAGGTGTTGTTACCGCTCGTATCATCGCCATCCGATATCCGAATATCGGTAGACAATGACATGATCGGACTCGGTGATGAGTTGACGGTCGATGGCGACACGCAGTCGGATGGCTTTTCCGGTGCCCGCAATATCATCGCAGTCGCCTCCGGGAAAGGTGGTGTAGGAAAAAGTACAGTATCGGTGAATCTGGCTGTCGCTCTCGCAAGGCAGGGATATTCAGTAGGCCTCGTCGATACGGACATCTACGGCCCATCCATTCCCGTCATGTTCGGTGTCGAGAATGCAAAGCCCAAAGTGGCCGAAAACAGGCGCATCGTGCCTCTTGAACGCTATGGCGTCAAACTGCTTTCCATGGGATTCCTGGTCGACCCTGAAAAAGCGGTCGTCTGGCGGGGTCCGATGGTTACGAGTGCCATCAAGCAGTTCCTGTCAGATACGGAGTGGGGAGAACTCGACTTCCTGATTCTGGATCTGCCTCCGGGTACGGGCGACATCCAACTGACCATTGTTCAGACCGTACCTCTGAATGGCGCCGTGGTCGTGTCGACGCCCCAGCGCGTTGCCCTGGCCGATGCGCGCAAGGGCGTCGCCATGTTTGAGCAGGTCCACGTACCGGTTCTGGGACTGGTTGAAAACATGGCCTGGTTCGAGCCACCTGATATGCCGGGGCGCAGGTACCACATTTTCGGTGAGGGAGGCGCGAGGGCTCTGGCTGAGGAATTGAATGTGCCGCTTCTTGGAGAGCTTCCGATTGATGAAGGCGTTCGTCGCAACTGTGATGATGGAACGCCGGCGGCCACATTCGAAGGCACGACCGCTGCCACAGCATTCGATGCACTGGCTCAGCGTGTAACTGAAGAGACCTGGCGTCGAAACGCTACAAGACCGGCCACACAGAAAGTGGAAATCCTTCGGCGCTGACCCGCTGATTGGATGCCGTACAGAACCAGCACGGATCCACGTGCGTTGGACAGCCCCATGACACTTCGACCAGACATAGATACTACGCTCGTAGACCAGGTAGAATCGGCACTCGATTCGTTGCGGCCCTATCTCAGGGCAGACGGTGGAGAAGTTCGGCTCCTGGACATCACTCCGGATATGGTTGTGGAGTTGGAGTTGCTTGGTGCGTGCGGAACGTGCCCAATGAGTATGATGACGCTCCGCGCGGGCATTGAGCAGGCCGTCAAGCGGTCCGTTCCTGTCATCTCACGTGTGGAAGCGGTCAACGCGATGGTGCCTTAGGGTCTTTTAGCCTACCGTCTAGGCCTGTTAACACTACGTTTGGCCCCGTCCCTTCGGGTAGCGTCGGAAATGGCGTTTCTCTGTGTTGCTCGTCACTCTGGCGAAATACTTCGCCAAATGACGCTGCCATACTTCACTCCTCACGCCTTGATAAACGCCATTTCTG
>Ga0210009_1000711_pt1 | contig 34285 bp, 37 predicted proteins | sample CryGeyCG2114_065_FD_185457 | JGI IMG/M metagenome (GOLD analysis project Ga0210009, IMG submission 185457) | Groundwater microbial communities from aquifer - Crystal Geyser CG12_big_fil_rev_8/21/14_0.65 (SPAdes) (version 2) | ecosystem: Environmental > Aquatic > Deep subsurface > Groundwater ...
ATATTCATTTTGATTACCCATCGCCTTTCCCTCCTTCTAAATGTTTTTAGAAGAAGTTTAGGCGATATTAAAAAAGGTTCACGATGTTATGATATTTTTTTAGTTCACGATGTTATGATATAAACCCAATAGTCTCTAACATGCAAAATATAGAACTTATCTATCTCAAAGAGGACATTGCAAAATATAGAATCAGAAGGGAACAAGTTTTTGAAGGCCAAACAAGGACAATTACTTACTATATCTACTTTACAAAAAACAGAGACGGGATATGGCAGATAGAACAATTCTAAACAGAATGCTAAAAATGTTTTTATTGCTTCTGATTGTTCTTACAGCCTTTACTGGCTGTGCAGTAGTTCACACTTACGGCCCTTATTACGGCAAGGTGATAAACTCAGAGACAAAAGAACCTTTAGAGGGTGTAGCAGTGCTTGCAGTTTATTATACGGAACAACATGGACCAGCCGGTTCGGTTAAGCATTATGCCGATGCTCAAGAGACTGTAACAGATAAGAATGGCGAATTCAAGATTCCGGCAAATACTGCAACGACATTCAGACCGTTACAGTCATTTGAACCTTGGGCATGGTTTGCGATATTTAAACCAGGATATGGATGTTATCCGAAACATAAAGGAGTGAAACCCATGTTTGTGCCTAACGGGACTTTACCAGACGACCAGTATGTGATAATCGAATTGCCAAAGTTGAAGACAAAGGAGGAACGAGTTGAAAATCAGCGATGCGAACCTGTTTTAATTCCTAAGGATAAATATAGAAGGTTTCTTAACATTATTAATTATGAACGCATTGATTTAGGGTTAGAGCCTGTACCAATAAAATAGGAGGGTTAGAGATGAGTGGGCATAATTTTCTTATAAAATCTATCATGGCAACAATTTTATTTTTAGTAATTTTGACGTCTCCCGTATTTTCCTATGATACTGATAAGGTACATCCCTTAATTAACACAAAATCTATACAGATGTCTAATAATTTTCTTAGAACCCTCTCTAATTTAGGATTTTATCAGGGGATAGATAGCATCTTAAATGAGAAGCAGATATATAAATGGTTTGAAGACGGTGCAAAAGAGGAAGATATCCCTCTTGTCCGTTCCTATAATCACTTTCATGACCCTACAAAATCATGGGATAAGGCAGGGTTGGATGATTATGTTCTTGGCATCCTTCATGTAACGGGTGATTCGTCTGTTTTATGGGCTCAGAACCCAGACCAGAAATACATAGCCAGCGATGGAACTGTCTATGATGTAAATGGAACATGGTCGTGGCCTAAGGCAAGGGGCTATTATTATCAGGCATTGACTTCTACCGACAAAACATTAAGAGAACAAAATTTCGCCAATACATTCAGAGCATTGGGTCAAGCAATGCACCTTCTTGCAGATTCAGCAGTTCCTGAACACGTGAGAAACGAGGAACACGCATTTGGGTGGCATTACGAGAAATGGTGTGAACAGAACTCTTCAACTCTTAATACGAGTGCCACTGCTATAGATTATTCTATTACAAATAATTCTTTAGTTTCTGGTCTGTCTCCTATAACTAATTTCTGGGATACAATGCCTTCGCCTGGTTATAATCTAAATCCAATTGGACTATCAGAATATACAAACTTCAATTTCCTCGGTAGAAAGAGTATTTTTAAAAACTATACATATCCACAGAAACCCAATATATTGTACTTAGAACCTATAATCGCAGAAGATGGAACAACAGACTATAGAGTATACTTCAGCGGACTAACTTCTGATAGCCAAAATATAAATCATTTAGCATCAACTGGATATTTATGGTCAGAGCTTTCAGCGGTATATCCTGATGGAGTTGATGATTCAAGATTTAATCTTGATGATAAGTGTTTTGCTGATTACTCATCAATACTTGTGCCAAAAGCTATAGGCTACTCCGCAGGGCTGCTGGATTATTTTTTCAGGGGAAAGATGGAGGCAACGAATGTTGAGACAATAGAGGATGGTAGCGGCAATATTACAGGCACAAAATTTAGGGTAAAGAATCTTACACCTGATGAAGCAATGGGGCCGGGGAATCTTATAGTTTCTTATCAATATAAACCTTCTGGCAGTGGTGATTTTGTATATGGAACATCAAATGCAATTAAATAAGCCATTGGGGGTTGGCTCAGAATCAACAAATGAATTTAAATTTCACTTCAAGAGTGCGGTACCTTCAGATGCTCAAGAGACAAAATTCTTGTTAGTATTTAGAGGGAAATTAGGAAATGAAAGTGACGCGGTTATAGCGGCTGTGCTGCCTTCAGGACTAGTAAAACTTACCGTTTCAATCTTTGATTATGCTTCGGGTTCGGTAACTACTTCTACGGGTGATTATTGTTCTAGCAGTACTTGCGATTTTTATGTTCCTGCAAATACTATTGTTACTCTAACTCTTAATCCCCATTCTGTTTGTGGTGTTTACGGTTGCGGCCTTTGTTATGCTTCTTGGCGTTATGAAGGTTTCTATGGTACTGGCCCTTGTTCGGTTCTTATGTCTTCGGATACATCGGTGGATGTTTATTTTGACTGTAACTGTGTCTATGACCCATGTTAACAGTAAAACAAGAGACGTTGTTGGAAGTGCAGGACATCAGAAGGCGTTTTTATGCAGGATGAAGCAATCTAAAACCGTAAAAAAAGGAACAGTATGTACAAGAGGTGGACCCCGAAAATCGGACAGTCGTATAAGGTGTAAAATATATACTTAACGAAGGAGGGCATCTAAAGATGAACAAGGCAAAGAGAACGAAGCATTCATCGGATTTTAAAGCAAAGGTAGCACTAATAGCGAAAAGGGGGTCAGGTCTTTACTCTTGACATTTTCTATTTTTTTATTCAAGAGAGAGAAATAAGAGATTGCACTATGCGGCAGAAATCTTTTCTTTGAGCCAAAGATTAATAAGCGTTTCCGTTGAGATATGCCTTTTCTTTGAAATCACAAAAACCTTTTTGGCAATAGTATTTTCAATGGCAACGTATTTCGGCTCCTTCGTCAACGTTGATTTGAATTTTGCCTCTTTGGTTTTATCCCAGTAATCAGATGCATCATGAGAGTCCCAAAACTCCGACGCCTCCATTAAAGTTTTAAACTCTTCAGGAATGGGGTCAATCTTCTTTTTACTTTTTTTCATATCTCTTCCTTTCTTTTCCGGTCATATCCCTTGCAGTTATTATAAGCGCTTTTTTATTTTTTTTATAGATGAAGAACACAGAAAGATACCTGCCGGAATTTGTCTTTCCGAGAGCAAGATACAGATGTTCGCCATTGAACCTGCCTTTTTCAATGAATCTGTATTTTGGAGCATTAAGAAGCACCTCCCTGACTTCTGTTTCTTTAACATTGTGTTTCCAGTTAAGTTTGTCAAGTATTTCTGCTGTTATTATTAAGTCGGCAATTTCCAAAAGTATTTTCCTGTCATATTTTTCATCATTTATATGGATTAGTATATCATAAATGGAAAGTAGAAAACTCGCAGATAAATAGGGACAGATGTTCTATCTCACTAATTCAGTCCATGACTCGCCGGGGAGAGTAACTTTCTGTCTACGACTCATAGAGGAGTTTGTCAAAAGGTTGTCTCAAGGCTTTGGGTTACGGATTCAAAACCCCTCATTGCTGACAAAAAACAATAATTTTCTGATATAATTCTTATAAAGAATAGGAAATGATATAGACATGGCCACAGATATAAAAGAAATTCTCAATACTTTTGACCTCTTGCCTGATGATGACAAGAAGGATTTGGCTTCCGAAATTTTGCGGCGCACCGTCCATTTTGACTTTCCTCCTTTAACTGATGAGGAACTTATCCGATCTGCCGAAAAGCTTTTTTTAGGCCTCGACCGCAGAGAAGCAAAAAATGCCTAATCCACAGAGAGGCGAGGTCTGGCTCGTTGATTTAGGACTCGCTGCCAAAGTCAGGCCATGTCTTGTCCTCAGTGTTTCAACGATAAATGACGAACGGGTTCTGGTTACTGTTATGGCGCATACAACCAGCCCCCGGAAAACAAGGTTTGAGGTTGAGGTAATATCAAAATTTTTACGCCCCGGAGTTTTTGACGCGCAGAATCTTATAACAGTTCCAACTGCAACACTGATTAGAAAACTCGGCGTTTTAAGCCCTTCTCAGATTTCTTCTGTTGAGAGTGCGGTTCGTTTGTGGCTGGGATTAAGTCATTAGGCAAGGTTTTTTCTACCGCCTCGCCCTATTCTCCCAGATACGCCTTTTTTACCTCTTCACTGTTCAACAAATCCTTCCCCTGTCCGTGCATCTTTATCCTGCCGTTTTCAAGGACATATCCCCTGCCTGAGAGATTCAAGGCTGCATGTGCATTCTGCTCAACAAGCAGGATTGTAACTCCTTCCTTATTTATCTCTCTTATCGCCTTAAATATCCTGCTCACAATTATCGGCGCAAGCCCCAACGACGGCTCATCCAGCAGAAGGAGTTTCGGCTCTGACATCAGAGCCCTTGATATTGCAAGCATCTGCTGCTCTCCGCCGCTCAGGGTGCCGCCCATCTGTTTCTCCCGCTCCTTCAGAACAGGAAACATCTCATAGACCTTATCAAATTGAGATTTCACCCCCCCTACACCCCCCCTTGCTAAGGGGGGGATTGGGGGGGTGGTCTTTAGTCTCCTTGATACTGAGTACGCTCCCATCTCAAGATTTTCCTTTACGGTGAGCCTCGGGAATATCCTTCTTCCTTCAGGCACATGGCTTATCCCCATTTCAACAATGCTGTGAGGCGGCATATCAGAAATGTCACTTCCGATAAAGGATATTGTTCCTGCCTTCGGCTTTAATATTCCGGATATAGTCATGAGCGTGGTGGATTTCCCTGCGCCGTTGTTTCCTATAAGGCATACTATCTCACCCTGATTTACCTTCAGCGTAATGCCCTTCAGCGCCTCTATCGGGCCGTAGAATGTGTGTATGTCATTCAGTTCAAGCATGTTTTATCAGATTTATGCCCTTCCTAATCATCCTAATGTTCCTTTCCAAGATACGCCTCTATAACCATCGGATTGCACTTTATCTCCGAAGGAGTTCCTTCCGCAATCTTCATGCCGTGGTCCAGGACCACAATATTCTCCGAAATTCCCATCACAACCTTCATATCATGCTCTATAAGAATTATCGTCTTGCCGAGTCCCTGAAGTTTTTTAATAAGCCCCATCATCGCTCCTGTCTCCTGCGGGTTCATGCCTGCCGTCGGCTCATCAAGAAGAATGAGCCTCGGCTCTGTTGCAAGCGCCTTCGCTATTTCAAGCCTCTTCTGACTCCCATAAGGAAGACTGCTTGCAATAGTGTCCGGATATGCCTCCAGCCCGACGAGTTCAAGATATTCCAGCGCCTTTTCCCTTATTGCCTTCTCCTCATCCCTGAAGCTGCTGCTCCTGATTATTGCTGACAGGAGTCCTGACCGGGTCCTGCAGTGCTGCGATACCATAACATTCTCAATGACAGTCATCTCCCTGAACAGCCTTATATTCTGAAAGGTCCTGGCCACACCGAGCTTCACAATACTGTCCCGCCCGAGGCGGGTTATCTCCCTGTCAAAAAAACTTATCACGCCCTTTGTCGGCCGGGTTATTCCGGTGAGGCAGTTAAAGAGTGTTGTCTTCCCTGCGCCGTTAGGCCCGATGATGCTCATGATAGAGCCTTCCTTAGCCCTGAACCAGACTTCATCTATCGCTCTTATCCCGCCAAAATGTTTTGTGAGGTCCCTAACCTCTAAAAGATACACCCTTCCCTCCCATTAACCCCTGCGGCCTGAATATCATAAGCAGGACAAGCCCGCTGCCAAGCGCAAGCATACGGTATAACTGCACTTCTCTGAGCATCTCGGGGAGCATAACGAGTATTATTGAGCCTAATATCACGCCCGGAATGCTTCCCAGCCCTCCGAGTATCACCATGCAGAGCACCAGAACAGACTCCATGAATGTGAAACTCTCCGGAGATACAAACTGCATCTTAGCGGCAAAGAGAACTCCTGCAAGCCCGGCCCAGAATGCGCCGAAGGCAAAGGAATAAAGTTTGTATGCCGTTGTATTTATCCCGATGGAAGACGACGCAATCTCATCCTCTCTTATCGCTATCCACGCCCTTCCAATCCTTGATGCGGCCACCCTTCTTATTACGAATACGGCCAGCAGCGCAAATATAAGGACGAAATAATAGAACTGCCCTATCCCGCTTATCCGCATTCCGAAAATATGCGGCGGCCCAATCCCGCCGATTCCGTTCGGCCCCTTAGTAAAAGAATCCCAGTTATTCAGCACAAGCCTCACAATTTCTCCAAAGCCGAGAGTTACTATGGCAAGATAATCTCCCCTCAGCCTCAATGCAGGAATAGCGAGTATAAATCCCGATAAAGTTACAAGCATGAGTGAAAGAGGCAGAGACGCCCAGAAACCGAGCCCCAGCTTTGTGTTGAGCAGCGCATAGGAATATGCGCCTATCGCATAGAAAGCTGCAAAGCCGAGATTTAATAAACCGGTAAAACCCACAACTATATTCAGACCCTGAGCGAGTATTATATAAATGCCTGAAAGCACTGCAATGTCAATCAGATAATCATGCCCGTAAAAAGGCAGGGTTAAGACAATGACTGACATGAGAAGAATAAAAACAGTTGAACGCGCTTTTGATTCCGGCAGTTTTTCTAAATAGGGACAGCGACCATATATTTCTACAGCAATACGCAATATATTTATAAAATAATGGTCGCTGTCCCCATTTAGACCCCCTTTTATTTTTCCGGCATAGTTTTTAAAGGCCTTCAACAGGGAAACCGCGGCAAACAATATAATAAAAAGAATTACCGCTGCCTTTAATCCCCTAAAGGGAAGAAAAAGCAGCGCCAGCCATAAGGCGATAAAAAACGGTCTTAAAAAAAGATTAAGACTTCCACCCCCTCCCTCACCCTCCCCCCTCGAGGGGGAGGGAATATCAAAAGAGTCCCCCTCCCCTTGTGGGAGGGGGTGAGGGGGAGGGGGCGATGTGTTCTGTATTTTGTGTTCTACCGTATTCATACTTTTTCTTCCTGAGATTTTCCAAAAAGGCCTGAGGGTTTAATAAACAAAATGATAATCAATATGATAAATGCGTATGCATCTTTGTATTCGCTTGATATATAAGCTGCGCTGAAGCTCTCTACAAGGCCGAGCAGGACGCCGCCGAACATTGCGCCGGGAATGCTTCCGATGCCGCCGAGCACTGCTGCCGTGAAGGCCTTAATCCCTGCTATATAGCCGATGGAATAATTCACCAGGCCGTAATATATTGCAACCATGAGGCCCGCAACCGCCGCAAGAGCTGAACCTATGATAAAGGTCGCTGATATGACAGTGTCTATGTTTATTCCCACGAGCGACGCCATCACCTTATCCTGCGCAACCGCCCGCATGGCCTTGCCCATTCGTGTCTTTGTGATAAACAGATTCAAAGAGAGCATCAGGACTGCCGAGGCCGCTATTATGAAAATTTGCGTATATGTAACTCTTGCCCCGATAAATTCAATTCCTGCCTTTTCAAAAAGATTCGGGAAAATCTTGTCGGTGGCCCCCTGCGTGAGCATCACATAATTCTGGAGGAATATTGACACGCCTATAGCGCTTATCAAGGGGCTGAGCCGCGGCGCATTCCTCAGAGGCTTATACGCAATTTTTTCTATTGTAAAGCCATAGGCTGAACAAAAGATTACGGAAAGAACAAACGTCAGAATCATCGCCAGCGGAAGGCTGTATGCTGTAAGCCCTACGGTTGTGAAAAAAGCAAGGAATATGATTCCGAGATATGCGCCGAGCATATAAATCTCGCCGTGCGCAAAGTTTATAAGCTCAAGGATGCCGTAAACCATTGTATAGCCGAGAGCTATGAGCGCATACACTCCGCCGAGCGTAAGGCCGTTGATTAACTGCTGGATAAACACAGAAGATTTTAGCAGAAAAAAGGGTTGTTTTTAAATACCCCTTCCATTTTCATACAAAAGTTTATAAAATATAAGATTCAAATTACGCTTAAGGAGGCTGCACATGCCAAGAAAGAACTATTTTTTTACTTCTGAATCTGTAACAGAAGGCCATCCCGATAAGATAGCCGACCAGATATCAGATGCAATTCTTGATGCGATAATTGCGCAGGACCCGATTGCAAGAGTAGCTTGCGAGACTCTTGTGACAACAGGACTGGCGTTTGTCGCAGGCGAGATTTCAACATCATGCTATGTCCATATACCGGACATCGTCAGAGAAACCATTAAGAACATAGGTTATACCAGAGCAAAGTACGGTTTTGATTATGAAACCTGTTCGGTAATAACCTCCATAGACCAGCAGTCCGGCGATATAGCCATGGGCGTTGACACAGGCGGCGCCGGGGACCAGGGTCTGATGTTCGGCTTTGCATGCAATGAGACCAAAGAACTCATGCCTCTGCCAATCATGCTTGCGCATAAACTCACAATGCGCCTATCGGATGCAAGAAAGCAGGATGTGCTTCCATATCTCAGGCCTGACGGCAAATCTCAGGTTACAATTGAATACAAGGACGGGAAGCCCTTCAGGATAGACACCATTGTTATTTCATCCCAGCACAGCCCAGATGTCCACATGAATGATATGAGGGAAGACATCATAGAGAAGGTAATCAAACCTGTTGTCCCAAAGGAACTCCTGGATGAGGAAAACGTGAAATACTACATCAATCCTACGGGCCGTTTTGTTGTGGGGGGGCCTATGGGTGATACCGGACTGACAGGAAGAAAAATAATAGTTGACAGTTACGGCGGCGTAGGGAGTCACGGAGGCGGATGCTTCTCAGGAAAAGACCCCACAAAAGTAGACCGCTCAGGAGCATATATGGCGCGGCATATCGCTAAAAACATCGCTGCGGCAGGCATAGCAGACAGAGTTGAAATCCAGCTTGCATACGCCATCGGCGTCCCTGAACCCGTCTCCATACTTGTTGATACTTTTGGGACAGGCAAGATTGCCGCTGAAAAAATCGTAAAACTGGTAAGGAAAAATTTTAACCTGACTCCAAAAGGGATAATTGAATACCTGAATCTGAGGAGGCCCATATTTAAAAAGACCGCCGCATACGGACATTTCGGCCGGAATGACCCTGACTTCACCTGGGAAAAAACAGACAAGGCGGATACTTTGAAAAAAGAGGCAGGAATATAAAAAATAATTCAAAATTCAAAATTCAAGGAAGAGGAGAGCAATGATAAAACACGACGTAAAGGATATTAAACTCGCACAAAAAGGCAAGTTGAGAATTGAATGGGCTGCTAAAGAGATGCCTGTTCTTAAGAGCATCACAGAGCGGTTCAGAAAGGAAAAACCTCTCAAGGGGGTAAGGCTTGCCGCATGTCTGCATGTAACCACTGAGACTGCAAATCTTGCTGAAACTCTGAAGGCAGGCGGAGCGCAGCTATATCTGTGCGCATCCAATCCTTTAAGCACACAGGATGATGTTGCCGCATCGCTCGTTAAGAACTCCGGCATTTCTGTTTTTGCAATAAAAGGAGAGGACAATAAAACTTATTACAGGCATATAATGGACGCACTGTCCCTTAAGCCAAATATAACAATGGATGACGGAGCCGACATTGTTTCAACGCTCCATACAAAGAAGAAGGAACTTCTGAAAAACCTGTTAGGCGGAACAGAAGAGACAACCACAGGGGTCATAAGGCTGAGGGCCATGGCAGAAAAAGGGGTTTTGAAATACCCTATCATCGCAGTGAACGACGCATATACAAAATATTTGTTTGACAACCGTTACGGCACAGGACAGTCCTCCATGGACGGAATAATGCGTGCGACAAACAGGCTGATAGCCGGCTCGGTATTCGTTGTAGCGGGCTACGGCTGGTGCGGCAAAGGCATAGCAATGAGGGCCAAGGGCATGGGAGCCAGGGTAATTATCACAGAGATAAATCCGCTCCGCGGGCTTGAAGCTACAATGGACGGCTTTGAGGTTATGCCTATGAGAGATGCGGCGCGAATCGGCGACATATTCGTTACGGCTACCGGAGACATTAATGTCATATACAGAGAATGCTTTAATATTATGAAAGACGGAGCCATCTTCTGCAATTCAGGGCATTTCAATGTTGAGATATCAATAGACGCCCTCAGAAAAATGTCAAAGTCAAGAAGGATAATAAGGGACTTCGTGGAAGAATACACTCTCAGCGGCGGCAAAAGGGTCTATCTGCTCGGAGAGGGACGGCTTATTAACCTGGCAGCGGCAGAGGGACATCCATCTGCCGTTATGGACATGAGCTTTGCAAATCAGGCGTTGTGCGCAGAATACATGGTGAAAAACTACAGAAAGCTCGAAAGCAAAGTTTACAGTGTCCCTGAAAAAATAGACGCTGAAATATCAAAGCTAAAACTCAGGGCCCTCGGAATTAAGATAGACACGCTTACTTCCGAGCAGAAAAAATATCTTGAGAGCTGGGAGATGGGGACGTAAGCAATAGAGCAGAAGAGCAAAAGAGCAGAAGAGCAAAAGTCACCACCGGGCTGCTGCACTGCTGCGCTACTGTTCGAGGAGTTCTTGTTATGCGTAAGGTTGAGATATATGACACAACGCTGAGGGACGGCTCTCAGGCAGAGGGTATTGCCTTCTCTGTTGAGGACAAACTCAGGATTACCGAGAAACTTGATGAACTCGGCGTGCATTACGTTGAGGGAGGCTGGCCGGGTTCAAACCCGAAAGACGCAGAGTACTTTAAAAAGTCAAAAAAACTGAAGCTGAAAAACTCCGCAGTCGCCGCATTCGGGAGCACACACAGGCCCAAACACAAAGTCAAAGATGACGCAAACATAAAGGCTCTGGCTGCATCGGAAGCCCCTGTAATAACCATATTCGGAAAGACCTGGGACTTTCACGTAAAAGAATCCCTGAAGATAACGCCTTCTGAAAACCTGGAGATAATCCATAATTCAGTGGCTTATCTCAAAAAATACGCGGAGAAAGTATTTTTTGACGCAGAACACTTTTTTGACGGATATAAAGAGAATCCTGTCTTTGCATTGAAATGCCTCATCGCTGCACAGGATGCAGGCGCAGACTGTCTCGTGCTGTGCGACACAAATGGCGGGACCTTACCGCATGAAGTAGAAAGAATTTTCAAGGAACTCGCCGCTCGCAACTCGTCACTTGTCGCTCCTCTCGGAATACACGCGCATAACGACTCCGAATGCGCGGTGGCAAATTCAATAATAGCCGTTGAGCTTGGCGCGTCCCAGGCGCAGGGGACCATAAACGGCATTGGAGAAAGATGCGGAAACGCCAATCTCTGCTCTATAATCCCGAGCCTTAATCTTAAACTCGGATTAAAATGTATAACCGACGCACATCTGAAAAGGCTCAGGGAAGTTTCAAGATTCGTAAACGAGATATCAAATCTGAGACATTTTAAGCGCCAGCCATTTGTCGGCGACAGCGCCTTTGCGCATAAGGGCGGAGTGCATGTAAGCGCTGTTATGAAAAGGCCTGAGACATATGAGCATATAAAACCTGAACTTGTGGGAAACTCACAGAGAGTCTTAATCTCAGACCTGGCAGGGAAAAGCAACATCATCAGAAAGGCAAAGGAATTTAATATTCACATAGAGCCGGATTCTCCGCAACTTCAGGACATATTAAACAGATTGAAGGAGCTTGAACATCAGGGCTTTCAGTTTGAAGGGGCCGAGGCGTCATTTGAGCTTCTTCTTAAAAAGGCGCTCGGACTGCACAGAAAATTCTTTGAGCTTATCGGGTTCAGGGTAATCGTTGAAAAAAGAAAAGAAGGCGAAGTCCTATTGAGCGAGGCTACGATAATGGTCAGGGTCGGAGGAAAAACCGAACACACGGCCGCCACAGGCAAGGGGCCTGTGAACGCCCTTGATAATGCCTTGAAAAAAGCCCTTGATAAGTTTTATCCGGAATTAAAGGATATAAAACTTCACGATTACAAAGTAAGGGTGCTTACGGCAGGCAAAGGCACCTCTGCAAGGGTCAGAGTGCTTGCCGAATCAGGCGATGAAAAAAGCACATGGGGCACTGTCGGCGTGTCAGAGAATATTATAGAGGCGTCATGGCAGGCGCTTGTTGACAGCATTGAATACAAACTGCTGAAGGAAGAAGAGTAAAATATTGTATTCTAAAGACAATGACTGCAGATGAACTTTTTGAAAAAGGAATAGCCCTTTTAAACGATAATACGCCGCTTGCCGCGCTCGCATTTTTTGAAAAAGCTTATAACATAAAAAAAACGCCTTCCATACAGTCTTACCTTGGAATGTGCATAGCCCTTGAAAGGGGAAAGATTACATACGGGTGTATGCTCTGCAATGAGGCAATCCTGCAGGAACCCGTGAATCCGGTTCACTACCTGAATCTCGGCAAGATTTATCAGAAGGCAGGAAAAAGAGTGGATGCGATAGAAACGTTCAGAAAAGGCCTGTCATTCGGCGATAATCAGGAGATAAAACGCATTCTTGACAAATTAGGAACCAGAAAAAAACCTCTCCTTCCTTTCCTTCCCAGAAACAATTTTCTGAATAAATATACAGGGCTTATGATGCACCGTCTTAAGCTTAGATAACTGCAGTTTCGCCCATTCACCTATCCATTTTTTTTATCCAGCGCCTCCCTCACTTTTTTCAGGAGGGCTGTAGGCGAGAGAGGCTTCGCAATGAAATCTAATTCTTTCTCCATGATTTCTTCTTTATGTATAAAGTCGGCAGGATACCCGCTTGTAAGAAGGATTTTTATACCGGGTCTTATCTTCTTTATCATCTCATACACCTCTTTGCCGCTCATCTTGGGCATTACAACATCTGCAAAGAAAAGGTCTATGCTGTCCTTGTTTTCCATAAACTTGGCTGCCGCATCTTCGCCGTCTACAGCCTCTATCACTTTATATCCAAATTCCTCAAGCACGGTCTTTGCAAGTTTTCTCACCGCCTCCTCATCCTCTGCAAGAAGAATCGTCTCTGTACCCTTCAGCAGTGCAGCCGGTTCCACGGGTTTCATTTCTGCGACCTCTGCTTCTGTCAGCGGGAGATATATCTTGAATGTAGTGCCTTTGCCGGGCTCGCTGTAACAGTTTATATAGCCGTTATGCTGTTTTATTATTCCGTATACAATTGAAAGGCCAAGCCCTGTTCCTCTCCCTGACTCTTTGGTCGTAAAAAACGGCTCAAATATCTTCTGCCTTGTGCCTTCGTCCATTCCTGCGCCTGAATCAGACACGGATGCCACCGCATACATGCCGGGTTTGCCGTACCCGTGCACCTTTATATATTTTTCATCAATCTCAACCTTATCTGTTTCTATAATCAATCGCCCTCCATCGGGCATTGCATCTCTTGCATTTGTCGCAAGGTTCATAAACACCTGTTCAAGCTGTCCCGAATCAGCCAGCACAACTAATGCCTCTTCCGAAAACGCTGTTTTAAGCTCTATGTCTTCTCCAATAATCCTTGAAAGCAATTTCCCTTCCTTGTTTATTAAGTCATTGAGGTTTACAGGCAATGGATTGGTTACCTGCTTCCTGCTGAATGCAAGAAGTCCATGAGTAAGGGTTGCAGCCCGCTCTGCAGAGGCAATAACCTGCTCTATGTTATGCCTCAACGGGTCGTCCTCTTTCATCTTCATCTGCGTTACGCCCGCATAGCCGATAATTGCGGTAAGGATATTATTGAAATCATGGGCAATACCGCCGGCAAGCACTCCGATTGCCTCCATCTTCTGCGACTGGAAAAGCTGAGCCTCAAGCCCTTTGCGCTCTGTGATGTCCCTGATAATTCCTACGGAATAGCACCTGTCTTTAACACGCACACCGGAAATAGACAGTTCCACTGGTATCTCCAAACCGTCTTTTTTAAGCGCAGAGACTTCGTATGTTTTCCTTAACTTTAGCAAGCGGCCTGTTTCAACAAACCTGCTGAATGCTTTGCTATGCATCTCTCTGTACCGATGGGGAATAATAAGAAGAGGCATATCCTTTCCGACCGCCTCGTCAGCGGTAAAACCCAATATTTTTTCGGCAGCAGGATTCCAGTATGTAATTTTTCCATTCTCATCAATCATTACGATGGCATCAGCCGCAACAGTGGTGATGGTGCTTAATTTGCTCTCGTTTTCATGCAAAAAATCAGCAAGCGTTTTCTGTTCAGCATATTGTCGTTTGATTATTCTATCTGCATGCCTGACAACTAAAAATAGAAATACAAACATCACACCCATTATTAACATAACTGTTATACCGTGAGTTATTTGTCTATTCTTAATCTTATCGATGAGCGACGTAACATTATCGTAAATCTCAAAGACCCCACGCATTTTCCCGTTAAAACGAATCGGTATGTAGCTTGCAAATATATCAACATCCTCTATTGTTCCTTCAAAGGCATTGAAGGTATCACGGCGGGTTAATTGGTTTGCTATCTCTCCTTGTTTTGCTGAGATAACACCGGGGTTTTGGCTTTTATCTTCGCCGATCTGGCTTGCCTCTGTTGAAAATACGGCTATACCATCCATGTTGTATAACTTTACTTTTACTATTGATAAACCGCCAAGCTGCTTTAAGACATCCTTATGAAACTCCGCTATTTCAGAGGAAGCCCTCAATTCATCACCGCTTTTAGCCGGCATCTTTAAAATGCGAAGGACTTGCGGCTCAAGGGAGTTCAGCAAGGATTGGGCAATGGCGTCGCTTTTATTCTTCTCATGCTTCATCAGGTCGTCAATAGCCATATGGCGGTAGAGTATTCCAAAAACTATATACACCACTATAAAGGACAACAGACTAATGATTGTGAAATACCTAATGAGTTTAAATATAAAATCTCAACCTTTTGCCGACTTTCTGCCTGTTATGCGAATCAGCAACAGGACATATATTGCTGCTGCAAACTGCTTCCCCGTAGATAACGGAAACAAGACAATTAGGAATCATGGCGTGCCCCGGTCCAGCTTTTTTTTAAGCCTTTCAAGCTCTTCGTACGCCTTTTTTTCACAATCAGGGCAAAGACCGTGGCTGAATTCGGCATCCGAGTGTTCGCTTACATATACTTCTACCTGATTCCAGTAACCTTTATCATCGCGTATTTTTTTGCAAGAGGCGCAGATAGGCAGCATTCCGCTCAATGTCTTAACTTTAGCAAGGGCATCTTGAAGTTCTATAACGACTTTCTCCCGTTCCATCTCTATCTTTTTGTGCTGCAATAAAAGTATCGCCGTAACCCATATCGCATAAATGGCAAGAAAACGATTGGCAAACACCTTCCATAATTCGCCGCCGGGGGGCGAGAGGAAAAAACCGAGAACGGTAAGCGCTGAACTTATAGCCGCAAAGATGATTATATATCTGCGCTGAGAGAGATTCCTGGCAAGCAGCACAACTGCAACATACAACACGCCGTCTGCTACGCCTAATTCCGTCATTAAATCAATCTTAAAAAAAAACAATGCCAAAAAAGAAATAACTACCAGCAATTTAATGTCGCTTTTCTTATCCGTCGGCTTATTAGTTTTCATAACACTTTATCTGCCATCCCATCTTTTAATGTAATAGAAATCACCGAACCTCTGTAAAAACTATCTCATACATCAGGCAGGTTGTCAAGAAAAACTAATTGTTCCTCATGGCTGACATTGTCAAGAAGATGCAGATTTAGTAATATATAACCATGAAAAACAATATCCTGAAAAAAGTTTATTTTCAAAATGCGAATGACAGAAATCTTGAAGACTTCACAAATAGATTTCTTTCAAGCGGACTGCTGTGGATTTATATTGCCTTAAACCCTAAGAGAAAATGGGATTCAGTATTTGAAAAGCTTAATAAAAAAAATAAACCCCTGTTTATAAGCCAATACAATACTGCCTTTTTATTTACCAAAACATACCGCGAGCTTTCAAAGCTTTTTCTGGGCAGGGAGATTATTCTGAAAAATATTTTTCTCCCTCACTCCGCAGAAAATTTTCCTGAAAATTTTGTTAAACACCATAGGGCGGATGAACTAAGATGGAAAGAAGCATTGGAACTGACAAGTTAAAGCCTGTTATTCAAGCCATTGACAGGGCTGCTCATAAAGCCGGTGTTAAAAATCTGCGGATTATACTCTGCGGCGGCCTTGCTGCTATCGCATATGGTCTTGAAGAAAGGTCCACGCTTGATATTGATGCAGAAGTAGATGCTGACTTCAAAATAATAGAAAAACTCAAAAAAAATATCAGATTTCCCTCTGAATTAACTGCGGATATTTCAAGATGGAGCATGGTAGATATTCCTGAAGGTTACAGGGGTCGTGCAGTGCCCTTCAACCTCGTGCAGACAAAGAGCATTAAAATATTTTTGCTGTCGCCGGTAGACCTGATAATTTCAAAACTCAGGGTATTTAGAGATAAGGACATCGCTGATGCTGTTTTCCTTATAAAGAAATTCAACATTAAAAAGAGCGCTCTCCTGAAGGCGTCCAAGCAGTCCATTGCACAGTCTCCTCCATCAACGGAACTGCTGAGATTTAAAAAAAGTCTGGAGCATTTTATTAAGCTTGCCTATAAATAAACCCCGTTAGAATGGATACGGCTTTCTAACAGGGTAAAATTTTGCGCGTGTTCCGAGACTTTTCAAAATCCCTTATGTTAAAATGCTACTGTTATGGATGAAATCGGGATAGTAAAAAGCACAGCGGGGGCTTTCGCAAAGGTCTCTGTTCCGAAAAAGAGCGGGTGTGAAGGATGCACCGCTGGCGCCTGCAAGCCTGAAGAGCAGTCCATGGAGATTGACGCCTTGAACAAGGCGGGCGCAAAGGCAGGGCAGAGGGTCAGGGTTGTCATAAAGTCATACACATATCTCAAGGGTTCCATGCTCGTTTACGGCATTCCTGCAATAGCTTTGATTACAGGCGCGGTCCTCGGAAAAGAAATTTTCAGCAGTCAGTTTAAAGATACAAACCCCGACATACTGTCAGCAATATTCGGTTTCGGTTTATTCCTGATTTCTTTTTTAGGCGTCAAGCTCTGGAGCCTGACAGCGGATAAAAAAACAGAGACAAAGCCTGTTATAGAAGAAATACTTGAGTAAAATTCAACATTCAATATTTAAAATTTAATATACCTGATTTTTGAATCTTGAATCTTGAATCTTGAATTTTGATTTTAATATAGGAGGGGTTTTATGGCTAATCTTGACGTTAACAAAATCAGGAACGTAGCTGTAATTGCGCATGGAGGCGCGGGAAAAACGTCTCTGACCGAGGCAATGCTTTTTAATTCAGGCTCTATTGACAGACTCGGCAGAATTGAAGAAGGCAATACAACAACTGACTTCGAGCCTGAAGAAATATCAAGAAAGATAACCATCACATCCTCGTTCGGCTTTTGCAGCTGGAACGGCTGCCGCATAAACCTGATTGACACGCCGGGCTTCATAAATTTTGTAGAAGACACCAGAGGAAGCCTCAAGGCTGTTGACGGAGCAGTCGTTATAGTCAGCGCCGTATCAGGCGTTAAGGCAGAAACAGAGAAGGTCTGGAAATACGCCTGTGAATATGAAATCCCGAGAATAGTTTTTATAAATAAGATGGATAAAGAATCAGCCAACTTCCATGGCGCCCTGGATGAACTGGTCCAATCCTTTGGCACAGAAGGCGTTCCGCTTCAGATACCGATAGGTTCAGGAGAAAGTTTCAGCGGAGTAATCAATCTTATTAACATGAAGGCCTACAAGTTTTCAGGCGGTAATCCCCCGCCTCTGGCGGGTAAGGCGGAGGAGGAATCAGACATCCCTTCCGATATGCTGTCCGAGGCTCAGGAATATAGGAAAAAACTTGTAGAAAAAATCGCTGAATCAGAAGACGCGCTTCTTGAAAAATACCTTGAAGGCGGCGAACTGACACAGGAAGAAATTATAAGGGGGATTAAAGAAGGCTCTCTGTCAAGGAGATTTATCCCGGTTGTATGCGGCTCGGCAACAAAAAACATAGGCGTCTCTCAGCTCATGGATGCAATAATACTCTGCCTGCCCTCTCCCCATGACCTCGTAAGAATTTTCCCTATTAGAGGCAAAAATCCGAAAGACTCAAAAGACGCTCTGAGAAAGCCTGATGAAAAAGAGCCGTTCTCCGCATACGTCTTTAAGACCATAGCAGACCCTTATGCGGGAAAGCTGTCTGTATTTAGAGTTTATTCGGGCATTCTGAAGGCTGATTCAACTGTGCTGAATGCAACAACAGGTGCGAAAGAAAGAATAGGACAGATATTTTACCTCCTCGGCAAAAAACAGATACCGGCAAGCAGTTTAGGTCCCGGCGAGCTCGGCGTTGTGTCAAAACTTAAAGAAACAAACACCGGAGACACGCTCTCTGATGAGGCCCATCCCATCGTATTTGAAAAGGTGAAATTTGCTGAACCGATAATCTCCTATGCCATAGCTCCGAAAAGCAAAGGAGACGAAGAAAAAGTCAGCACAGGGCTTCACAGGGTTCTTGAAGAAGACCCGACCATTAAATTTCACAGGGATGAAGAGACAAAAGAGATGATACTGTCCGGCATGGGACAGGTGCATCTTGAAGTTGCGCTTGAAAGGTTGAAGAGAAAGTTCGGGGTTGAGGTTGTTATGAAGACGCCGAAGATTCCATATAGGGAAACAATCCGGGCTTCATCCGATGCGCAGGGAAGGTATAAAAAACAGTCAGGCGGAAGAGGACAGTACGGAGACTGCCGGATAAAGATAGAGCCGCGGCCGAGAGGCAAGGGCTTTGAGTTTGTTGATAATATAGTCGGAGGGTCAATACCCCGGCAATATATACCTGCCGTAGAAAAAGGAATTGTAGATGCAATGCACGAAGGGATAATTGCCGGTTATCCTATGGTGGATGTAAGGGTAACGCTTTATGACGGCTCATATCATACAGTGGATTCATCGGAAATGGCGTTTAAGATTGCAGGCTCATTGGCTATAAAAAAGGCTGTTGAAAATGCAAAGCCGATACTCCTTGAACCTGTAATGAAAGTAGAGATTACAACACCTGACGAGACCCTCGGCGCAGTTATAGGCGACCTCAATTCAAAGAGGGGCAAGGTGCAGGGAGTTGAATCACAGGCGAGAAACCAGAAGATAACGGCCTTAGTGCCTATGTCCGAGATGCTGACATACGCAAACCAGCTCCACAGCCTTACCTCGGGAAGGGGGCTGTATTCAATGGAATTCTCACATTACGAAGAAGTGCCTTCACATCAGGCGCAGAAAATAATAGCTGACAAGGCTGCGCAGAAGAAAGAAAAAGCAGAAGAGAAATAAGACAAGAGGAGCATTTCCTGACATGGCAATCACAGATTCGCAGGGGCGAAAAGACATAAAAGACACTCTCAATCTTCCACAGACAGGGTTTCCCATGAAAGCGAACCTCACGCATAAAGAGCCAGAGCTGCTCAAGTTCTGGGAAGAGAATAAGATATATGAAAAGCTGCAAAACAAAAATTCAGGCAGCAAGCATTACATCCTCCATGACGGCCCTCCTTATGCCAACGGACACATCCATATCGGACATGCGCTCAATAAGATACTCAAGGACATAATCGTGAAATTCAAATCCATGCAGGGGCTTTATTCGCCTTATGTTCCGGGGTGGGACTGCCACGGCCTTCCAATAGAACTTCAGGTGGACAAAAATCTCGGGGATAAGAAAGACAAGATTGGCGTCCTTGAAAAAAGAAAGCTCTGCAAGGAATACGCCGAAAAATTTGTGGACATTCAGAGAGATGAATTCAAGAGGCTCGGAGTTATGGGAGACTGGGCAGAACCGTATCTCACAATGTCATACGAATATGAAGGAACGATTGTCAGGAAATTTTCTGAATTTGTAAAAAAGGGCTACGCATATAAAGGCAAGAAGCCCGTCCACTGGTGCCCTTCGTGTGTTACTGCTCTTGCAGAGGCAGAGGTGGAATATGCGGATAAAGAATCGCCGTCTGTATTTGTAAAGTTCGGAGTTCAGAGTTCGGAGTTTGGAGATAAGACGCCCTCCTTAGAGGGTAAAAATATTTTCTTCGTTATCTGGACTACAACTCCGTGGACACTGCCTGCAAACCTTGCCTTAGCTTTCCATCCTGATTTTATTTATGTAGCTGTTGAGGCAAATCACGAAAATAATCCCCCCCCGCCCCCCTTTAGCAAAGGGGGGATGGGGGGATTTTCTGATGAAGTCTATATTGTTGCCGAGGGAAGGCTTGAAGCTCTCAAAGAGAGAATAGATTTAAGCGGAAAAGTCCTCGCAAAAATATCAGGGAAAGACCTTGAAGGGATTAATGCGGAGCATCCTTTTATCCAGAGAAAATCAAGGGCTGTTCTCGGAGAATTTGTATCCCTTGAAGAAGGAACCGGAATCGTCCATATCGCTCCGGGACACGGCGAGGACGACTATAAAACAGGCTTAAAATACGGGCTTGATATTTATGCGCCTGTTGATGACAGAGGTAAATTCACAAAACAGGCTGGAGAACTTGAAGGGCAGTTTGTATTCAAGGCAAATGCTGTAATCATTGAAACCCTGAAAAATAATAATGCGCTCATAAAGGAAGAAAAGATAACCCATTCCTATCCTCACTGCTGGAGGTGCAAAAAACCCGTCATATTCCGCGCCACTGAGCAGTGGTTCATATCTGTTGAGCATAACAACCTGCGGGGAAAATGCCTTGAAGAGATTGATAAGGTCCACTGGATTCCTAAATGGGGCAGGGACAGGATATACAACATGGTCTCAGGCAGGCCTGATTGGTGCGTATCAAGACAGAGGGCCTGGGGAGCGCCGATAACGCTAATCAGATGCGAATCCGCCTCAGGCGGATGCGGAGAATTTGTCAAAAAAGATTCGGTTCTTGACGCAATTACAAAACAGGTTGAAGAAAACGGGGCAGATATATGGTTCATGAAAAAAGCGGAGGAATTTCTGCCGCCGGGATATAAATGCGAAAAATGCGGCGGCGCCTCTTTTTCAAAAGAGCTGGACATACTTGACGTCTGGTTTGATTCAGGCGTAAGCCACGCTGCTGTTCTGGAGAAAAACGCAAAGCTCTCCTGGCCCGCTGATATTTATCTTGAGGGCAGCGACCAGCACAGAGGGTGGTTCCAGAGTTCCCTTCTTACGTCAGTGGGGACCAAGGGGACGTCTCCGTATAAAACAGTCCTTACACACGGATTTGTGATGGACGGTTCAGGCAAGAAGATGTCAAAGTCTCTCGGCAATGTTGTTGCGCCGCAGGAGGTCATTAAGGCAAACGGCGCCGAGATATTGAGGCTGTGGGTCTCTGCTGAAGATTACAGGGATGATATCAGGATATCAAAGGAGATTATAGACAGGCTCACAGAGGCCTACAGAAAAATTCGGAATACCGCAAGATTTCTGCTCGGCAATCTTTCTGATTTTGACGGAAAAGATTATAGCAAGGACCTGCTTGAGATAGACAGGTGGGCCATGTCAAGGCTTCAGACTCTGACTGCAAAAATTACAACTGCATACGAGAGATTTGATTTTCATGAGGTTTATCATCTCCTGCATAACTTCTGCGTTGTGGACATGAGCTCATTTTATCTTGATACTCTCAAAGACAGGCTTTACACCTTCAAAGCCGCTTCAAAGGAAAGAAGGGCTGCGCAGTGGGTCTTAAACAGGATACTCTTAACAATGACCGGACTTATGGCTCCGGTAATCTCTTTCACGGCAGAAGAGATATGGAGCTTTATTGCCGGCAAAAAAGAGGAGAGCGTGTTTCTCTCGCCTTTCCCGAAGGCAGATGAAAAATACCTGGATTCAGCGCTTGAGGATAAATGGGCAAGGCTCATAGCAATAAGGAATGAAATAAACAAGGCTCTTGAGTTTAAGAGGCAGAACAAGTTCATAGGCAACTCACTTGAGGCAAAGGTAATTATATGCCTTCAGGAAAATGAGTTCAATCTCCTGAATGAATATAAAGATTTTCTCCCAACATTGTTTATCGTTTCCGGAGCTGAGATAACCTCCCTTCACCCCCCTTTAGCAAAGGGGGGAATGGAGGGATTTGTTAAACCAGACGGCGCTTATGAAAGTGAAGAAATAAAAGGCATGTCAGTCATTGTGGAGCGGGCCAGCGGCAAGAAATGCGCGCGCTGCTGGAACTGGAGCACATCCGTCGGCACACACACCGACGCCGCTGAATTATGCGATAGATGTTATAATGTCATCAAATGAGAAAAACAGCTTTTATCATTATGCCCGTGCTTGTAATCCTGGACCAGGCGCTGAAATATCTCGCGGATAAACTTATAAGCCCTTTCAAGCCGGTTGAACTTCTTCCATTTCTCTATCTTGTAAACTGGAGAAATGAAGGCGCTGCATTCGGGATGTTCAAAAGTTTCGGGAATAGCCTCTTCATATTCATATCCCTCGCTGCAATAGCAGTCATCTTTGTTATGCTTATAAAAGGCAAGGAAGACCCCTTAGGGCTTTCTCTTATCCTCGGAGGCGCAACAGGAAATTTGATAGACAGGCTCTTCCGCGGCTCTGTTGTTGATTTCATAGATGTATTTGCAGGCAGGCATCACTGGCCGGCATTCAATGTTGCGGACTCAGCGCTGACAATAGGGATAGGATTGATATTTATAAAGTTATTTTTGGGTAAACATGAAAAATCTGAAAACTAAAACACAACAGGCGGGGACAATAAATGCATCCGATATTAATTAGAATAGGCCCGCTGACGATACACACCTACGGCGTGCTCATCGCCGCAGGCTTTTTGCTCGGGCTTGCGCTTGCCGCAAGACAGGCCAAGAAACAGGGAATCCCCGCAGACAAAATCGTTGACCTTGGTTTTTACATGCTCATTGCAGCGCTAATAGGCTCACGGCTTTTCTTTGTGCTTGTAGAGGCAGGTTATTTCCTGAGAAATCCTCTGGACATATTCAAAATCTGGCAAGGCGGCCTTGTATTCTACGGAGGCGTTATATTCGCAATCCCAGTTGCCGTCTGGTATGCAAAAAAGAAGGGGCTTGATATCTGGAACACAGCAGACATATTTGCGCCGTCGCTTGCAATCGGGCATGCAATCGGAAGGCTTGGCTGCTTCTCGGCAGGCTGCTGTTACGGAAACCCTGCGGAGGGACTGCCCTGGGCTGTAACATTCCTTGACCCTGAATCCCTTGCAAGAATCGGCATACCATTGCACCCTACACAGCTATACGAATCAGCGGGAGAATTCATAAACTTTCTGATACTCATAACCCTGAGAAAGCGCCAGACATTCAAAGGACAGTTATTCTGGGCTTACCTTTTAATTTACTCAGTCATCAGGTTTACCGTGGAATTCTTCAGAGGCGACGAGGTGAGAGGCTTTCTCTTTGGAAATATCTCAATATCGCAGGGAATAAGCGTTTTGATGTTTGTGGGGGCAATTGCAGGGATTATTGCTTTCAGAAAAAGGTCTATCTAACTTTACCTCAAAATCTCGTTACAGCGGAAGGCATGCCTTGGGATTCAGGTCTATTTCTGCAAAATCTTTATTTAAAAAGTGATGATACCCTGCCGAGGCAATCATGGCAGCATTATCCGTGCACAGATTTATGGATGGAATAAATACCTCTGTTTCCCTTTCATCACCCATTTCTTTCATTCTCTTTCTCAATTCGCTGTTTGCCGATACACCGCCTGAGAGAGTAATACGCCTTAGGCCCTCTTTTTTTAGCGCCCATTCTGTCTTGCGGACCAGCACATCAACCATGCACGCCTGAAATGAGGCGGCAATGTTCTTAATAAGTGCAGTAGAGCAGAAGTTTAGAAGTTCAGAGAATACCCCCCCTTCAATCCCCCCCTTGCCAAGGGGGGGCTGGGGGGGTGCTGACTTCTGCTCTTCTGCTCTAAGGTAATGAAGCACTGCTGTCTTCAAACCGCTGAAGCTGAAATCAAAGGAGTCCGGAAGATACGGCCTTGGAAAATCTATCGCCTTTGGATTTCCTTCGGACGCCAGCTTGTCAATTACAGGGCCTCCGGGATAACCAAGCCCGAGAAGTTTTGAAACCTTGTCATAAGCCTCGCCTGCCGCGTCATCCCTGGTCCTGCCGAGTTCTCTGTATTTCCCAAACCCGTCAACGCGATAGAGACTCGTGTGGCCGCCTGATGCTATCAGCGAGATGAACGGAAATTCAGGAATGCGCGGGGGAAACTCAGTTTCCCCCGCAAGGCTCCCTTCTTTTAAAAAGCAGGAAAACATGTGCCCTTCAAGGTGATTTACTGCGAGCAAAGGAATATTCTTTGAAAAACATAAGGCCTTTGCAAAGGAGCATCCGATAAGGAGAGAGCCTATCAACCCGGGCCCATGGCAGACCGCAACAGCCGAGACGTCTTCAAGCCCTGCGCCTGCGCCCTTCAACGCCTCATCAACAACAGGCAGTATCAGCTCTATATGCCTTCGCGATGCAAGCTCAGGAACAATGCCTCCGTATTTTTTGTGAATATCCGTCTGGCTTGAGACAATATTGGAAATAATTTTAGAGCCGTTCTCAACAACAGCGGCCGCGGTGTCATCGCATGACGTGTCTATTCCAAGTATAAGCATGGGATATTATATAAGATGTTTTATGTTTTAAGCTTGATTTAATTGTCAAAATCTTGTTACATAATGTGATATATGACAGAGAAATCAGAACAGGTGCATATTACTTCAGACCTTCCGTTCAGGTTTAATGTAAACATTAAGCTCGGAGAAAAAAACTATCATGTCCAGACAGAGCACGGCGGAATAAAAGAACCCCTGCTCACAACCCGCATTTACCATAAAGGGGAAATAGTTTATTCAAAGAAAGCAGATTGCTCTGACATAATGGAGGAAGAAGACTACGAGGATAAACTCCATGAGTTTATGGAGAATCATCATAATAGCGCCATAGAAGAATTTACAGCCATACTTAAAGAAAGCAGGAAAAAGACAGAGTATCTTGACGCCGCAAAAAAACTTCTCGCAAGGAAAAACAACAGGGAAGCCTTAAAGATATTAAGGGAAGCAGTAGAGGAATACCGCGAAGACCCGCTCATTGTATCCTATTACGGATGCCTCACAGCCATTGTTGATAAAAAATATACGAGGGGGATAAATATATGCAAGAAGGCGATGGAAAGGCTTGACCTTGTATTCCCGCCTATAACCAAGTCCATCCACGCCGCGCTTTATCTTAACCTTGGCAGGGCCTACGTTGCCGGCGGAGAAAAAAAAGCAGCACTGGCCGCATTTAATAACGGGTTAAAGATTGATGGGGCTAATCACGACCTGCTGTGGGAGATAAAAAAACTCGGGACAAGGAAAAAATCTCCTCTGCCGTTTCTCTCAAGAGGCAATCCAATTAACAAATACATAGGGCTTCTGCTCGCAAAGTTAAAGAACAGATAAAAAATCATGCAATCAGCTATAAAAGAAAAACACTATTCCGAGTCTACAAGAAAACTGCATCTGCCCTGTCCTTATGCAGAAGAGACAGGAATTCACATCCATGTTGTTATAAAAGACGGCAACTGTTACCGCTCGGAGCAGTGCATGGCGCTCAAATGTAAATTCAACCGGCTTCAGTCGGATGTAAAGTCAATTCTTTCCCTTACATGGTAACAATGCTAAAGCCTGCAAGAAATAACCGCGGTTTTATGGTTGAGCGCATTCTTCTCGTCTTTCTAATAATTATCTCCCTCACAGTCGGAATCTCACAGTATCAAAAACACGGGATCCCCGGCTTTATTCTCGGATTCTTAATTACAGTCGCAGGCGTTGTTGCAGCAGCCTTTATATTGTTCGGAGCGCTTGACCGCATCGGCTACCTGCATGAAAAGCTGCACGGAAAAGCGTGGTATCAACGCACATTAAAAATTTCTCTGTTGATTCTCATATTCCTGTTCCTCTCATTATGGAGCACGGCTCTCATGGGCCTTGCAACTCTCAGATTTGAAGTTCTGAAAAAGATTCCGGAACCGGCATTCCTCGCCATCGCGCTTACTGCCGGAGCAGCCGCAACAGCAATAAGCTGGTTTTCTAAGAATACTTTCTGGCATTATTTCTGGAGGCTCTGCGGTTTTCTCGGTCTCTCAATCGCCTGTGCATTTTTCGGCATGGTCCTCGGGCAGTCTTTTTTAGCTTCCCCTGATTCACAGATGCGCGCGGTTGACATTGCATTCATAATTCCCTTGATTGTTTACCTCTTTATGACATTTACAGGTAAGTTCAAGGCAAAAAGAGATGAAGCAGAACATGAGTGACTAAGATAATATTCAATTAAAATCTGTTATAATGAACAAGTAATGGGCGATAAAGAATTTACAAAAATACTGACGCCTGATGGCACTGACAGATTAAGGATAAAAATTATTACTGGAAGAGGCAGGGTAACAGATGTCGTGATTCAGTATGAATCAAAGATAAAAGACAAGTGGCATCCCATTGTGAGATATGATTGTTCACATGGATTTTTCCATAGGGACATTTTAAATCCAAAGGGAGAAAAAATTAAACAGCCAATTTCTATAAAGAATCTCAATGATGCATTGACATATGCAGAGCAGGATATAAAAGACAGATGGGAATGGTATAAGGAGAAGTTTAGAAAGGGTATAAAATAATGACAAAAAAAGAATATACAGAAAGGAATATCGGCATGACCTTTGACTTTGTAAGGCACCTAATAGAACATCCTGATATTCTAAATACCATAACAGACGGCGCCGAGCTTGATTTCATAGACAAAGACATGCCGACGAAGGAAAGAGAAAGAGTAAAAAAGAAAAAGGTTATTTCCTACAGGGTGGAGCATATATTTGAACCTGTAAAGATGTAGTCTCTCGTTCAGATGAACGACTCAAAATCTCCTTTTCTTCATCCCCTTCTTGAAAGCCCTGCCCTGAAAAGTGTATAGTTCAAGAAATATTAAAAGAAACAAAGTTTGCTTTTTATACAGCTTTCGGGGTGATAGACGAACTGGAGTTCGGATATACCGAAGATGCAATACCGTGCCAACAATTAGTAAAGACAAAAGGTTATAATATGTCACTTTTTTGATACTGGGGAGTAACAAACATGCAAGAAATATTATTTGAAACTGAATTAAATGTAATTCAGGAATATGAAAATTTGTTGGATAGCTGTTATCCTGCTAAGCAAGATAAATACGATGCGCTTAACTTAATAGATTGGGATTTTAAGAATTTTCAAACTCAATATTTAACCCACAGGTTTCATTCTTATCCTGCAAGATTTATCCCCCAAATTCCCAAGGCCTTTATCAAATTGTTTACTAACGAAGATGATTTTGTCATTGACCCCTTTTGTGGTTGTGGCACTACTATTGCTGAGGCATTTTTAAATGGGCGAAATTCTATTGGCAATGACTTTAATCCTCTCGCATGTCTTATAACAAAAGTAAAATCCCGACTAATACCTGAGGAAGATTTAATAATTCTGGGGAAAAAATTAATTGGAATAAAAAGGTATATAGATAGCGACCATCGTAGAGCTGAATATCTTAAAAAGTTACCAAGAAGAAATATAAGCAATCTTTTTAACAGAGACATAATAAATGAGCTTTGTCTAATCAAAGAAAGTCTTGAAGAATTGAGAGACAAAACCGAGATTTATGAGTTGGGCTTAGTTGCGCTATCAACGACGATATGGTCAATAATTGAATCTGAAAACGGACATGGGAATGGAATAGATGTTTTCGCTAACTTTTACAAAAAAATATCCAATACAATGGATACAATCAGAGAGATAAGGAATATTGTAAAAAAACAACCTAAAGTAAAAGTTTTACATGGAGATGCAAGATTCCTTGAGATAGATTCTAACATTTCAAATCTTATCATGACCTCTCCTCCTTATGTGAATGCTTTAGATTATTATCGTGTCCATATGTATAACATGTTGTGGCTTGGTATGGATTACAACGGGTTCAGAAGGCATGAAATAGGAGGGCATTCCCATTTTATTGCTAACAGATTCCGTCTCCTTTCAGAATATCTTGCTGATATGCTTCGGTCTATGATAGAAATGAACAGGGTTTTAAGAAAGGGCGGAATTTGTGTAATTGCTATCGGAAATTCCAGCCTTGAGTATGAGCGTATAGAAAGCTATAAGCACTTTTTAGCTTTTGCACCATATCTAAATTTCAACACGATAAAGACAATCTTTAGAAACATTGATACAACAAGAAAATATACAAGTAAAAACATAGGTAAGATCGATGACGAATATATTATCGTTTTAGAAAAAACAAATGACATAAATATAAATTCAAGAGATAATGGCTTTGTAGAAGAGATTGTTACTAAACAAATGAAAGAATTTGAACAGAAAGTTCAAAAAAGCCCGGGTTCTTCCTTAAGAGGCAAAAAAGTTTCAGAGAAAAGATTAAAGCAAAATGCTGAAAGGATAGCAGAAGCAATTAAATCAATTCCACAAGATATAAAAATTAAAGGATTGTAAGTTATGGAAAAACTTTTGTCCAAAATCATCATTTCAATCTTAGAGGGTAAAGATTACAGACCTTATGTTTTAGCGACTATTAATAAGAGATTTATTGATAATGTCCATGCATTGCTGGAGAGGGTTTATAATGCTAAAAAGATAAACAAAAACATTGATTGGTGGATTACCAATTTGATTGAAGAAAGCAAAACTAAAAATGAAATCCTATGGTTTGGCGGTCTGAATAATAAAACTGTAACCAATATGATGGGGACAACTAAGAAAGAGGTGTGCATAGAATTAAGTAAACAAAATGTTAAATCTCTGGAAATTTTAATTAAAGATTTTTTGAATAACAATCTGCCCAAAATTTTGGTTACTATCGTATGGAACAACGAAAAAGTAGAACTGAACGAGATAGAATCTCTGGTATTGGTAAATTCCCTTGCAGCTATGAAATTATCTGTGCAGGGCGGAGCATGGAGTGAGGTAGGCAAAAAGACCGAAAAAGAACTTCTGTATTCAATCTTTGAACTTTTAGGGGTGAAATCAACACAATATGTATTAGTGTTTGAAGAAATGAAAAAGAAAGGGTTGGTTGAAAATAGAGAAATTGATGGTATTGTTTTTAGTGATGACAATAAAAAGGCTTTACAAATTGAATTAAAACTTCTTGGCATAGGCAATCCAGAAATCGCAGATGAAGCATTGGCAAGAAAGGTAGACCTCTTTTTAATTGATAGATTAACCCCTATGATGATTGCAGAAGCTAAAAAGCTTGGCATCAAAGTTATTGAGCTTAGGGATAAAAATGCTCTACTTGCAATATATGACTTCCTGAGAACTCACGGTGTTACAGCAAATAAACCATCCGATTTTAATTTTTCAAAATCTATCCCCAAAATTTTAGAAAAATACAACGAGGAATTAGAAAATAAAAAAGTTCTTCAAAAAGCAAAGGAAATGCTGAAATAGGTATTGGCACGGCACTGCAACTAACACGTTGCAAAAGATTTAGGTTCAAATCATTCTGTGTCTTTTTACACTAAAAACCCCTTTACCCCGTCAATACCCCTAATATCTCTCTATACCTTGCAGCGGTCTTTTCAATAATCTCATCCGGAAGTTTTGGGCAATTTCATGGTGAGATGTCCCTTGTGCTATAATTAACAAAGAAAGGAGGTTGCCATGACCATCGCAAAACAACAAGTCCTTGATTTGATAAAAGACCTGCCGGAGGAAGTAGATATTGATGAGGTTATGTATCGTCTTTATCTCAGACAAAAACTCGAAGCTGCCGAGAAAGATGTCCGCGAGGGACGGCTTATTTCACAAGAGGAGGTCATCAAGGAGACGTTTAAATTGCTCAAAGAACCATCAAATTAAATTATTACCCCGTCAATATCCTCAATATCTCCCTATACCGCGCAGCGGTCTTTTCAATAATCTCATCAGGAAGTTTGGGGCCGGGATATGTCTGGTTCCAGTCAAGCGTTAAAAGATAATCGCGGACAATCTGCTTGTCAAAGCTGTCCTGACTTTTTCCGGGCTTGTAGTCTTTCATTGACCAGAAGCGCGATGAATCAGGCGTAAGAATTTCATCAATAAGAATCAACTTACCTTCCTGATTTTTTGAATCTTGAATCTTGAATCTTGAATCCTTATAGACGCCGAATTCCATCTTCGTATCTGCAATTATTATCCCTTTCTTCTCTGCCAGCTCCCTCGCCTTTTTATAGACTCTGAGGCTTGTATTCCTGAGCGTGCTTGCAGTATCATCACCGACGATTTTTCTCGTCTCATCAAAACTGATATTTATGTCATGCCCCTCTTCCGCCTTAGTGCTTGGAGTGAAGAGCGGCTCATCAAGCCTTGCGGATTCAACAAGCCCGTCAGGAAGTTTAATGCCGCAGACTGTGCCTGATTCCTTGTATTCCTTCCAGCCTGAGCCTGAGAGATAGCCTCTCACAATACATTCAACAGGCATGGGCCTTGCCTTTTTAACAAGCATGCTCCTGCCTTCAAGGAGGTCTTTGTATTTATGCAGAACCTTCGGATAGTCTTTCACATCTGTTGCAACAATATGGTTTTCAATTATATCTTTCATCTGATTAAACCAGTAAAGCGATATCTGTGTCAGTACCCTGCCCTTTCCTGCAATCCCATTTGGCAATACCACATCAAATGCAGAGACTCTGTCCGTTGCTATTATCAAAAGATAGTCATCTATCTCATAGACGTCGCGCACCTTTCCGCGCCTGAGAAATTTCACATCCTGCAAATCAGTTTCCATCAGTACTTGAACCATTGCTTCCTCCTAAAAAACTTTTCTAATTCCACTGCAAAAAATACCACAGACGACAGAGCTATTGTAATCATCAATTCATTAAAACTCAACGGCTCTGTTTTAAATATCGGATTAAGGAAAGGCACATATATAGCTGCCATCTGCAAAGCAAAACTCAGAGATACCGCGCCAAGCATTGCCTTATTTGAGAAAAATCCTATTTTGCACAACGACTCCTTCTCTGACCTTATTGCAAGGGCATTGCCAAGCTGCGAAAGACATAATACCGTGAATACCATTGTTTGCCAGTGTGAATTCCCTGTTTTAATAGACCATGCCTGAACTGAAAGAGTCAGCGCCGCCATCAAAAGCCCAACCCATATTGCAAAAAATCCAAGACCGCCTGCAAATATGCTTTCCTTAGGGCTGCGCGGAGGCCTCTTCATCACATCAGTTTCAGCAGGCTCAACAGAGAGCGCAAGCGCCGGAAGCCCATCAGTCATCAGATTTATCCATAAAATATGAATCGGAAGCAAAGGAATCGGAAGACTGATTAAAGGAGCAAGAAACAGAGTCCATATCTCTCCTGAATTTGTTGAAAGGAGATACTTTACAAATTTTCTTATATTGTCATATATCTTTCTTCCCTCTTTGACCGCCTTCACAATCGTCGCAAAATTATCGTCAAGGAGAATCATGTGGCTTGCTTCCTTTGCCGCATCAGCGCCTGTGATTCCCATAGCAATTCCTATGTCAGCCCTTTTTAATGCCGGAGCGTCATTTACGCCGTCGCCTGTCATTGCAACAAACTCTCCCTTGTCCTGAAGAGCTTTAACAATCTTAAGCTTCTGTTCCGGCGCAACACGGGCATAGACCTGAATATCTTCAACCCTTTCTTCAAATTCTTTTAAGGATAACTTCTCAAGTTCTCTTCCCGTTATGGTGTTAAAGTGCACATCATCTTCCTCGATAATGCCTATCCTTCTTGCAATGGCCCATGCTGTAATCGGATGGTCACCGGTAATCATAACAGGGATTATTCCGGCTTTTTTGCATATGGAGACTGCTTCTTTTGCCTCTTCTCTCGGAGGGTCCATTATTCCTACAAGGCCTATGATTATAAGCCCTCTTTCCACATTCGCATGGGACATGTCTGAGGGAAGCTCATCCCATCCCCTCATTGCAATGCCGAGAACCCTGAGTCCGTCAGCAGCCATTCTTTCATTAACTCTGTAAATCTCTTCCCTGTCTATCTTTACTGTCCCGCCTGCTTTGAGGATGCCGTCTGATTTTTCCAGAAGAACTTCAATCGCGCCTTTGGTGAAAGAGACGAATCTATTTACCCCCCCCTCGCCCCCCCTTGATAAGGGGGGGATGGGGGGGTGAGTTGGAATTTTATGAAATGTTGTCATGCATTTTCTCTCGGAATCAAATGGTATCTCTTCAACTCTCGGGAACAACTCTTCACGCGAAGGCTTATCAAATCCATTTTCTCTGGCAGCAGAAAAAAGAGCAACCTCTGTGGGATCGCCTATGACATTCCCGTCCCTGTCAGCTTTCGCGTCATTGCTCAAAGCGAGAGCAGTGAACAACAGGTGAATGGGTGAATCGGTAAATGGGTGAATCGGTAAATCAGAAATCAAGTTATTTTTCTTGCCGCTAATAGCTGACTGCTGAGAGCTAATGACTCTCCCGTCCACATACATCTCTTCCACACTCATTCTGTTCTGTGTAAGGGTTCCTGTCTTGTCAGAGCATATATATGTGACGGAGCCGAGGGTCTCAACAGCAGGCAGCTTTCTTATCAGGGCATTCTGCTTAACCATCTTTCTTGCGCCGATTGCAAGGGAGATTGTAACAACAGCAGGCAGCGCCTCAGGAATTGCGGCAACTGCAAGGGATATTGCAGTGAGGAACATGACAATAGGCTGCTCCCCCCTTAAAACTCCGATACTGAAGACAACGGCGCATATAGCAAGAACAGCAAATGCAATCCTTCTTCCGAAGACTGCAAGTCTTTTCTGGAGCGGAGTCTTTACTTCTTCCTCTTCCTGAAGCATTTTGGCAATCCTTCCAAGCTCGGTATCCATGCCTGTTGCCGTAACAATTCCGCTTCCCCTGCCATAGGCAACTATTGTCCCCTTGTATGCCATATTCCTTCTGTCACCCAGGGGAATTGCTTCATCATGAAGCGCAGTTGTATGCTTATCAGCAGGGACCGACTCTCCGGTAAGCGCTGCCTCTTCTATCCTCAACTGCGCTGTCTCAAGCAGTCTCACGTCAGCAGGAATAAAACTTCCCGCATCAAGCAATACAATATCTCCGGGAACAATCTCTGCGGCGGGAATAGCGGCATGACCTCCGTCTCTTATAACAGTTGCAACGGGCGCTGACATCTTTTTAAGAGCAGCCATAGCTTTCTCAGCCCTGTATTCCTGAACAAAGCCTATGATGGCGTTAAGAATAACTATCACGGCTATTGCGATTGTGTCAGAGGGCTCGCCGATAATCCCTGATATCACAGCCGCGGCAATAAGGACAAGGATCATGAAGTCCCTGAACTGGTCAAGGAACATCATCAGCGGAGTTTTCTTCTTCTTTTCTTTCAGTTCGTTGGTGCCGAATTCTTGAAGCCGTTTCAGCGCTTCTTCAGAGGAAATGCCTTGAATGGAGGAGTTGAGAGCCTCTATGGCTTCATTTGTATCTTTCTGGTGCCAGTGCATAAATAAACTTTAGTCCTTCAGAATTAAAAACGTGTCTGACTTAATTCTATCAGTCTTTTTTGCCAAAATGGCTGAATGCTATCAATGCTGCCGAGACAACGGCTACTGAAATGCCAAAGTAATAGGTGCCCTGCGGGTCCCTCCATTCGACGAGATGCTTTAGAAACGTGACAGCCATGACAAGGATTATAATGCTGCCCAGTTTTGCCTTCAGATCATGGAGGTTATGTATCACAAGCCATTCCGGGAGGCTTAGATCCTCAATAAAAAGCTCATAGATGCCTACTGAGAATACAAGGAGTGCAATTGCTATAAGGAACGTATCCATGAGTTCTATAAGTGCAACTGCAGCAGACAAATCTTTACCGTAAGTCTTAATAAGGTTTATTAAGATGAAGATTACCTTAAAACCACCCCACAAAAAGGCAACAGCAGAAGCTACAAACGAAGCTGCTACTGCGATCAGTATCAGATATTTGCTCTTTTCCAGCAGTCTTTCCATTTTAATTCCTCCTATAAAAAAAACTTTATCACGTTCGCCCAAGTGATAAAGGCTCTTGAATGCTTATAACCTATCCAAAAACTAAAGTGTATGTCAAGAACTTACTAACTGGCGGAGGGGGTGAGATTCGAACTCACGTCCCGATATAATCGGGAAACGATTTTCGAGACCGTCCCATTCAACCGCTCTGGCACCCCTCCAAATCAAAAGCTATCAGCGTTCAGCAGTCAGTTTAA
>Ga0210009_1000713_pt1 | contig 34228 bp, 24 predicted proteins | sample CryGeyCG2114_065_FD_185457 | JGI IMG/M metagenome (GOLD analysis project Ga0210009, IMG submission 185457) | Groundwater microbial communities from aquifer - Crystal Geyser CG12_big_fil_rev_8/21/14_0.65 (SPAdes) (version 2) | ecosystem: Environmental > Aquatic > Deep subsurface > Groundwater ...
CTTGCTCGAAGAGCGGCTGGAACCGCTGCTGCGGGCCTTGCTCGAAGAGCGCGTCGTGGACCGCGTAGCCGTTCCGCTGCTGCGCGTGCGCGTCGTGGACCGCGTAGCCGTCCCGCTGCTGCGCGTGCGCGTCGTGGACCGCGTAGCCGTCCCGCTGCTGCGCGTGCGCGTCGTGGACCGCGTAGCCGTCCCGCTGCTGCGCGTGCGCGTACTTGAACCGGCCGCCCGGCTCGTATTCGTAGTCCGGCCCGGTGTCAGCGCACCACGCGTGGACCGCGTCTCCGAACGCTTGCCTGCTGAAGACGAACCGGAACGCGTAGACACAACACCCCGCTCTCCAAATCCGGCCGTCGACCCGCTGCCTGTCAGTACACCGCGGGTTCCCTCCAACGAAGAACCGCCATTGTCACGACCGCCCCGCGTACCCGTCGACGTAGATGTCAGTGCACTCCGTGACAGGCTCGACCCCCGAGGTCCGTAGTTGCGGTCCACAACGTGAACCGTGCCGAGGCTTCCACCATGTCCGAAATAGTACGGACTGTGGAAGGCATACGTGGGAATATGCGCATATCCGAATGGACTGTACCCGAAAGCTCCATAACCGAACGAACTGTACCCGAAGGAGCCGTATCCGCCATACCCGTAGCTGCTGCCGAATCCGAACCCGAACGCACTGTAGGGACGGCCGTACCCGAACGAGACGCTGACGAACGAGTCGTAGTACGGATCACAATAGGAGAAGTAGCCGCACCCACCGAAATAGTGACCGCCGTATGACGGACCATAGAAGGACGAAAAATACCGACTGAAGGCGTACGGTTCATGCCGGTACCAGTCATACCCGGCTGGGTAGAAATCCTCATCGACCGTTCCGTCATCGTAATATTTGCGAACGACCACGTCTCCATCACGCTCGTAATCGGCTTCCACGAAATCAAGCCCCTCGTCGTAGGCTGGTTCCATCGTGGCCAGTTGGGTGTAACACCCGGTAAGCCCAAGCATGGCCACGATCAGCCAGACTGGAAATGATCGGATTCCGGAAAAGTAATGGTGGAGCAGGGACCTCATGTCAGCCTCTCGATGTGCGCAGTTGCATGTAACAGGTAAAGATCCAGACCGCCCAATGTTTCGCGTCACCTGGCATTGGACGCCCCGTCTTTTCCTGCGTGAAAAGTGGAGCAAATACCGGACCAACTTCTGTTTGCCTGCATGAATAGCCGTATATAGGCGCACGAAGTACTCGCATGTCCGCGATTTACACCACCTGCTGTACACTATGGCTGACGCAATAACACCCAGACAGAACGATTACTCCCAGTGGTACCTGGATGTCGTTAGACACGCCAAACTGGCCGACTACTCCCCCGTTCGTGGGTGCATGATAATCAGGCCGACGGGATATGCGCTGTGGGAGAACATGCAGCGCGCCCTGGATGACATGTTCAAGGCAACGGGCCACGAAAATGTGTACTTCCCGCTTTTCATTCCACAGTCTTTCATGGCGCGGGAAGCAGAACACGTCGAGGGCTTCGCCAAGGAGTGTGCTGTCATCACACATTCCCGTCTGAAACTCGACCCTGAGCTGGGCCTCATTGCCGATCCGGACTCCAAGCTGGATGAGAACCTTGTCGTCAGACCGACATCGGAGACCATCATGTGGGATACGTACGCCAAGTGGATCCAGTCCTGGCGCGATCTGCCCCTGAAGTACAACCAGTGGGCCAACGTCGTACGGTGGGAAATGCGCACGCGGCTCTTCCTGAGGACGATGGAATTCCTGTGGCAGGAGGGACACACCGCGCATGCCACACGCGACGAGGCCGTGGCGGAAACCCTGCAGATGCTGAACGTCTATGCCACGTTCGCCGAAGAATGGATGGCCATGCCGGTCATAAAAGGTGTGAAGTCCGCGTCCGAACGTTTTGCTGGCGCCGTGGACACCTACTGTATCGAGGCTCTGATGCAGGACGGCAAGGCGCTCCAAGCCGGCACCTCACACTTCCTGGGCCAGAACTTTGCCAAAGCGTTCGACTGCCAGTTCCAGAACAGGGACAATGAACTGGAATACGTATGGGCGACCTCGTGGGGCGTATCTACCCGACTCATTGGTGCCCTGATCATGGTGCACTCCGATGACCAGGGACTTGTCCTTCCGCCGCGACTGGCGCCGACGCAGGTGGTCCTGATTCCCATACATCGCTCCGAGGAAGACCGGAAAGCGGTCGTTGAAGAAGCACAGGCCATTCGGGAAGAGCTGCAGGCAGCCGGTATCCGTATCAGGATCGATGACCGTGAGGGCTACCGTCCCGGATGGAAGTTCAATGAGTACGAGGTACAGGGTGTGCCCATCCGCCTGGCGCTCGGCCCCCGCGATGTGAGCAACGGGACGGTCGAGCTGGCGCGGCGCGACACCCGGGAGAAATCGTCCGCCAGCCGCGAGGGCCTGGCCGAGCATATCGTGACGCTGCTCGATGCCATCCAGAGTGGACTCTACGACAGGGCGCTGGCTTACCGGGAGGCGAACACGCGCGTTGTCGACGATTACGATACGTTCAAGCGTGTACTCGACGAAGAAGGTGGATTCATCCGCATGCACTGGGATGGCACGCCCGAAACCGAGGCGCGCATCAAGGAAGAAACAAAGGCGACCGTCCGGTGCATTCCCGTCGAGGGAACGTGGCCGGACGACGAGGTGCCGGGTGTGGATCCCGTCTCGGGCGCGCCGTCCGAGCGGCGGGTGTTGTTCGCGCGGGCATACTGAACCACTTATCATCCATCATTGCCATGATCATGCACCAGTATCGGTTCTGTGCGACCGGCACCTTGCTCCTGCTTGCCGTTGCTGCACTCGCAGCCGGATGCGGGTCCGGCACGGACGCGCCCAAGGGGAGCCCGCCCATCGGGAGCGCCGAAGCTGAATTCGGGTGGGCTGCCATAGAGATCCTTCCGGAGCCGGGGCTCGGCGTATCGGGCCACCTGGAAGTGCATACCGACATCGAATCGGACCACATCCCCGGGCGGCGTGTCCACGTCTGGTTGCCCCCGTCCTATGGCGAACAGCCCGATTCCCGTTTCCCGGTGCTGTACATGCACGATGGCCAGAACGTGTTCGATCCGGCCGGCTCCGTGTTTTCCGGCCGGGACTGGGCGGTTGACGAGGTCATCCTGGCCCTTGCCGACTCGGGCGCCATCCGCCCTCCCATTGTCGTCGCCATTGAAAGCGGCCCGCTCCGGATTGTTGAACTCGCGCCCCAGGACGTCCTGACCGACTATTTTCCTGTGGATACGCTCGCCGAGGCACGCCGGCAGCTCGAGGCGGGTGTAAACATCCCTGCGTCCCAGCCGCTGCTGGGAAATGCCTATCTGGCGTATATCACGGAGGACCTCATGCCATGGGTTGAGGCGAACTACCGTGTGCAGGACGGGCCGGAAAACACGTTCATCATGGGGTCGAGCATGGGGGGCCTGGCATCCATCTACGCCCTCTACAAACGTCCGGACGTGTTCGGCGGCGCGGCGGCGCTGTCTACCCACTGGCCGGTCGTGGGTGACTACATGCTGGATTGGCTCAGGGACCGTGGCCCGCTGCCGGGCACGCATCGCCTCTATATGGATCGGGGCACGGAAACCCTGGACAGCCAGTACGGTGCCTGGCAGCACGACGTGGACCGGGCCCTTGGCGTGGCCGACGCATCCAACATGACCAGTCACGTCTTCCCTGGCCATGCGCATACGGAAGCCGACTGGCGGCGCCGGGTGCACCTCCCACTCCAGTTCCTGCTCGGAACGGAGCGGCGAGCGCCGCCCCTGCGTACAGTGCAATAACACGTACCCATTGGAACGACTGGCGGGTAAACTCGTCTCATCCCGCTGAACAATCCAGGGAGCCTACTGAAACAGCGATACGATCCATTTTCAACACGTACCAATCGTATGCGACGTATTCGCTTCAGCGCGACATCCATCGTGCTAAGTGCCCTTCTTCTCGTTCTTGCCACGCACAGCGCGAAGGCGCAGGAATGGGGATCGGTCGTGGGCACAATCACCGAATCCGACTCCGGATTCCCGGTTCCGGGGGCATCGGTCGTGGTGAACGGTACCAATTTCGGCACGGCCGCAGATGTGGACGGTCGATACGAACTCCGGCTGCCGATGGGCCGGTTCGTGCTCCGGTATTCATCGGTCGGATTCGAAGCGCAGCTCGACACGGTCGACGTTGAGCCGCGGCGCATTATTTCGCGCAATGTGGTGCTTCGCGAATCCATTGCCTCGATGGATGAACTGACCGTCGAGGCGCGAGCACCACTCGAGGCGGGGGTGTTTGAGATATCTCCGGAGACCGTCGACGACATTCCCGTTCCGGTGCGCGATGCGCTCCGGGCGCTGCGCATCCTGCCCGGCGTATCGGCCAACAACGAACTCTCCAACCAGTTTTCCGTGCGTGGTGGCGGGTTCAATGAGAACCTGTTCTTTGTGAACGGATTCGAGATTTTCCTTCCTTTCCGGCCGCGTACCGGCGAGCAGGAAGGGCTTTCGCTCGTCAACTCGGACATGGCCGAGCGCATTACGCTTTATACGGGCGGATTCCCGGCCCGCTACGGCGGCAAGCTGTCATCGGCCGTGGATGTACAGTACAAGCGGCCGCAACGCACGAACGACCCGTTTGAAATGAGCGGGTATGCATCCCTTCTCGACTACGGCGTGACCGGCTCGGGGTCCACGATGGGAGGACGCCTCGGACTCATGGGGTCGGTCCGCGTCGCGCAGGCGAGGCGCTTCTTCCAGACGCAGGAGCTCCAGGGAGAGTACCAGCCCCAGTATCTGGACGGCCAGGTCTATGCCGGATATGAAATCAGCATGGGGCAGGAAATAGAAGTCCTGGGCATGCTGGCATCGAACGATTTTGAACTGGATCCCAACTCGCGCAAAACGTTTTTCGGGTCATTGTCGCAGAATTCCGCTGTCGCTCCCTCCAATCTGCAGTCCCTCTGGGTCCGTTTCGATGCGGACAACCAGGAGTTGGACGGCTACGATACGGCATTCCTGGGCGTGAGGCTGTCGAACCGGCTTACAACGAATACCCGCATCGAACACGACATCAGCTTTTTCGATACCGCGGAAACCGAGGAACTGGACCTTTCGGGGACGTCGCTGTTGTTCAATGTGGATCCCGGAGCCGACAATCCGCAGGACGGCGACGGCCTCATCCAGACCGGGCAGAGTCGTCAGGAAGAGTTTGCCGACAACAGTGTGGAAGTGCAAACCATCACAGGACAGGGCCGGTACATGTACTCCAACAACCGACACGTGTCCGAGGCTGGCTGGAGCGTACGCCGTCTGGACTTTGACGACCGGATCGATGAAAAAAGCGTTGTCGTGGGGCAGGGACTCGATGGCGAGGTGGTCCGGATCGTGGCCGACAGCCTGCGCGACACGGCCAGCTTCGGTGCCTGGCAAAGTTCATTCCACGTGCAGGAATCGTACGACGCTATCGGCTCGGATCCGGGCAAATTGATGATCACGGGAGGCCTCAGGACGGACTACTACTCGTTCACGGGGGAATGGACCGTGTCTCCGAGGGCCTCGTTTACGCTGCGCCAGTCGGTCAACACGACGCTCTTCGGATCGGCCGGTATCTACTACCAGGCCCCCACCTACCGGGAGCTCCGGGGCAAACCCGAGGTGGGCGAAACCATCCTCGGCGCGCTCAACGATGACCTGAAATCGCAGCGCTCGGACCAGGTGATCATGGGTGGTGAGGTTTTCCTGCCCGGTCGGCGCGTCTATGTTCGTGGCGAGGCCTATTACAAGCGTATCACGAACATGATTTCCTACGATGTGGAGAATGTGCGGGTGCGCTACTCGGGCGAGAACGATGCGTCGGGTCGGCACTACGGGCTGGACCTTCAGCTCCGGGGTGAACTGGTGCCCGGTCTGGAGAGCTGGCTGAACTACAGCTACCTGGTTGCCCGCGAGCGGTTCGACGACGAATTCGTGACACCGGAGAGCCGGGGACTGCTGGCTCGGCCGACCGATCAGCGTCATACCATTTCCCTCTTTCTGCAGGACTACGTTCCAAGCGACCCGACCTGGAAACTGCACATGCGGACGCTGTATGGGTCCGGCCTGCCATATACTCCTCCGAAACCTGGACCCCAGATCGGAAATCTGATCACGCAGGCTCCGGGAGATCGGTTCTCGGCCCGTTACCCGCGCTTTTTCAGGTTCGACATCGGCGCGAGCAAGACCATCGGGCCGGAGGTTACCGGATCCCGCCTATCCATGCAGCTCACGGCGGAGATTCTGAACCTGTTTGACATGACCAACACGGTCTCCTACAGCTGGGTGCCCGACTCGGCCGGAATTTGGCAGCGCGTACCCACACGACTGACGCCCCGGCTGGTGAATGTGAGGATTACAGCAGATTTCTGATCCGCCCGAAGAAATATTTTTGCGGAGGCGAGGTTATACCTGAGGTCCGTCTGTGTCTGTTGGTCACATATGACTCGACACCTCGTTACAATAGCTCTCTCCGCCTTCTTCACGTGGCTTCTCGTGAGCGGCTCATGCAATCCCGTAAGCACTACGGATTCCCTTTTTCTGGCGTCCCGTTACGACGACGTCATCCAGCAGCAATCCGACTCCCTCGACGCGGTAGATGAACTGCTCGTTGCCCTGGCCTACATCGCCCAACAGCGTTATGCCGAGGCGGGACTCTTCCTGGAGCGACCGGTTTCGGAATCCGCGTCAGCCGACGTGCAGGTGGTTCGCACCTGTGGTTTGTTCGAAATTCTTGTCCGGAGCGGGAAGTACGTCGGCTCCAATCAGATCCAGGCCGCGTGCCGTGATGCCACCGCACGCATCCAGCGTGAGGGTGCACGCAGTTCTGATTCCAGACTCGTACTCTCGTACGGGCTTCACGTCCTCGGCTATGCCGATCAAACGGCATCACGATACGACGACAGCCTCGCACGGTACTTCGAAGCGCTCGATGCCAACCCGGGAAACAGCCGACTGGCCGAGTACTTTGAGCTCAACACGCGCAACAACATGGGCAACGTGTACTGGCGCACGGGTCGCTCGTCACAGGCCCTCGACGTTCACTTTGATGTGTATCGGCGCCGCGTGGAACTGCTCGGACCCGAGCATGCGAAAACCGGAGGTACCATCGGCAACATCGGGAATGTGTTCCACTCCCTCGGCGAGTACGAAAAGGCCCTTTATTTCCACGAGCGTGCGGCGGACATCTGGAAATCAAGGGCAGGCGCATTCGATCCGGAATATGCCTATGCGGTCAACAACGGGGGCCTGGCCCTGATTCACCTCGAACGGGATGAGGAGGCCATCGAAGCGCTCAACCGATCCCTGCGTATCAAGCGGGCCGTACATGGTGACAGTTCAGCTACCCTCATCAACACACTGGCGAACCTGACAACACTCTATATCCGGAACGGGGACAGGGATGCCGCGCATGCGCATGCGGACCTGGTGTCGAGTATTGCCAAGCGCCACGGACTCGAAGCAACACCCGGCCTTTGGGCATTCGAAGTGGACCGTTCACGGCTTCTGGTGCAGGAGGGCCGGACGAACGAAGCAATCGAGGCGCTCGATTATGCCCTGTGGTCTGCCCGGGCGGCCACGCATCCCGTTGCTTTCCGCCTGGCCAATCGTCTGGCCCGTGTCCTCATGGATTCGAACCAACCTGAATCGGCACGGCGGTACCTGGAATGGGTGGACACGTGCGTCCGGACGTGTACGTGGTCTCCCGTCTCAGACTCCATCCTCACGACCAACCCACCCGCTGAGGAAAGCATCACGCTTTGGCTCGAGGCCAACCGGTTGCTTCTGGACGTGGGTGGAGACGATACGCTGGAGCGGGCCGAACTGGCTGCACGGATTGCGGAACAGATCCAGTCCGATTCATGGTCTCTCAAATTCGATCGTCAATGGTACACGCAGGCACTGGACCTTCACCGGGTGCTGTTCGAGCACGCTGTTGCCCGAGACGACCTGGACAAGGCCTGGGAGCACGCCGAGATCATCAAAAATCTTTTTGCCCGTCGGGTCAGTAGGCGCCAAGGCAATACGGAGTGGTCGCCTGGGCAGATGGAAGAGTTGCTGGAGGCCGAATCGGCCATGATCAATGCGGAACGACGGGGTCTCAACCAGCACAGGAGGAAGCTGGTCGCAGAGCGGGTTCGGCTGCAGTTGGAATACGAACAGAGCAGCCGGGGCGACACGCAGAAAAATATGCGTGGTCCGTGGCTGGAGTTGGCTTCGGCCCGGGAGCATGCACGTGAAAACGACGAAACATTCCTTCATTTCGTGTGGGGAAGCGACCCGAAACTGCTTCATGCCCTTATTGTCCAACCCGACACGGTACTCGTTGCTCCGCTCCACGAGGCAGGTGTCGTTTTTCCGGCCGTTGACAGTCTGTTCCAGGCGCTCAATGACGACTCCAGGTATGCCTTCGAGCCGGCAGCACGGCTCCTCTCGGACATGCTCTTCCGGCCCATCCTGCCGTGGATTGACGGACGCACCATCGTCATATCAGCCGACGAGAACCTGTTCAATATCCCGCTGGATCTGTTGCCCCGTATGGGCGTCAGCGACTTTGAGTACCTGGTTGAGTCGGTCACCATTCGCTATGCCACGTCGGGCATGGCGTGGGCGACAGCGGCACCACTGCTGCCACTGTCGCCGGGTGAAACCGTTCGGGCTGCCATCATGGATGTCGATATCACTGAAACGGGGATACCGGTAAGACCGGGATCCACCAACCCTCCGAGGTCGGTACCACTGCCGGGTGCCCGCCTCGAGACCGAGACACTTCGAATGCTTCTGCGCAGCCGCGCGCTGTCGAACGTGTCCTACGTCGGCAATGTCACGGCACGAAGCTTTGAACGTCACCTGCAAACCCGACAGGATATAGTACATCTGGCAACACACAGCTTCTTCGACCAGGAGCTCCCCCACAATTCCGGAATAGTAATGGCCACACCGACACTGTCACGGTTGTCGGGTGGCAACGCGATAACCGTGCTCAGCCCTGCTGAGCTGGCCAGCATGGACCTGCGGGCACACCTGCTCGTTCTGAGTTCATGCGAGTCAGCCCTGCGCACGGGCGGCTCTTCGGCGGCCTTTGATTTCGGTGTTGCACTGGGACTTTCGGGAGTGGAGCATGCCATTGTCTCCAATTGGGCGGTGGACGACATGGCGACGAGCGAATTCATGTTGCGCTTCTACCGGGGACTCCTGTCAGGACTCGTACCTCATGAGGCACTCAGACAGGCCAAGGTGTCGTTCCTGCAGGAAGAATCACCGCTGGCCAATCCCCGTATGTGGGCTGGCTTCGTACTTACTACCGTGTAACGGTGTCGGCATGACGTCGGTAAAGCAGTGCCACCACCGGCCCCAGGGCCAGAAACGTGAACGCCCACTCGAATCCGATCCGGTCAACCAGCAATGGAATCAGCTGGAGCGATACCATGGTAACAAGGAAACCCGTGCTCGTCTGCACCTGCAATGCGGTCCCCGTCCACGCAGGATTCGTTTCTTCGGACACCAGTGCGCTGAACTGTGCGCTATCGGCAATTACGGCAAAACCCCACACCAGGCAGACGAGGGTCAGTGCAATCGGACTGTGGAACAGAAATCCTGCCACCAGACAACACGCTCCGGACACAATCAACGACAGGGATGTAACCCGGACGCGGCCGACCCGATCTGCCCAAAACCCGGCCAGAATGCACGCTGCGGCACCCACTACAAAAATCCCGAATGCAGCAAGACGGGCACTCGTGGGACTCCAGCCTGCCGCATCGTACGCGGCGAGAAGCAGGATGGGAGCCCATGCCCACATGGCGTAGAGTTCCCACATATGGCCGAAATAACCGATGTTGGCTGCCCGTGCGCCGGGGTGCGTAAACCCTTCGAGTGCATGCCGCCAATTGAACGATGCAGCACGAACCACATGCGGCCCCATTTTCATGAGCGTGAACGCAGGAAGTGCAGCCACCCCCGCCAGGACAGCCGTACCTCCCATTACCCACTGCCAAGGAGGAATGCCACCCGCCCCCCCCGCCAGACCATTGAGCAGGTGGGGTAATCCTGATCCCAGTGTGAGGGCACCAACCAGCACCCCGATACAGAGCCCCCGATCCTCGCGACACCAACTGGCCATGATCTGCATACCGGGAGGATAGACACCCGCCATGGCAATGCCGGTCACGAACCGGAGCGCAATGGCCCCCTCGGTACCCGTCCCGCCGTACGCGAAAAGTGCTGTAGCCACGGCTCCCAGTAGGGTACTCATTCCGACAAGCCGCGTAGCCGGTATCCGATCGGAAATATTGAATATGGCTCCCACGAGTGCACCGGCGACAAACCCCAGCTGGACCGCCATCGTCATCCATGCCTGCTGGCCTGCCGTCAGCGTCCACTCCTCTGTCAGTTGAGGAATGACGGCCGATGCGCTGAACCAGACCGACATGGACAGAAGCACCGTTCCCGACAGCAGCGCTGTCTGAAACAGCTTACGATCTGGCCATGACGTCATTACTCCGGTCGCAGTATCTGGTCAATACGCGCTGACATGTCTTCCAGGTGGGCGCGGGTCAATGCATGTTGTGTCCGCGATGCCGCCCGGTCCAATTGCGGCTCAAGCGTGGTCAATTCCATGCGCACATATGTTTTCAGGTCGGATACGTCCGGGTCGAGCGAAATATAGCCGCGTTGACTCCAGAAGCCAGTGGCAGAAAACCGTCCCGTCTCCATAAGGGCAGCCATGCGCACCAACCATGCTTTCTGGAGGTTCCGACGGTAGCCGTCAATGGGGGTGCCGCCTGGAAGCTCAGTGAAAACGGCTCCACGAATGTCCACAAGCATCTCTGCGACCGAATAGGGCTTCGGAGCGGCCATGGCATCGGCGCGCAGTTCAATTTCAATCATCCGGGCCAGGCGCTGCGCATCGAGTAGTGCATTGAGACCCTGCACCTGCAGGGAGCGAATCCGGTTTACGGTCCCTGCCGCTTCAATCCGCGGGAGGATATCCTCCCGCACGAGCCACCGGGGCGTTGAAAAAACATGATCTCCGACCCACGCTACCGCACGCCTCTGACGGTCCGCTGGAACCGGCTCGTAGACAACCCCTTCCTGATCTGCCGTCTTCAGAGTCTCATGGACGCTGCCCACGTTGGCAACGACGTGACCGATGTATCTCCCGAACTGCGATATTACGTTGTTGTAGAGTTCCTGCAATTCGTCGTAGTCATCGCCATCCTCAACAACCCACTCCGGCAGGCGGTCAAGAATGCGCTGCAGGTTCAGGATACCCAGACGACCCGCTTCCATTTCATCGTTGGATATGTTTTCGGTCTGACTGCGATGATCCGTAATAACGCTGCGACCGAACCAGAAGCGGTAATCTCCCGCCCTCTCCTTGACCCACTCATTGAGGAGCGTCCGTTCCTCCTCCGGAGACCGATTGCCGTCGAACCAGGAATACGTCCACTTGGCGGCCCAGTCATCGTATTCGCCCACCATGGGTCCAAACTGTGTCACCCCGTCTTCAGGTTGTGCGACGTAATTGAACCGGGCGTAATCCATGATGGAGGGTGCCGTGCCGTGTTCCGACGTGAAGGTCGGGTCACGAAGCTGTTCAATCGAATACGCGTACGACGAACCCATATTGTGCTGAAAGCCCAGGGTGTGCCCTACTTCGTGCGCCGAAACAAATCGAATCAAATCGGCCATTACGTCGTCTTCGAACGTTGCACTGCGGGCATTCGGGTTGATCGCCGCCGTCTGAACCAGGTACCAGTTCCTGAGCAGATTCATGATGTTGTGATACCAGTTAATATCACTTTCCAGAATCTGGCCGGAGCGCGGATCGTGGACATGTGGACCGGATGCGTTCTGAATGGATGACGCGAAATAGCGTATGACAGAGTACCGGGCGTCTTCCGGGCTGAATTCCGGATCCTCTTCGGGCGTTGGTGCCATACGCGCTACGATGGCGTTCCGAAAGCCAGCCGCTTCAAACGCCGACTGCCAGTCTTCCACGCCCTGCATAAGCGGTTCCCGCCATTTTTCAGGAGTGGTACGATCAATGTAATAGACAATGGGCTCGACGGGTTCGACAAGTTCGCCCCGCGCGTAGGCGTCCGGATCGGACGGTTCCAGCTTCCAGCGGGTGACATAGCAGGTGGTTTCGACTTTCTGCTGCTCACTCGAGTACCGACTGAACTGCACGGAGAAGAGGCCGACCCTGTCATCGCAGAGGCGGGGCTTCATGGGTTCTTCCGGGAGCAGCAGCATGGATTGCGCCATTTCCACGGTAATCGTATTGGTCGAGCTGTTTGACGGAGGCTTCGATGCATCGTAGGTCAACACATGTCGTACTTCCACATTTTCGGGAAAACTCCTTATCTGTTCAATGAATGTGCGGCTCTTGTCGAGGCGGCGGACGCCAAACGATGAACGGCGCGAGGACTGGAGTCCCAGCGCCGGAATATCGTCTACGAAGAGGTCGGTAACATCAATGACGACACCGGTTGAATCGGTATTCAGCGCTGCGATGTCGAACGTTTTCAGAATAGGCTCCAGATTGGAATTCCGGACGGCCTCGTAAATGGGATCGTCCTCATCGGCCTGGTTCTCATATCCCACTACGCGCAGCAGAACGTCATCTCCACGACGCTCCCATCGCAGGACCTGCGTGTTGGCCTTCTGTCCGCCATATCCGATGTTGTCGGCGGTACGGGCAATACGGGTCACCAGAAGAAATTCACGTCCCAGAAGCGAATCGGGAATTTCATAGTACCAGGTGTCCCCGTCCCGGTACGTTGTGAATACCCCCTCGTCTTTTTCGAAATCGTCCTTGATAACGTCCTTGAATTCCTTCGGACCCATGGACCGGGAGCTCCCGACCGAGACCGACCGTACGGCACCGGAGTCGGCGTCTGTTGAATCATCGGCGGCCTGATTGGTGACGAAACACCCTGACAGAAGAACCCCGGCAGAAAGCAGGAAAGCCGGAAGAAAGAAAGCCGGAAGAAAGTGGTTTTTTGTTGTATTGATCATACTTGTAATAACACGACATGTCACCTGACGACATCGACGACCGCCACGAGGCGGTCTGTCTGGCGCCGAACATCGTTGAGATATATGAAGGAAGTGTACTGGTTACGCAATCGAGGCTGGCCTTCTGAAAATGCCCGGATATGGGCCGGGTCCGAAAACCGGTAGGAATACTCATGCTCTCCCTGCTTGATGAGCTCCGTGCGCTCATACCACCGGTCGGATGCATTCCACGTCATCAATGAATCGGACTGCCATCCGGAAAACGATCCGACAATGGATACGCCCCCGCGAACGGATGCCTCACCGAGAGGCACGAACCGAAAAGTCGTGGCCACATATTCCGCTTCCCGGGACGGATCGCCAACACCGGGTACAGCACCAAGAATGACAGATTGACCGTTCAGGAACGGCGCCGGAAGGGTCCCCGGGAACTTGGCATAGTCCGGCTCGACCCATGCCCGCCACGGCGTCGTCGCCTGGTCGGTCCGCTCAATCCGTCCGCCGGGCTGCACGCGACCGAGATTCAGATAGAAAGGCGCCGCATCCGGTATGAAGGCTTCGTCCTGGTCCAGTTGGAAGGCAACACCCGGACTGTTCGCTATCGACGGGTTTTCGGAACATCGGGGCGTCCTCAAATTCCGGTTCTGCGTAAAGCATACCGTATAGTCGAACGCATTCACATCCTCCCCTTCGGGCCTGAACGTAACAAAGGGCTGTGTCGCCCGCCACTGCGATCCGATCAGGAGGACTTCGTCGAGCCGCACATCGACCGGCATGGACTGCTCACTCACATAGAATGGCCGCTCAAACAGTACATCATCTTCCATGCCCTGCTCCGTTACCCGGACCACGTAATTGCCACTGATCGAGAAGTCAATGGCATCGTTGGGAAATTGATACTCATAGTGGGTATACCGAAGCAGCGTGGCCGACGAAGGCCTGTATTCCATGATATTGTCCTGCTGGAAACGCGCCAGGAACTCGGCTGGGACCAGATCCCGGCGCCAGGAACGATCCGCGTGGTAGAAATAGACACTGAGCGGTCGACCCTCTGCTTCCAATACGTCAAAGGCGAGCCGCAGCGGTCTACCCTGGCCCTCCTGCAGGATGGGAATGTCCGTCTCGGAACCGAGCGGGTGAAGTTGCACGGTCTTTACCGTGGCATGATCTGCCATCAGCCGTACCTCATGGCCCGACCGGGACGCGACGGGTCCGTCAGACTCGTCGCGTGAGCCTTCCGAACCGGCACAAGCCGCCACAAAAAGCAACACTGCGGGCAGCGCCATATTCCTCAAAATATCCATCCTGGTCATCGGCATATTTCCATCACCGGTTACCGGCAATGAGTTGCCACCTCATTCGCTGCATCCATTCATGAAGTACCGGAACCATGGCCACATCTCCCATTTCCGCATACAGGAGTCGGGCTTCACGTGCCATGGCGAGTGCCGCTTCGTGGTCACCCGATGCATGCAACATACGGGTCTCAGTCCACATTTTGTAGGCATTTATTTCTGACGTGATTCCGCTCGGAAGCCTTCCACCCACATCCTCGAGAAGCAGACCACGCGCCGCCCTCTGCTGCCGGAAGTCGACGCGGGTCCTCCGGATGGACTCCCGTGCAAGTGTAGCAGCACGTTCCGGCGCCGTGAACCGCGCCGCGCGCGCTGACAGTTCGAACCAGAGGGCACTTCGCTCTGTCTCGGGAATATGTGCGAGAACCTGTTCAATCGCGGTAGCCGCGTGTTCATGCGACCGACCAGACTGCGATGGATCCATCAGTGACTCTGCGTGGGACCCGGCGAGGACATACCGGGCGGCTCCATATTCGGGCCACCGTGCTACCACGTCCTCCAGCGCATCGTGGTCTGCGGATTCGATGGCCCGGCGAAGCGCCTGCACATGCGGTTCTACCCAGTGGGGACACGAAACTTCAAACAGTGACAACCGGGAAAAACTGTGGTCGGCGTCTTCTCCCGCCGTGCGGGCAAGGACTGGCAGTTTCCCGAGATAATCCTGCCACTCTGTGATCAGCTCGGCAACCCGCTTTCCATAGACGTTCTCAAACTCCCCGTTCGCATAGACCCTCTTCAGTCGCTCCATCCCGTATGTCCGGCCCAGCCACGAGACGAATGAACCCGTCGTCGTGTATGACACACTTCCTCTGCCCGTCCAGAATCCAGACGCCGTGAGGCTCTGTTCCGTGCGCTGCACCAGGTACGGATTGCCCGTGGACGCCGCCGCGATCAGATGGTCTGCAGCGGCCGAGCCCCGTGGCGACTCGAATGCCACGGCGAGACCCTCCACAAGCCCCGCCAGACGTGACGCATGCACTATCGGCAAGCCGAATTCGCGTGAGAACACGTGCACCAGTTCATGCGAGACAAACCGCGGGAATTGCGTATCGATGACGTGGATCTGGGGGGTATCCAACCACACGGGTGCGACGCTTGTATGACGTGCGCCAGTCAGCCGGGCGCGTTCATCTGGCGACGGCCATGCATATACATGAACCTCGTCAGAGGGCCGAACGTCCAGAACGGATTCCAGCCGGTGCATCTGCCAATCCAGTTCGTCCGTCATGACCCACAGGAGTGAGTCCGATACCTGCGCCCGGTTATAAAACAGGGCGTACCCGTCGCCCGAGACCCTGCCACTGAACTGATTTTCAAGGTAGGTACGGGAGGTATTGATACCCAGTGGGCCGGCCTGCATATAGCCCACTGCAAGCAGCAGCAGACAGGCACCCGCCACGCGCTTTCGCCCCGTCGCCAGGGCCACCAGCAGGCCGGCCCACAGCAGGGTAAGCAGACGGAACAGAAAAACACCGGGCCGGATCACAAGCTCGGCATCGTAGATAGGTCCCAATACCCCTCCAAAGACGTGGTTATAGGTATAGAACTGAGGATGAAAGCCCAGATCATAAACTGGCCCGACGACAATGATCGCAACGCCGGCGGCCAGAAACACCCAGCGCTGTCCGCGAAGCTTTGCCTGCACGAAGACCGCAACGGCCACACCGAGGACAGCACTCGGAAAAATAAATGTGGCAAAAAGACCCGCCCCCCGGAGCCAGTCACAATTCGGTGCCCAGAGCATGGACGTTGCCAACCAAACGCCAGCTGCCAGCGGGTAGGCAACCTGGTCCCGGGCCCACCCCGGGTACGCCGACGTGTTTGATCTCCCCCCTGAGGAGCGCATCCTCCGGAGCATGCCGAGGCCCGCCGTAAAGAAGGCTGCTGTCGCTACAACCGCACCGCTTTCCACGTGAAGCCGGTCAAAAACCGGTATCATCCACAGCCCCCAGGCCAGAACCGAGTAAAAAAGGACTTCCGGGTGGTAGCGAATAAATTTCACAACTGGTTTTTCAACGGACTTTTACGTGTGCGTTGAAGAACCAGTGTGCGCCTGGACGCGAGCGCCGGAATGACAGATGCAAGGCGTCCCGACGCCGAATAGCAGCGCTATTCGAAGGAGGGACAACGCAGCAGATGGCGTTTCGCCGCCGCGTAGGGGTGTGCAATGGTTTTTCAACGGACTTCTAAAGCAGATTGTACGATACGCCAACAGAGAACACCTCCTTGATCTGTACTTGGCTGCTGATGTCCTCGTCAAACAGAAAGACCCACTCGAAGTTGACCTGCAGCCATGAGTTGACTTTCATCGTGACAAGGTTTTCCCACACCATGTCGGGCTTGTCCTCGGAATTGAACGCAGCAAAAAGCCCCAGCGTCGACTTGTACCGGACGTTTTCAAACACCTCCCGGTCAACGTCCGTGAACGCTTCGATACCCACCTCGTAGCGGACCGGGTCTTGCGGGTCCACGCCGTAGAGCGGTCGCAGACGATCGATCAGTACGACCGTCTGCTTCGCACCTACACCCAGGCGCTGGCTGAACCAGGTAGCAGGCTCCCAGGAAAGACCTACCGACTCCGTGAAAGACCCCGGCGAAAGCAAGTCTGACACTTTGACCGGTGGCGTGGCACCCGAGTCGAGCGGATCCTTGTCAAAGTTGAAACCCGGAGCAAACTGGGTGCGCACGCCGAAAGCCACGGTCGGCTTGAAAATGCGCGCCGTGCCATCGCCATCGTATGTGAGCGAGGACGTGAACCGGATCAGGTCTTCCGCCTTCCTGAAGTCGAGTGTATCCTGCTTGACAATACCGTAAGTCAGGCGCAGCGTATGCTTCTGTGACCAGACTCCCTCGCTGCGGCTGGCTGTCCCGTTGAGTCCAAGCGACAGTGCAAGTGTATTCACACCGCCCTCGGCCCAGTTCTGGAACCCCGCCTGCGAACCCGAGGCCGTCCCAATCGCGGATCGCACCCATGGCGGGGCGTCATCGGCAGAAACCGCATCCTGAGCAAGTACCTGCAGAGCTGGGTTCAGAGTGAGGAGTACGGTAACCGCGTACAGAAAACGAAGCGTTCCGACGGGGGTGTGGGCTGAAATAGTCGACATGGGTCGGCAGACATGAATGGGTAGATGGACATACGAAGACCAGGCCTTGGCTATTACGGGAAAATACAACGGGGCGGCGCCATGCGGCGCCGCCCCGTTGTGAAAAGCAGGAAAATCGCCCTGACGGTATTACTCAGCGTTTTTCCTGTCCTGAACCTCGATCCGGATGTCCTGGGCCATTTTCTTGATATCCTGCATGGCCTTGCGAACGCGCGTTCCAGCTGCCTTGTTGCCTTTGTCGTAGAACTTCGAAAAGTCATCTTCAAGTGCGTCTACAAAGCTTTTCAAGTCGGCAAATCTGCTCATTTCTTTTCCTCTTTGGGTGATACGATGGCTCAACGAGGTGTGCACTACCTCGTGATTGATGGCGTCCAAAGTAAGCCGAACAGATGCATGAGTCAAGAAAAGAGTGCGTTTCAAGTATAATCAGGCCACTTTTCAGGATTTGCGGGCAGGCTTCCAGCGCGATGCATGCTCGACGAAGACCGGTTCATCCACGAGACAGGCCACTTCTTCAGGTAGCCCCCCTTCGGCTGCAAGCTCAACCAGACCTCGTCTTGAAAGCGTCATGCCGGACTCCGGAAAAGAACTCGTAATACGTTGCGACATAACAGTATATGGAGACTCCCACCCCATCGTCTTCCGAATGGCCGCCGCTACCCGAACCGGATGGACATCTGTCCAGCCGTGCCCTGCGGCCACGCAGGACACGACACATACTACACCGCTGACGGCGAGCGACTCAACCGGCTCGAACGCCCCTGCCACCAGATTGCCATTCTCCATGGAAAGCAGGCCGCGATCGGCTCCGATAAGACCAACGGTCGACACACTGGCATCGGTAAGACGGAACACGGCGGCCTTGTTCTGTTCACGGGTGACCCGTTCGAACGCGGCGGTCGCATCCACAGGAACAGGAAGTTCGCCCATGCGTCGCTCCTGGCTGGAGAGCATGCCGCCGGTCGCCGCTTCGGCCTCTTCCCCGCTCCCGAGCAGCATGATGGGTGCCGGACGCAATACGCCCGCCTGGTGCATGGCTCGAGAGACCTGTTCCCAGAACATGAGATCGCTGAGTGCGGCATGGTCAATGCACACGATGGACGGCTCGGAATTCATGGGAACAAGGTTGATTGCATGGCGGTGGATGGTTTATTTCCGGGACCTGCGAATGATCCATCCACCCGTGACCTGCGAGCACCGCGCACCATGACCCCTTTCTGCCATCTGCACTGCCACACTCAGTATTCCCTGCTCGATGGCGCAGCCCGGATTTCCAATCTGCTCGACAAAGCCGAACGACTTGAAATGCCGGCCATGGCCATCACGGACCATGGCAATCTGTTCGGCGTGCCCGAGTTCTACACCACCGCCCGGCGAAAGAACATCAAACCCATCATCGGGTGTGAATTCTATGTAACAGCCTCGCCCATGACCGACCGGTCGGATCGTACCAGGTACCACCAGGTGCTTCTTGCGAAGAACCTGACGGGATACAGGAACTTGATCAAGCTCTCGTCGCTGTCCTTTACCGAGGGCTATTACTACAAGCCAAGAATTGACTTGCACACGCTCCGGGAGCACTCCGAGGGCCTGGTTGCGACCACATGCTGCCTGCAGGGCCAGGTCCTGCAGACCATACTGAAGAAAGGAGAGGCGGAAGCCCGCACCGTATTCGAATCGTACCTGGAGATTTTCGGAGACGACTATTTCATTGAGATCCAGGATCACAATATTGCGGACCAGCACACGTGCAACGAAGTACTTCTGCGCTGGGCGAAGGAATACGATGTGGATGTCGTGGCAACCAATGACGTTCACTATGTCGAGCAGGAGGACTCGGAGGCGCAGGATGTCCTGCTCTGCCTGCAGACGGGCAAGGATCTCTATGATCCAAACCGCATGCGCTTCGAGAACAATCAGTTCTACCTGAAGACAGCGTCCGAAATGGAGCATTCGCTCCGGAATGTAGCGCCGGCCATCGTGCGCCAGGCACTGGACTCGACCGTCTCGATCGCCGACCGGTGTTCTCTCGAACTGCCCATGGGAGAACTCCTCATGCCCCACTACCCGCTGCCTGCCGAGTTCGAAAAAGACATGGATGCCTATTTGCGGCACATGGTGTATGAGCGGGCACGCAGCCGGTATCCGGAAATGCCTGCAAGCGTGACCGAGCGCATTGACAAGGAACTGGGCATTATCAGAGAGATGGGCTACGCGGGATATTTCCTGATTGTACAGGATTTCACGACGGCGGCGCGGGAACTCGGTGTAAGCGTGGGTCCTGGACGCGGGTCGGCGGCGGGATCCATTGTGGCGTACTGCCTGGGCATCACCAACGTGGACCCGCTTGCCTTCGATCTGCTGTTCGAACGCTTCCTGAACCCGGAACGCGTGTCCATGCCCGATATCGATATCGACTTCGATGACAGGGGGCGCAGCAAGGTCATTGACTACGTCGTAAAAAAGTACGGCCGCGAGAGCGTTTGCCAGATTGTGACCTTCGGTACGATGGGAGCCCGCAGCGTCATTCGCGATGTGGCCCGTGTGTTGCAGGTACCTCTGCCCGAAGCCGACCGGATTGCCAAACTCATTCCGGAAGGACCGAAGTCGTCGCTGGCCTCGGCCATGGAGGAGGTCAAGGAGTTCCGGGAGCTTGAGAACGGGGACAATGAACAACTTCGCAAGCTGATCCACTATGCGAAGGTACTCGAAGGGTCTGCGCGGCACACCGGGGTGCATGCGGCCGGAGTCATCATAGCCCCTGGACGGGTGAGTGATTATGTCCCCATATCGGTAGCCAAGGGAAAGTCCGGCAGTGACGACGTTGTCACAACCCAGTATGATGGCAAATGGGTGGAGGCGTTCGGTCTGCTGAAAATGGATTTCCTGGGCCTGAAAACGCTCACTGTGATCAACGACACGCTTGAGCTCATTGAGCAGAATCACGGTGTGAAAATCGATCTTGACGACATACCTGAAGACGACGCGGTCACCTTCGAGCTCTTCCAACGTGGCGACACGGTGTCCATTTTCCAATTCGAATCGTCAGGTATGCGGGAGTGGCTCCGCAAACTGAAGCCGACCACGATCAACGACCTCATTGCCATGAACGCCCTCTACAGGCCGGGCCCCATGGACAACATTCCGACATACATTGCCCGCAAGCATGGCGATGAACCGGTGTCCTACCCACACCCGATGCTCGAACCCATCCTGGAGCCGACGTATGGCATTCCCGTCTACCAGGAACAGGTCATGCAGATGGCCCAGGTCATGGGCGGATACTCGCTGGGCAGCGCGGACATTCTGCGGCGTGCCATGGGTAAGAAGAAGCACGCTGAAATGGTCACACAGCGTGAAAAGTTCGTCGCGGGAGCCGCCGAGCGGGATGTGGATGAGAAAACGGCGAATGACGTATTCGACCTCATGGCCAAGTTCGCCGGGTACGGTTTCAACAAGAGCCACGCAGCTGCCTATTCCGTCGTAGCATATCAGACGGCGTACCTCAAGGCTCATTATGCGCCTGAGTTCATGGCTTCCGCCATGACCAACGAAATGGGCGACAACAAAAAGCTTGCCGTGGTGCTCGAGGAAGCCCGCCACCTGGGTCTTGACATCCTGCCGCCATCGGTCAACGACAGTCTGGCCCGATTCTCGGTCTATGATGGCAAAATCCGGTTTGGCCTGGGGGCCATCAAGGGCCTCGGTCTGGGCGCCATCGAAGCCCTGGTTGCCGAACGGGAAAAGGACGGCCCGTTCGAATCGCTGTTCGACTTTGCCCGGCGCGTAGACGTTCGGACCGTGAACAAAAAGGCCCTGGAAAGCCTGGTCCGCGCCGGCGCCATGGATGCGCTCGAAGGTCATCGCGCGCAACTTCTGGAGGCGGTGGAAACGGCCGTCGCCTATGGGCAGCAGACCCAGGCCGATGCCGCGGCCGGTGCCATGAGCCTCTTCGGGGAACCCGGAGGGGACGGCAGCGCACACATGGAACCGGCCATGCCGGGACATGTCCAGCCGTGGCCCCGCTCGCGCATGCTGAAAGAAGAGCGGGAGACCATGGGTTTCTACATCACGGGTCACCCGCTGGAAGCATTCGGACCCGAAGCCCGCGCATTTGCATCGGCAGACATTTCCGACATCCCGGACCTTGTGGCCAAAGAACCCCCGACGGACGATACCTGGCATGCCCGCAACAACCGGACGCAGCATTCCTTCTGTGGAATCATCACCGAGGTACAACACCGTGTGACGCGAAACGGAAAACCCTTCGCGTTCTGCCAGTTTGAAGATTATTCCGGACAGGCGGAAGTCGTCTGTTTTTCAAACACATACGACAAGGTCCAGCAGTATCTCCAGGTCGATGCCATCGTGCTTGTCCGGGGAGCTGTGGAAGTCCGCGGCGGGACGGGAAAAATCATTGCCAATGACATTACCCCCATGTGGAAGGTTCGGGAGCAGATGATCCGGTCGCTCGTCATCCGTATTCCGGTCGAAGACCTGCGTCTGCAACAGGTCGAGGCCCTCGAGTCCCTGCTTGCCGATCACCGGGGATCGTGTAAGCTTTATTTTGACCTCCTCAGTGGCCGGGATCCCCGACCAAGGCGTGTTCTGAGCCGAACATGCGTTATTGATCCCAACCAGGACGTCATGTCGGGTCTTTCCTCCCTCTTCGGGCAACGATCCATCGTGGTAGAGGGAGAGGCACACTCCTGACATGGTGTCGCGCCTCTTCATAGGACTCGTACGCCTCTACCAGCTCGTCATTTCCCCCCACTTCCCCGGCAGCTGCAACTTCTCCCCTACGTGCTCCGAGTATGCCATCGAAGCCTTGCGCAAGTATGGCGCCGTGCGCGGTATCATCCTGACGGTGCATCGTATTGGGAGATGCAACCCATGGGGGTCGTGTGGATACGATCCGCCTGTCTGGTACAGCGAACGCTCTGATACCGATGACATTCCGCCCCATGAAGCGTGAGCGGTCAACCCTGAGACAGGCCCTACTCGAATCGGAGAGCATCGATCGGATTCATGGCCGCCGCCTTCCGGGCCGGATAGAACCCGAAGAAAATTCCGACGGCCGCGGAAAACACCAGGGCAACGATGACGGTGTTCGGCTCAACTACCGTGGACCAACCCGTGATATTGGCTACCAGGGCGGCTCCACCGAAACCCACGGCAACGCCAATGGCACCGCCCAGAACGCTCATCACGATCGCCTCGATCAAAAATTGGACGAGCACATCACTGCCCCGCGCGCCAATGGCCATGCGGATACCGATTTCGCGTGTGCGTTCCGTTACCGAAACCAGCATGATATTCATGATTCCGATGCCCCCAACGAGCAGGGAAATGGACGCAATGGCGGCCAGGAGCAACGTCATGACCTCGGTCGTACCCGATGCTGCATCGGCCAACTGCGTCTGATTCTTGACCTCGAAATCATTTTCTTCAAACTGAGCCAGGCCGTGTGACTCACGAAGAATTTGATTTATTTCTTCCTGTGCGGCCGGAATGTCATTCTGATTCGACGTGGAAACCAGGATCTGCGAAATAAACCGAAACCGGCTGAGACGCTGCTGAACCGTGGTGTAGGGCGCAAGCACCACGTCATCCTGGTCGGATCCTTCCGGGGTCTGGCCCTTGGGCTCGAGTACACCTATGACCTGGACCGGTACGTTCCGGATCTGGATGGTCTGCCCGACCGGATCCTGCCCCGAAAACAGCTTATCCGCCACGGTCGTTCCAAGGACCGCGACTTTCTTCCCCGAGCGCACGTCCTGTGGCGTGAACCATGATCCGGATGCCAGGTCCCAGTCCCGAATGAGCAGGTAGTCCACATCGACGCCATTGAGGCGGGCGCGCCAATTGCCACTACCCCCGATGATCTGGCTGAATGTCGTGACGACAGGAGACACCATGGACACGAACACCGACTCATTCCTGATTTTCTCAGCGTCCTCAAGACTCAACCGATTGAAACTACCCGACCCCCGGCTAACGCCGCCGGCGCTCGACGAGCCCGGTGTGACCACCAGCATATTGCTTCCCAGATTCCGGATCTGGTTTTCGATCTGGCTTTTTGCGCCATCGCCCACGGCGACCATGACCAGTACGGCCCCGACACCGATGATAATGCCCAACATGGTCAGCAGGGTACGCATCTTGTTCTTGAGGATGCTCTTCCCGGCCACCTTGACGAGACGGAATGGTCTCATGATTGCACCTCCTCCATTTCATCCATCCGCCGCTCGGCCAGGATGCGTTCAAGATCATCCCGTGCCGAGACCCGCTCCTGGTATTCGTCCCGTATAACGCGACCATCGCGCAGTTCGATCACACGACCCGCGTAGCTGGCCACATCGTGTTCGTGCGTGACCAGCAGAATGGTAATACCACTGTCGTTGAGTTCCTGGAAGAGAGTCATCACTTCCACCGTCGTGACCGAGTCAAGGTTGCCGGTCGGTTCATCCGCCAGCAACATGGCCGGCTCGGTCACCAGAGCCCGCGCGATGGCTACACGCTGCTGTTGACCGCCGGAAAGTTCATTGGGCAGGTGGTCGACCCTGTCACCCAATCCGACCCGCGTCAGCGCACGCACCGCCGCCTCACGCGGGTTCCTGACGCGCCCCAGCCGGTCGTAGAGCAGGGGCAGCTCCACATTCTCCACCGCCGTCGTACGCGCCAGAAGATTGAACCCCTGGAATACGAAACCGATTTTCTGGTTGCGTACGTCTGCCAATTTGTTCTTCGATAGCGCACTGACTTCGATTCCGTCCAGTTCATACGTACCCGCCGTGGGATAGTCGAGTCCACCAACAATGTTCATGAGCGTGGATTTTCCGGATCCGGACGCCCCCATGATGGCGACCATTTCTCCTTTCAGAATGTCCACGTCAATACCGCGAAGTGCGTGCACCTGGTTCGTACCCATGGTATAGACTTTGGTTATACCACGCGTTCTGATGACAACGGATTCATCCATGTCAGAAACCACCCCCGCGTGAGAAACGGTTTCCACCCGCGTTGTCGTTCGATGAAAACGGATTCTGGAAGCCCCCGTCTGCAACGACCTCTGTCACTCCGGCAATGATTTTCATGCCATCCGACAGGCCTCTTCCCGTGATTTCCGTCGACGACCCGTCCGTGATGCCGGTGCGCACCCGGGCAATCTGGAGTTCGTTGTTCTCATCGACATACCAGAGCATGGCAGAATTCGAATTCCGGCCACCGGATCCCGCACCGCCCGGGAACCCTCCCCCTCCAGCCGGAAAACCGCCGCCGGACGGCGCGCTGCCACCGTTACGTCCATTCGCAGCCCTCGTTGTATCGCCGGCGGCCTGCCGCTGCTCCCGAAGCGCCTGGAAGCGCTGCTGAAGCACAGCCGTCATACTTTCAGTCGGGCGAAACCGGAGCGCCGCATTGGGAACCATCAATACGTCTTCGGCACGGTCAACGAGAAAATCCACCGTCGCCGTCATACCGGGCAGCAGTCTCCCATCGGAGTTGTCGACATCGACGACGACCGTATAGGTTACCACGTTGCTCTCCACTGTCGACTGCAGGCGCACCTGCCGGACAACACCACGGAAGATATCATCACTGTAGGCCTGTACCGTGAAGCGGGCCATCTGACCCTGCTCAATCAGGCCAATGTCGGCTTCATCCACATTGACCAGGATCTCGAGTTTGCTGAGATCATTCGCAATCAGAAACAGTTGGGGCGCAGAAAGGCTGGCGGCAACCGTCTGCCCCTCGTCCACATTCCTTTCGACCACAACCCCATTTATCGGCGAATAGATGGTGGCATATCCGAGGTTGCGCTGCTGACGTTCCAGTTGTATCCGGGCCGTTTCCAGACCTGCCTGTGCATTGTCGAGATTGAACCTGGCCTGATTCAGCGCCACTTCCGTCGTGAACTGCTTCTCATACAACTCGGCAATCCGGTCGTATTCCGACTTGTTGAATACGAATTGAGCTTCCGCGCGCCTCAGGTTCGCCTGCGCGTCACGAACGGATGAAGCCAGAAGGGTCGTATCGATGCGGGCAATGATCTGTCCCTTGCGAACCGGGTCATTGAAATCCACATATATCTGATTGATGATACCAGAGACCTGCGTGCCGACTTGGACCGTTTTGACAGCACCAATTGAGCCCGTAGATGCCACAACAGACTCCAGGTTGCCCCGGGTCACTTCAACGAACCGGTATTCCATGGTGGACTCTGCTTCGGCTCGGGTGGAGTACCACACGGCCGCAACACCGATGGCCAGAACAACAATTACTACAATAGCACGCTTCATTCAGGTTGTACTCTGAAAATGGGGTGAGATGGTTCAGTTCAATGTTTGCGTGGAATCGGCGACCTGCGACCGCGGCCGGAGCCAGTCGGCCATGGCTTCCTGTTGCGCTTTCGTCAACAGCGTCCGGAGTTCGACCCGCATGGAGTCAAGGATCACATTCCGCCTGTTTCTCGCATGTCCGTAGACATCTTCAAGTTGTGCGTGATAGCGATCGGCTACGGAGCGAAGTTGTTCTTCCTGATGCACGGACTCAGGGTCGATGTAGCGGTCAATGACGCCGTACAGCCCCCCCTCTCGGCGCATTTCCCGCATTCGCTCCATGCGCTCGTTATGCACGATCGACCAACCGACCGCACCGATGGCAACACCCACCAGAAGTGTAACCATCAATACCAGGGCGGATTTGGTTTGTGTATTCATGGGTTCAGTGATCTTCGAAATCAGGATCGAATGCGAGGGCAACGGTCACAGACGGCAGTCCAAGGACCCGTGCCGTGGGCGTATCCATGCCCGGCAGTTCGGTGGAGAGCCGCACGTTGTAGGCAACAAGCAGCAGTAGAATGGTCAGGCAGACGGCTACAACCGGCCGCGCCCACCCGATGATACCCTGGACCAGGAGGTCCGGCAGCTCGTGGCCGATCAGGCCGTGGGTGCGCGCCGCACGCACAATCCGATCTGCAGCCATGGGCCCCAGAGCGCGGTCCCGTTCCCGCTCAACCATGGAGCGGAGCGCATTTGAAAGGTCACGTTCGTGTTTTTGCTTCATGTGGGATTTTCCTCCAGCATTTCCAGCGTTCCATTCGCTGAAAGCACTTCTCGTAAATGGTCGGTGGCCCGCTTCAAGCGGGACAGGACGGTACCGTATTTGATATCAAGAACCCGCGCCGTTTCCTCGGTCGACAGGCCCTCGATGAGACGCAGCACGACGACCGTTCGCTGTTTCCGGGGAAGCGTTTCGAGCGCCTCCCGAAGCCGTTCATCCAGATCCTGCTGCTCCAGACCGGTCGTGGCAGGCGTCGTGGCGCCAGCCGCGTCCAGTTCCGATGCCAGCCCCCAGGTCTGCATCCATCGCCGACGCTTTCGCTGCCGGAGTACATCCAGGCTCCTGTTGATCGCCATCCGCGTGACGAACGTCCGAAGCGATGCATCTCCCCGGAACGTGGCCAGGTTGGCATGCAGCTTGATAAACACATCCTGCACCGCGTCGTCCACCTCGGCCGATGCCCCGAGCATTCCTGTCACCGTGCGCGCTACAGCATCGAAGTGCTCCTCCACAATGCGCTTGAAAGCGCGTTCATCTCCCTCAAGGACCTGCTGGACCAGAACCCGGTCATCCACAGCTCCCTTACGGGCCGCTTCCCCGTTTCCAGACAATACCCTGGCGGCCCGGAGTGCGCTCGATACAGGAGAAGCTATGGCGACGGAACCCGTCATGCATCAGTTCCCGTCCTGGGGATTGGTGCGCCTGGCGCCGCGCCGACCCATGCTCTCCGTCTGTCTCCTCTCCGCCACGAAAGCTGCATATTTTGTCATCTGCCCGGCCGAGAGTACAGCCGCAAGTGCCGTCTCCGTTTCCCTGTTCAACTCCTGCATGCGGGTGCGCATGCCTTCGCGTCCAGCACCGGGGCGCTGACCCTGGCGCATCTGCCGCATGAGATCCCGGCGCTGTTCCTGTTCCTTCTCCAGAATGGCCCGTACCTCCACGCGCTGCTCGTCGGAGAGCGACAGCTCTACACTGAGTGCGTCGACATGTTTTTCGAACTGCGCCTTCTGCTCTTCGGGAGACATCCGCCCCTGCGCAAATGCCACGGAGACAGAAGAGGCCAGAACGAGAGCAAGTGCCGGGATAGACAGTAAAGCTGCCACAATCGGGAAAACCCTGCCTGCTTGTGAGTGTGTCATGTGATGTCCTGCGTTTGTTGCCTCTTGGACGCGCAGCCGGGGTGCAACATTCCATTACCTCGACGCGGGAGATTCCAATGAACCCACCGGCTGGGCAGTGCGTTGACGGGGCAAACATAAGACTCGCTCCTGTGGCACACCCGTTTCAACTGTTCAACACGCTCACCCGCAAGGTGGAAAATGTCGAGCCCCTCGTCCCTGGACAGCTCACGTTCTATTCTTGTGGGCCCACTGTTTACTCGTTCGCCCACATCGGCAACTTCCGCTCCTTCCTGACAGCCGATCTGTTGGTACGGACGGCCACTGCGCTTGGCTACGATGTGCGCTATGCAACGAACATCACCGATGTTGGCCACCTGACGGAAGACGACGTGACCGACGCCACGGGGGAAGACCGCATGGCCCGTGCGCTGCGCAGCAGGGAGGGCCAGCAGTTCGCCAATGTCTGGGACCTGGCCCGCTACTACGCCGACGAGCTCATCTCCGACTGGAAACACCTGAATCTGCGGGAGCCCAGTGTACGGCCACGGGCAACCGAGCACATGCGCGAACAGATCCTGGCCGTACAGGAACTGCTGGACCGTGGGCACGCCTACGAGACGAAGCAGGGCGTCTACTTCTCGGTCGCTTCCTTCCCAGGTTACGGCTCCCTCTCGGGTAATCTGGATGCGACCACCCTGGAGCAGTCCGTCCGGGATGTGGTTTCGGATCCGGAAAAGAAGGACGCGCGGGACTTTGCCCTGTGGAAAAAGGACGATGCCCACCTCATGCAATGGTACAGTCCCTGGGGCTGGGGCTTTCCGGGATGGCATATCGAGTGCTCTGTCATGGCCATGCAGTACCTCGGGGATGAAATCGATATCCACGCCGGCGGCGAAGACCTGATTTTCCCGCATCATGAATGCGAACGTGCCCAATCCGAGGCCCTCAGCGGCAAACCCTTCGCCCGATACTGGGTGCACACCCGGTTCCTGCAGGTCGAGGGGAAAAAAATGTCAAAAAGGTCCGGCAATTTCCACACCGTCCGAGACCTGCTTGCTTCCCTGGAAAAAGGAGGTCGGGGCGTTGATCCACTTGCGTTGCGCATGACCCTTCTGGCAGGACACTACCGCAAGCCATACAACTTCACATTCGACACCATTCGCGCACACACCAGGCACCGGGAACGGCTTACGGAAGCGCTACGCGCCGTCAACATGGATCCGATGGATGCGGCGCAGGGCGCCGGTACCTCCGACCCGGCTTCCATGGGCAGTTTTGAGCCGCTCTACGACCGGGCACTGGCGGCCATGTCGGACGACCTCAATACACCGGAAGCGTTGGCTGTCCTGTTCGAGGGTGTCAAACGGATACTTTCTGCGTCTCCGGGTCTGTCCCGGGACGAGCAGAACCAGGCCGCCGCCTGGCTGCATGGCATGAACCGTCTCCTGGGAGTTGTCTATCCCGAACACGAGGGCGCGCAGGAGCCGTCGGCGACGCAACAGGACGACACCCACATCGACGAGCTTATCGAAGAGCGCCAGAAGGCACGTGCCGAAAAGGACTTTGCGCGCGCCGATGCCATCCGCGGCGAGCTGACTGCGCTCAACATCGAAGTCATGGACAGTCCCGATGGGGTCCGCTGGAAACGCAAAACAACCTTCTGATGGGATACACGAAAACACTGCTCGACTACAGCGGTCTCTCCGGTGGACTGGCCCGCATGATGGACCGGTTCCGTGAGGAGGGCACACTCACGGGTAGTGCCGAGGATGACGAACTGATCTGCAACAATGCGAACGCCGCGTTGCTGGGAATGCTCTACGATCAGCGTGTCCGGGCCGAATACGCATTTACCGGACCCCATCGTCTCCGGGAACGCCTCGGGCATCTTGACATGAAGCGTATTGCCGACATGGACCTCGAAGAACTCCGCGATGTGTTTGCCCGAAAACCGGCCGTACACCGGTTCACCAATGTCATGGCCGACCGTACGCAGGCCATTGCACGCATTCTTGTCGACCGGTACGACGGCAATGCAGCGGGTCTCTGGAATGATGGTGCGGACTTTGCCGTCATTCGCAAGAGACTCATGGAACTGCCCGGTTTCGGCCGAATGAAGGCCGACAAAATGCGCTACGTGCTGCACTATTTCGGGCATCGGGATTTCAGCTCTCCGGACAGCTGAAGCACCTCGACCGACCGAGCCCGCTGCATTATACAGGCCAGTCCTGCCTGGTCCATGCCTGGTCCCAGAACATGAATTCGTAGCGTACGCTCGTTACGAACGCTTCTTCGGCACGGTCCAGTTCACGGCCTCCCGCGTTCACAGCCGCCTGCTCCAGATATTGGAGAAGCTCAGCGGTATAGGTTACGAAACCGGGGTCGGCGTACGTTCTCAACCAGTTGGCCCACCGGTGATCCGGATCAATATCTCCCAGTTGCATGCCGATATCCGTATACAGCCAGGGGCAGGGCGTCAGTGCCGCCAGGGCCTCGACCAGTGAACCGGTCTGGGCCAGGGCTACCATGTGGTTGGCGTAGGCGCGGTTGTTCGGCGTGAGCGTTAGGCTACGGATGTCGGCGGCCGTGTAATCCAGCTCGCGGCCATACTCCTCATGCAGCTGTCGCTCGACCACAATCGAGAGCCGCGCCGCATCGATGAACCAGAGCTTCGCTTCAGGATCCGCGTGCCGCACGGAGATCAGACTGCACGCGTCGGCGAACGCCTCGAGGTAACGGGCATCCTGCATCTGGTAGAACCGGAAGCGCTCATCGTCAAGTGTACCGTCGAGCAGTGCGGCAAGAAAGGGATGCTCATGGCTGGCCTTCCAGGCCGAAACCGCCGCTTCTCTGCATCGCGCTGCGAATGGGCCATATTCAATCTGTGTCATGGGAGTCCAAGATAGCGCACGGCAGCCGTACGAAAAACATGGTTCCCTGTCCCGGTTCGGACGAAAATCCGATGTCTCCCTGCATGGTCTCTACCGTTCGTTTTGCGATGGCGAGGCCCAGGCCGGTCCCGCTCGTTTTTGTGGAGAAAGAGGGTTCGAAAATCCGCTCGCGGTCGGCCTTGGGAATGCCCGAGCCATTGTCCGCTACCTCAACGATCGCATGGGTTCCATCATGCCGCGTCGTGATATGGATTTCAGGCGTGCGTCCCTCCGGAACCGCCTGCACGGCGTTCTTGATGAAATTGACAAACATGCGCCGGACGGCCTGACGATCCCCGTTGACAGCCAACGGCCCGTCATGAAGGGTCAATTCGATCTCGGCCCCGATTTCAGCCTGCATCAGGTCAATGGCCTCGTGAACAACAACGTTCAGGTCCAGTTTTTCCTGCCTGTGCACCGGCATGCGTCCGAATGAGGAAAATTCATCGGCAATACGGGCCAGCGTATCGATCTGTTCAATCAATGTCCGGATGGCCTTCGAAAACTGTTCCCGGAAGGCAGGACCGTCCGCCCCGGACCTGTCCAGCGCGCGCTCCAGATGCTGGAGCGTCAATTTCATGGGTGTAAGCGGATTCTTTATTTCGTGGGCAACCTGCCTGGCCATTTCACGCCACGCCAACTGGCGTTCCTGGGTGGCCAGCAGCATCTGACTCTCCTTGAGCTGCTCCTGCATGGTATTGAAGGAATCCACCAGTTGCCCGATCTCGTCCTGCGAATCCACCCCTCGGATCTGCTGGAAATGCCCCTCTGCCACCGCCCGCAGTCCGGTCTGTAGTTGTGCCATGGGTCGCGTGAGCGCTCGAGCCAGAACCGAAGCCGTCAGCACGACAACGAGGACCATGAGGAACAGCGTGCCAAACAGATAAGCCAGTGTTCGGGCACTTTCCTCCCGGAGCCGTTCCTGCTCGGGCAGTGTTGGAATACCCACTACATACCGCGGAATCCCGACTTCGTTGTTGAACACACGATAACCCGCGAGGTAGGGAAACCGCCCCATGCGCTGGGCCACCGTGACGGACCTGAATCCATCCACGAACAGCGCTTCATGGGCTTGAGAAGGAAGCCTGGTTTCGATGAGGCGATCCTGGACCAGTTCCGGAAGCGACGTCCGTTCAAGAGTCGTCTCCCTGTAGACAGTGACATCCAACCCCACGCGAGCCGCGAGCGAATCGACAGGCATCCGTTGCAGAACCCGGTAGGGTAACTCGCCGGGCGCGGCATTGAGCAGCAACATGTCTTCCACGCGCTCCAGATAGCCATTCATCCAGGTATCGAGCGCGCGTTCGGATTCAGCCGTAATGACGCGTATTCCCACATACCCCATGATGGCCGCCGTCAACAGTCCCACGATCAGGAATGCATTCAGGATACGGTCCCTGAAAGGTCGCATCTGTGGACGTCGTCCCCTGAAAACGCGGTAGGCCACCGTGATCATGTAGGCTGGGATCATCACGAACAGACCGGCCACAATGAGGCGGAGCAGAAAGAAGAGGTGGTCAAAAAGCTGGATGGCTGGCTCCCGGACGGCAATTACGTGACGTGCTCCCGGTCTCCATCCCCTGTCTTCGACGCGAAGGTAATACGTCATGAACCGCTGGTCCCGGACCTCTTCGCGCACCCACAACTCCGACTCCACCAGAAGCCCCTCGTCCACGCCCGACGGGAGTTCCGACCGGATGAACGCATTGCCCCAGGTCCTGACCAGTTGCCCATCGCGAAACTCCGCCAGCGACAGGGGGGCCAGCGGTCCCGACACGTACCCCTGCGGCGAAAGCACCCGCGGGAAGGCCATCTCCCTTTGGGCAGCAACAGGGACGGAAGCGGCCCGTACGACAATACTGCCTCGGTTTTCCGGCAGCTCGGCGTACCCCACAAAGTCGAACCGGTGCGGCTGCACGGGATCCGTTACTCGCTCAATCATGATCCCCGGGCGTCCGGCGTCCTCGTACATGGCCTGTATGAGATCAAGCTCCCAGGTAGCTCCCGACTGCGGATTGAACGGGCGTCCGACGGCAGAATAGCGTCCAATGAGTTTCCCTCCCGGTGCGTGTATACCCAACTCCACGTTGCTGCTCCACAGTGATCGCGCCAGCGCCTTCTCTGCCAGCAAGCGAAGATATTCGCCGTCCGCCCCTCGATCGGGCCAGGTTGTCCGGGCCTCGTCCAGAGCTGTCTTCAAAATGCGCTCCAGCGCAAAGAGCGTTCGGGCATCACGCTCCTCTGAAAAACCCTGTGCGGCATTGACCATGCGCAGCGTTCGCCGCTCCTTCATGCCATCATCCATCATCGGATAGAGCACCAGAGCACCGGCGAGCAGCGCCGGCAGCAGCACACGCAGCGCCACCGATGTCCGGGAGTAGCCGGCCCGCATGGGCTCAAGCAGCGCCCATATCGTTACAGCGACCATGAAAAGGGCCACACTTGCCATTGCGAATAGCGTCAACGCGACGGCCGTGGATCCAACAACCAGTATCAACCACATCACGAAGGACATGTCGCGCCGCTCCAGAAGCGCCCGGCACCCGCCCTGACCCGCCAGCAACCACAACCCGCGCGCCGCCAGCACGCCCAGCGCAAGGACGAGTACCAACAGGCTGGCCAACACAATCACGACCAGCGTATCGGGCAAAAGGCCGGATCTGTCGAAATACTCAAGTGTGCTGTCAAGCACGATCCTCCGAATGAGCACCCCCAGCCCGAGGCCGAAAGTCAACGAAATGAGCGTGTGACCTCCTATGACGACCCAGGGCCTGCTGCGTCGTTGTGGGGCGGGAGCAAGCGAGAGCCTCACCACCATGCCTGTGAAGAGCATCAACAGGAGGGTTGTGATCACCAGATCTCCGGCCGTTGCGAACAACCCGAATCCGGCGCTTGTTGCGAGGTGTTGGACATCAAAAAGCGGGGCCAGTGGCGCTTTTCCGCCCTGCCAGCGGTGGGGAATCTCCAGCAGCATCCAGAGGCCGCGTGTGACCACAATGAGCGTAAACGCCGCCGCCAGCGACGTGGGTCGCATGACCCCGATCAGCAACATGTAGATCGAGGCCAACCAGACGAACAACACGGCCCAGTTGCGCCAGACACGGGTCCGGTCCGAAACGAGCATCTCCGAATCCCGGGGCAGCACGTCGGCATGTCCGAGCGTGCGTCCGTCCGGTGCCACCAGAAGTACGGATGTCCCTTCTCCCTCCGATGGCCCGAACACGAAATCGACCAGAAGGCCGGTACGTTGCGAGAAGTCTTCAGCCCAGCTGTAATCGCGCAGATACTCGTTACGGATGGGAACGCGGTGAACGACAAGGCGCAGCAATCGAACCGCACCCACCACGTCCCGTCCGTCCAGAACCGGAACCCATACCACCAGTGCAGTGCGCCGCCCCTCGTCTACGGCCACGGCGTGTACCGGGGCGTCGAGGAAGTGTACCTGTGACGGCCCGTCGTCCATGGGCAGGCGAGGACCCTGCCAAGCCAGAAGAGCCGGTGCCGGAGTGTAGATTTCCACCGCTTCCCGGTCCCCGACATGGATATCGGCGGCGAAGCGGACCACGTCATCG
>Ga0210009_1000729_pt1 | contig 33365 bp, 25 predicted proteins | sample CryGeyCG2114_065_FD_185457 | JGI IMG/M metagenome (GOLD analysis project Ga0210009, IMG submission 185457) | Groundwater microbial communities from aquifer - Crystal Geyser CG12_big_fil_rev_8/21/14_0.65 (SPAdes) (version 2) | ecosystem: Environmental > Aquatic > Deep subsurface > Groundwater ...
GTAGCCTGACGATCAACGGCACGATAGATGGCACGGCACAAGGAACAGGTGATCGTATTATCCGGGTATCCGACGGCGGAACGCTGACGGTTGCTTCTACCGGGTTCATCAACGCGCCCAATTCAGAGTTGAACGTGCGCGACGGCGCAACAGCAACCAACAATGGCACGATCACGATCCGCGATATTATCAGCCGTAACAGAACTCCCACGCCGGTATTCACCCAAGGTTCCAATTCGACGCTGAATGTGAGCGGCACGATCTGCGCGACAGCCTGCACCTTTAATGCCTCCGCTGCGGGGAATACCGTCAATTACACCGGAGCGGCGCAGACGGTGTACTCCCCTTCAGGATCGACGTATGCCAACCTGACACTCAGCGGCAGTGGCGCCACAACTGTGCCAACGGGTCTCACGGTCGCGGGCAATTTCACCATGTCCGGTACTGCGACCACGACTGCGCCGGCGGCGCTCGCGGTGGGCGGGGATTTCATCATCGGTGCGGGCAATACTTTCGCGCCGGGAACAGGCACCGTGACGCTAAATGGTGCGGCCACCCAGACCATCAGCAGTCCCAACCCGGTTAATTTCAATAACCTGACCATTGCCAATGGGGCCAGCCCGAACATTACGCTGGCAACCAACGTGACTGTGGCAGGCACGCTGACCGGCACGGTCACGCTGACCTCTACCTGTCCAACCGATTACACGCTGACCTCGAATGGCGGTGCGACGATCGCGCATAGCTGTTCTTCACCCAGCATCAGTTCGATCAACCTGGCCGATCCCGACCCGACCGTTGCGACCAGCGTTTCCTGGACGGTTACATTTAATACCAGCGTGACCGGCGTAAGCAGCGGCAACTTCACGCTGGTCAATTCCGGGCTGGGCGGAGCGCCGGCGATTACTTCAGTCACCGGCAGCGGCACCACATGGACAGTGACCGCGAGCACCGGAACGGGTACCGGCACGCTGGGGCTGGACATGACCGACGCCACTGGCGTCACGCCCGCGCTGACCAACCTGCCGTTCACCGGGCAGGTGTACACCCTGGACAGGACTGCGCCGGTCGTTTCTTCCATTGTGCGGGGCGACCCGACACCGACCGCTTTGGCAAGCGTTTCCTGGACGGTGACATTCGGTGAAAGCGTGACCGGTGTGGATGCGACCGATTTTGCGCTGGCTCAGGCCGGCGGCGTGAGCGGCGCGTTCATCACAGCAGTGACACCGGTCAGCGGCACGATTTATACCGTCACGGCCAGCACGGGCACCGGCAATGGCACGCTGGGACTCAATCTGGCAGATAACGATTCCATTATTGATGCTGTGAGCAATCCGCTCGGCGGCGCGGGGGCGGGCAACGGCGATTTCAGCGGGGAAACCTACAGCATGGTCAGGCCGGTAACCGTCACGGCCAGCCCAACGGCTTGTCTCAACGTTGCGGGCATCGGCACACGACCATGGGGCACGCTGACCGGCCCGCTTGCCAGCGATAATGCTTACGCCACGGCATCGGTGAACGACAACAAGACGACCAACTATTTGCAGTGTACCGGCTACGGTTTCGCCATTCCCGCCGGTGCGACGATCAACGGCATCACCGTCAACGTCGAACGGAGGACCAGCGGCAACCCGGTGCGAGATGCCGCGATGCGGCTGGTCAGAGATGTGGCCGGCGTCGCTACCATTCAGGCGACGGATCGCTCCACGCTCACCAATTACACCACCGCGGATGTCATCGAGGCGCACGGCGGCGCTGCCGACCTGTGGGGGGCAACCTGGACTGCTGCCGATATCAACTCGGGCAATTTCGGCGCGGCGCTCGCGTCGATAAAGGCAGGTCCTGCTGGAGGCGCGCGCACCGTCAGCGTGGATCATATTTCGATCAGCATCGACTATACCGTGCCCACGCCGCTGGCCGAATACCGCATGGACGAGGCAAGCTGGAACGGCACGGCGAACGAGGTGGCGGACAGCAGCGGAAATGCGTTGCACGGATCGGCGCAATTGGGGGCGACGCCTGCGGCAGCCAAGATATGTAACGGCGCGAATCTCGCGGCCAACTATGTCGAAGTGCCGGACAATGCGCTGCTCGACATCACAGGCACATTGACGGTCACCGCTTGGATCAAGCCGGCGCGCTGGGGCGGCGCTCCTGGCAAGGATGCATTGATGACTTTCCTTTCCAAGGATACCAACTACGAAGCCCACATCAACAGTACCGGAAACGTCAACTGGTGGTGGGGGACGGGCAGCATCACGTCCGCGGCTACCGCGCCCATTGGCGCGTGGACCCATGTCGCAATGGTGTACGCGAGCGGCAGCCAGACGCTCTACATCAACGGGGTGGCCAGCGGTACGGGCACAGTTGCGGGCGCGCTGCCGGTCAACGCGCTGCCATTCCAGATTGGCGATGATCAGGCATTCGGCGGCGGCACGCGCCGCTTCGACGGCATGATCGACGAAGTCAAAGTCTTCAATGCTGCGCTGACGGCACCGCAAATATCCGCCGGCTATGCCAATGAGAATGCCGGCACTAATTGGGATGGCTCTGCGCGGGTATGCCCAACCTACGGCCCAGACCACCTTGAGATTCAACATGCGAGCGGGACGGGCCTGACTTGTACCGCAAGCACGTTAACCATCAAGGCGTGTACTGATACCGCCGTGCCCTGCGTGACGCCTTATACGCTGGGTGTTAGTGGGACGCTGAGCGCGATGGGCGCACCCACGGTGAACTGGGACGGCACCACCGGCGGCGCGGCCGGCGCCGGATTCGTGATTCCGAATGGCAGCAGCAGCGTGACCAAGGATGTGCAGGTGACGACCCCCGGCAGCTTGGTATTTGGCGTCTCCACCGCCAATCCCGCGCCGATGGCAGCAACGGCTTGTGATTTTGGCGCGCCTTCCTGCACCTTCACCTCGGCGGACGCGGGCTTTCTCGTGTCTGCACCGGATCATGTCGCGGAAAGCGCCTCTACGCTTACCGTCCAGGCAGTAAAGAAAGCGGACAACAGCCTGCAATGCGTGCCTGCTTTTGCCAGTGTTCCCAAAACGGTGAACCTGAAATGCGCCTATGTGAATCCGGCCAGCGGCACACTGCCGGTGCGCGTGGGCGGAACGGCACTGAATGCCGGCAACAATGCCGCCGCCGCTTGCGACGGCAGCGGCGCAAACGTGCCGCTGAATTTCGATGCCAGCGGCATCGCCACACCGTCGCTGCAATATGCGGATGTCGGTGAAATGCAGATCAACGCGGCTTTCACCGGTGCGGTGGGCAGTCTCGATGCAGGGTTGTCCATGACCGGATCGGGTAATTTCATCGCTGCACCAGCCTCCTTCTCGATTACCGGTATCACCGCCGGACAGATCAAGGCGGACAATGATTTCAGCGCGACGATCACGGCGCTGAATGCGGCAGGCAACGCAGCGCCCAACTTCGGCCAGGAATCCGCCGCCGAGGGCGTGACGCTCACGTCCGTGCTGGTATCGCCGCTCGGCGGCGCCAATCCTGTGCTCGCCAATGGCAGCGTCGCCGGTGGCGCATTTACGAATGGGGCGGCGACGGTCGCCAATCTGAGTTGGGGCGAGGTCGGCAACATCACGCTGGACGCCGCGCTGACCAGCGCAAGTTATCTCGGCTCCGGCCTGAACGCGATTGGCACAAGTGCGGCCGTCGGGCCTTTTATTCCGGATCATTTTGATACGGCCGTCGTTCCGACCGCCACCCTGCCAATGCCGTGCCCGGCCGGGTTGACGTGCCCGGCCTTGTATGACGGCATCGTCTATTCCGGCCAGCCGTTCAGCGTGCAGGTGACGGCATTGAATCTGAGCGACGGGACAACTACCAACTACGATGGCACGTTCGGTTTCTCCAAGGCGACGACCCTGACCGCGTGGGACGCGAAGGGCGGCGCGACACAAAATCCGGGAAGCGGCGTGCTGGGCAGCAATGCCGTCGCTGCCGCCGCGTTCGTTTCCGGGGTGGCAACGCTTACCGACACGCCAACCTATACCTTCGACACTACACCGACGGCGCCGACCGACGTTTATGTGCGGGCGGTGGATGCGGACGGGGTCACCTCGTTCCGCACCGCTTTCCCGGGGCTGTCGGTTGAGGGCGGGATCAAAGTGGTGAGCGGGCGCATCAAGGTGCCCAACGCTTACGGCTCGAATCTGTTGCCGCTCACATTGACCGCGACGGCGCAGTACTACACGGCATCGGGGTGGGTTACCAGCATCACCGATAGCGTAACGAGCTTAACGCTGGCGGCAAACTACGATGTCGTCAAGAACGGTTCGCCCACTGGCACAACAACGCCTGCGCCCACAGGGGTGACGACGCTGAATAACGGGCAACGCGCCATTGTCCTCGGCAAGCCGACAGGCGGCGCGAGTGGGGTGGCGACGATCAATCCGGGTGCGCCTGCCTATTTGCCGGTTATTCCCGGCACGGCAACCTTTGGGATTTATAAGGGCAACAACGAGTTCATCTATCTGCGAGAATCGTACTGATGGATGTCCGGATTCAGTCAGTCGGCCATACAGTGGGTATGGCCGTTTTGATGTCCAGTGTCGGGAAAATAACGAATTTTGGCGCGAATACGCCGAAAACGCGACATTAAACGAAAGAATATTGCTTGACAGCAATGAGTTAGTTCATTAAGTTCGCGCGAATTATGAAATCCAGTAATCTTACCTCTGTCTTCAAACGTGGTCGCCGCGAAGCCGGATGGACATCAATGACTTTTGGAAACAGGGGGGTTTATGTCGCGCAAGCGAAGTATGTGGGTATTCGCCCTCAAGTGACACGCTGTATCTTCTATGCAACCAACGAAGTCAATTCCGCCACGCTGGATCGGATCCGCAAGGAAGAGCATCTGGAGAATGCGCGCTTCACTACCCTGCTTTCAGTCAACGAGTACCAGCTGATGATGGTGGAGGCGCCGAGTGTGCCGGTCGAAGAGTTGAAGACGGCCATTCGCTGGAAGATCAAGGACTCGCTCAGCTACCACGTAGACGATGCAACCATCGACGTGTTGCAGATTCCCATTGGCAAATATGGCAGCGAACGGGTGCAGTCCTTGTATGCGGTCGCCGCCTCGAATGAAACCATACGCAAGCGCATCAGTTTGTTCGAGAAGGCAAAGATCGATCTGTCCGTGATCGATATTCCGGAAACCGCGCAGCGCAATATCGCCGCGCTGTATGAAACGGAAGATTGCGGGCTGGCCTTGCTTGCGTTCAACGACGAGGGCGGTTTGCTTACCATTACCAGCGACGGCGAATTGTTCCTGGCGCGTCGTATCGATATTTCAATCGGGCAACTGTCCGATGCCGACGAGAAGCTGCGCCAGCAGGCGCGGGAGCGCGTCGAGCTCGAGGTGCAGCGATCGCTGGATTATTTCGATCGTCAGTTTCATCAGCTCTCGATCAATCGCATGCTGGTGTCTGCCCCGGACGAACTGGGTCTGGTGCAGTTGCTCGGCGGCAACCCCGCATTGCCGGTTGAGGCGCTTGATCTGGCGCAGGGCATGGACATCATTGGCGTACCCGAGCTGGCGGACAGTGAATATGCGAGCTATGCGCTGCATGCGCTGGGCGCGGCTCTGCGCCAGGAGAAGAAGGCGCTATGAGCCAGCAGATCAACCTGTTCAATCCGATCTTTCTCAAGCAGAAGAAATATTTTTCTGTGGTGACGATGTTGCAGGCGCTGTTGCTGATCATGCTCGGATCCGTGCTGTTCTACGGCTACGCCTGGTATCAGGTGCGGGAACTGGCGATGCAGACGCAGGAGATGACCAAGCGTTACGAGGCAGAACAAAAGCGGCTCGTCAATTACGCCAACGATTTTTCGCCGCAACGCGCAAAGCAAGTGCTGGATGACGAAATGAAGGCGCTGGACGCGCAGGCGAACATGCAGGATACCTTGTTGAACACGCTCAAGAGCGGAGCGATCGGCAATACCCAAGGCTATTCCGAATATCTGCGCGCGTTCGCGCGACAATCGGTGCGAGGTCTGTGGCTGACCGGTTTCAGCATCAACGGCGACGGTGCGCAGATGAGTTTGCAAGGGGCGGTGACCAATCCGCAGTTGTTGCCCGCCTACATCCAGCGCATGAACCGCGAGCCGGTGATGCGCGGCAAGTCGTTCGCTGCGCTGCAAATGAAACAGCCGGCGCCGGTCAACAATCAACCGGCTACCGGATACGTGGAGTTCATCCTGCAATCGGTAGTGGTCGACGGGGCGACCAAGCGATGAAAATTTATTGGGATAAACTGGTGGCGCGGGTGGATGCGATGTCGCTGCGTGAGCGGGCGCTGATCTTTGGGGCCGCCGCGTTCGCGCTGGTCACGCTGATCAACATGCTGCTCCTGGACCCCTTGCTGGTGCAACAAGAGCGCCTGTCGTCACAAGTGGTGCAGCAACAGGAGAAGATGAAGGAGATTCAGGCGCAGCTGGCAGGGTTGTTGCAGGCGAAGCGGGCCGACAAGAATGCCCCGCAGCGCAAGCGTATCAGCCAGCTGCGCGAACGAATCACGCAGGGCGATACCTATTTGAAAGAAACACAGGACAAACTGGTGCCGCCGGAAAAGATGGCGCACCTGCTGGAACAGGTGCTGACCAGGAACGGTCGTTTGCAACTGGTGGCGCTCAATACCTTGCCGGTGTCGAATTTCATCGAACCGGCAGCAGGCAGCGTACAGCCCGGTGCCGCGAGCGGCAGACAGATATACAAACACGGCGTGCAGATCACCGTGCGGGGCAGTTATGCCGATCTGACACAGTATCTGCAAGCCCTGGAGCAGCTGCCGGTCCAGATGTTCTGGGGCATGGCGAAAATGAACGTGGTGCAATATCCACACGCGGAGCTGACGCTGGCGCTTTATACGTTGAGCCTGGATAGAAAATGGCTTCAAATCTGAAAAGCCTTACTTTCCTTCTGGGCGCGATGTTTTGCGCGGCAGCGGTCGCGGCCGAGGCGTTGCCCGATCCGACGCGCCCGGCTTTCGAGCTGATTCCCGGGCCGGAAAGTGGCGAGGCGGCGGTGGCGCCTGCCGCGCCGCTGGGGCTGCAATCAGTCATTCTTTCCAGCAAGCGCGAGGCGGCGATCATCAATGGCGTAGAGGTCGAAGTCGGGCAAAAATATGGCGATGCAGTGCTGACCGTAGTGAACGAGACTTGTGTGGTGCTGATGGGGCCGCGAGGTCGCCAGGTGATGCATATGTTCCCGACCGTGAATCTGTCGAAGACGGAGCGGGCCTGTGTCGGGCGCAACGGTTTGCAGATCATCCGCAAGGTCGAGAGCAAGCCGGCCGTGAAAAGCAAATCCAGGCGGAAACCCGCTCAGGCCAAAAAGAAAGTCGTGACCTGTGTGGATGACGATACCAAAAATGGGAGTGGCAAATGAGGCAAATATTCATCGTGTTGTGTCTGTTCGGCATGGCCGGTTGCGCGACCGGCGGTGCTGACAAGTCGGTCAAGAACCAGATCAACACGGAGCTCGATGCGGCGGTCATGGCCAGTGCGACCCAGGAAAAAGTCAACGATGCCTTGTTGCCGCCGTTACCTGCTGCTGTCCCGCTGGACTCCGTGTCGTCTGAAGCCAAGTTCGATCTGGCGGTGAACAATACGCCGGCGCAGCAGGTATTCATGGCTATTGTCTCCGGCACGCGCTACAGCATGCTGCTGCATCCGGAGATTGACGGCAACATCTCGCTTAATCTGAAAGACGTGACTGTGTTCGATGCGCTGGAATCGATCCGCGAGATGTACGGTTATGAATACAAGGTGGATGGCAAACGCATCTACATCCAGCCGCTGGGGCTGCAAACCCGCATCTTCCAGGTGAATTATCTGACCGGTCAGCGCGAAGGTAAATCCAGCCTGCGGGTCACCTCGGGCTCGGTGTCGGACAGTTCTAATCCGGCGGCGGGAACCACGGCTACCGCAGCCAACATCAACAATCAGGGCCGTGACAGCAATAGCAGCAAAGTGAGCATGACCAGCAACGCCGATTTCTGGGAAGAGTTGAGCCGGTCGCTGACTGCCATCGTGGGCTTTGAAAAGGGGCGCAGTGTGGTGCTCAGTCCAATGTCGGGCGTGATCGTGGTGCGCGCCACGGCGGATGAGATGAAGAACGTCGCGGCCTACCTCAAGGCATCGCAGATATCCATCGAGCGCCAGGTGATCCTGGAAGCCAAGATCGTCGAAGTGCAACTGAATGAATCGTTCCAGTCGGGGGTGAATTGGTCGACATTTGGCAGTCTGAAAAGCAGTGCAGGCAGCAGAGGGTCGCTGGGAGTGTTTTCTCCCGGCACAACGCTTTTGCCTAGTGCGGCAGATGGCACGGCTCAAGCCATCAGCAATTCAGTGCTTTCTGCCACGCCTGGTGTGGCAATGTCGGCAGCTGCCACCGCTGCCGGTGGACTGTTCGGCATGGCCTTCCAGACCAGCAATTTCGCGGCGCTGCTGAATTTCCTCGAGACGCAGGGCGACGTGCATGTGCTGTCCAGCCCGCGCATTGCCACGCTGAATAACCAGAAAGCGGTGCTGAAAGTCGGCACAGACGAGTTTTTCGTGACCAACGTGACCAATACCACCGTCACCGGTACCGCCACCACCAGCACCCCGAGCGTGACGCTGCAACCGTTCTTCTCCGGCATCGCGCTGGACGTAACGCCGCGCATCGACCAGAACGGCGAGATCATTCTGCACGTGCATCCCTCGGTCAGTCTGGTCACCACGGTCAACAAGTTGGTGGATGTCGGCGGTGCGGGCGGTACGCTGAACCTGCCGCTCGCCTCCAGCTCGGTATCCGAGACGGACAGCATCGTGCGCGCACGCGATGGGCAGATCGTGGCGATCGGCGGGCTGATGCGCCAGGCAACGTTTGACGACCAGTCCGGGTTGCCCGGCATGCCCAAGTCGATCTTCGGCCAGACCAGCAAGAGCACGCAGAAGCGCGAGCTGGTGATCCTGATCAAGCCGACCATCGTCAACAGCGACAAGGACTGGGCGGATGACATTACGCGCAGCCGCGACCGCATCAAAGGCATGACCCGTTAAGCGATGTATCTACGGCATTTCGGACTGCGTGAACCCCCGTTTTCCCTGACGCCGGACACCAGTTTTTTCTTCGCCTGCAGCAATTACCAGGAAGGCCTGAATACCCTGCTCGTCGCCGCGCGCAATGGCGAAGGTTTCATCAAGATCACCGGCGAAGTGGGGAACGGCAAGACGCTGCTGTGCCGCAAGTTCCTCGCCACGCTGAATCAGGGACAGCAGGCGACCACGCTCATCGGCACCCAGGATGAAGCCTCCGCTGGCCGGACGGGCACCCGCTTCGTCACGGCCTATCTGCCCAATCCCTATCTCGAACCGCGCAGCCTGTTGCTGGCGCTGGCGGATGAATTTCGCATTCAACTCGATCCCAACGTCGATCAGCATATTTTGCTGAAAGAATTGACGCGTGCCTTGCTCAACTTCGCGCGCGAGGGGAAGCGCGTGCTGGTGTGTCTGGACGAAGCCCAGGCGATGCCGCTGGAAAGTCTGGAAGTGCTGCGCCTGCTGACCAATCTGGAAACCGAAAAGCGCAAGTTGTTGCAGGTGGTGCTGTTCGGGCAGCCGGAGCTGGATGAGCGCTTGCGCCACAATTCGATCCGTCAACTGCGCCAACGCATCAGTTTTCAGTATGAGCTGAAAGGACTGGGTCGCGACGAGCTGGAGCGCTATCTGCGCCATCGGGTGACCGTTGCGGGCTATGCCGGCGATACCCTGTTCAACCGCGCTGCGGTCGGCAAGATGCACCGCGTCACCGGCGGTACGCCGCGTCTGGTCAACATTGTGGCGCACAAGGCGCTGATGCTGGCGTTTGCCGAAGGCAGACAGCAGGTTGGCAGCAAACATGTGGCCGAAGCGGCCGCCGACACGCCGGAAGTGCGCCGGGACTGGTTGCCTTGGGCGCTGTTGGGGACGGTGATCTTGCTCGCTGCGAGTGCGCTGGTGTTGGGGTATTGGTTGTGAGTCTCATTAATCAAGTGCTGAACCAGTTGGAGCAGCGCGGTGCGCATACCGCGCCGGATCAGTTCTTGATTCGCGCTGTGCCGCCGCGCAGGGAAATGCACTGGGGCAGAGGGTTGATGCTGGCCGTTTTATTGCTCGGGGCGGTGGCGCTGGCGGCATGGATGCTTGACCGCGGGCAGGACAGTCAACGCGCGGTCGAATCCAGCGGCAGTATCACGCCGCTGCAGAGGATTGAATCTGTACCACCGCCAGCGGTGCCGGCAGAAGTCGTGCAACCGGCCGCCAGACTGAGTTTCGAATTGAGCATGCTGCCGCTGCCCGATGCCTTGCGTGTCAAGGCTGAGCCGGCAGCGGAGGCGATCCCGCTGGTGGCAGGAATCGCGCAGGATGAGGCGCCGGTAGTGAAAGTCGAACCGCAACCACGCCCGACACCCGTGGCGCGTACTGAAAGCGCGCCGCCGCTCAAAAAGATCAGCCCGCAGCAGCGGGCGGACTCGGAATACCGCAAAGGGTTGCAGGCACAACAGGCAGGACATTTTTCAGAAGCCATCACCGCCTTTGGGGCAGCCTTGAAAACGCATGAGAGACATGAGCGCGCGCGCCTGGCGCTGGCCGCTTTGCTGCTCGACAACGGGCAGAGCGCGGCAGCTGAACGTGTGCTGCGAGCCGGTTTGGCGCTGAAGCCTTTGCAACTGGCTTTCGGCATGGCGCTGGCACGGATGCAGGTTGAGCGCGATGAACTGCCGCGGGCCGTGGAGACCTTGCGCACCTATCTGCCGCGGGCGGATGACAATGCCGACTATCAGGCATTCTATGCGGCACTCCTGCAACGCCAGCAACGGCACAAGGAAGCGGTGAATCATTATCAGCTCGCGTTGCGTATGCAGCCGCGCAACGGCGTGTGGCTGATGGGCTATGGCATTTCGCTGCAGGCGGTGGAACGGAAAGAGGATGCGCAACTGGTCTATCGGCAGGCGCTGGCAACGCAGACGCTGTCGCCGGAGTTGAGCGCATTCGTGCAGCAGAAGTTGAAAGAGATCAGCCTGGATTCTCCAAAGTAAAACTTGGCGCCGCGCGCTGTGGATCGGGTTTCAACCCGACGGGGTTGATCTTGCAGTTTGCTGTCGGACTGAAGTTCTACCCGCATGCGGCAGGGTTCGCGCCACCACCCAGGCACTGACCGCGCGCGCACCCGCCTGTTTCAGCGCCGTTGCCAGTGCGCCCAGCGAGGCGCCGCTGGTCATTACGTCATCGACGATGGCGATGTGCTTCCCTTGTATCTCCGTGCCGCACGTGACCGCGAATGCGCTGCGCATATTTTTGGCCCGTGCTTGCCATGGCAGCGACGATTGCGGTGGCGTGTCGCGCACGCGCTCGACGCAGCCGGTCAGCAGCGGCAACTTGAGTTGTTGGGCAATGCGTGCGGCTAGCAGTTGCGACTGGTTGAAACCGCGACTGCGCAGACGCTGTGGATGCAAAGGTAGCGCCATGACGCCATCGGCACGTTCACGGATGCGGGCGGCCAAAGCATCCGCCAGAAAATTTACCAGGATCAACTGTTCGCGAAACTTGAGCGCCTTGACCAATTGATCGAGCGGGAAGGCGTAGGCGAAGGCGGCGACCGTGTGCTCAAAAGCGGGCGGATGTTGCAGGCATTGTCCGCATATCGCGCTGCCCGGCACCGGGCGCGCACAGACCGGGCAGAGGTCGGCGTCGAGATACGGCAATGCCGCACGACAGGCGCTACAACACAGACCATCGTCGCTCATCGCGCCGCACAGCAGGCAGGGTTGCGCGGGCAAAAGGTGCGCAATAAAAGGGCGGATGTTCAATGAATGACCGGTTAAAATTGACAACACTGCCTCCTTCAACGAACATGCCCGCCGCAATTTACCGCCTTAAACCCAGAAAGCCAATTCAATCATGTCCAGTCAGACCATAACGTTCCTGCGTACCGCACCCGCCAACAACAAACCGCAGCGCTGGAGCGTCGCCGCCATCGAAGAATTATTCAAGCTGCCGTTTGCCGATCTGCTTTACCGCGCGCAGCAAATTCACCGCGAATATTTTGATCCGAATGCGGTGCAGCTTTCCACTTTGTTGTCGATCAAGACCGGCGGCTGTTCGGAAGATTGCGGCTACTGTCCGCAATCGGCGTTCCATTCCACCGGGGTTGAAGATCGCAAGATGCTGGAAGTGGAAGAGGTGGTGCGCGCCGCCAAGGCCGCGCAGCAATCGGGTGCGGATCGTTTCTGCATGGGGGCGGCGTGGCGTGAGCCCTCCGCCGGGGATATGGAGAGCGTGGTGGAAATGGTGAAGGCGGTGCGCGCATTGGGCATGGAAACCTGCGCCACGCTGGGCATGCTCAATGACGAGCAGACTGAACAACTGCGCAGCGCCGGTTTGGATTACTACAACCACAACCTCGATACCTCGCCCGAGTTCTACGGCGACATCATCAGCACGCGCGATTTTCAGGATCGCCTCGACACGCTGGAGCGGGTGCGCCGCGCGGGCATGCACATTTGCAGCGGCGGTATTGTCGGTATGGGTGAAAATCTGACGCAGCGCGCCGGTCTCATCGCGCAACTGGCGAACATGGATCCGTATCCGGAGAGCGTGCCGATCAACAATCTGGTCAAGGTCGAAGGCACACCGCTGGCCGATCAGGCCGACCTCGACCCGCTCGATTTCGTGCGCACCATCGCGGTGGCGCGCATCACCATGCCGACCGCGCGCGTGCGCCTCTCGGCCGGGCGGCAGCAGATGAGCGATGCGGTGCAGGCGCTGTGCTTCCTGGCGGGCGCGAACTCGATCTTTTACGGCGACCAGTTGCTGACCACCGGCAACCCGGATGTCGAGCGCGACCGTGCGCTGCTGGACAAGCTGGGCATGTATCCGCTTGCGGAAAAACATTGAAACACTTATCCGCAGATTAAACAGATTGAACAGATTGAATCAGCGTAAATCTGTGTAATCTGCGGACAAAAAAGATTTTGCCATTCACTCAACTTCAAAACGAACTCGACGAGCGCGCCGCGCAAGGCTTGCTGCGTCAGCGGCGCACGCTGTTCAGCCCGCAGTCGCCGCACATCGTGGTGGACGGCCGGCCGTACCTCGCCTTTTGCAGCAATGACTACCTTGGTCTCGCCAACCACCCGCAGCTGATCGCCGCCCTGCAACAAGGCGCGCAGCAGTGGGGCGTCGGCGCGGGGGCGGCACATCTGGTGAATGGGCATTTTGCGCCGCACCAGCAACTCGAAGATCGACTCGCCGCCTTTGTGGGCAAACCGGCAGCGCTGCTTTTCACTACGGGTTACATGGCGAACCTCGGCGTGGTGCAGGGGCTGGCGGGGAAGGACGGCACGGTGTTTGCCGACAAACTCAACCATGCCTCGCTTAACGATGCGATGCTGCTGTCACGCGCGACGGTGAAACGTTATCGGCATGGCGACCTGGCGCAGTTGGCGCAATTGCTGGAGCAAACGCAAAGTAAGCGCAAACTTGTCATCACCGATGCGGTATTCAGCATGGATGGTGATCTGGCGCCATTGCCTGAATTGCTGACGCTGTGCGAGCAGCACGATGCGTGGCTGTATGTGGACGATGCGCACGGGTTTGGTGTACTGGGTGGGCAGGGGCGGGGTTCGCTGGCGCATTTTGAAATCGCGTCACCGCGCATCCTCTGCATGGCGACCTTGGGCAAGGCCGCCGGCGTGTCCGGTGCGTTTGTTGCGGCGGAACAAGTAGTGGTCGATGCACTGGTCAATCACGCGCACAGCTATGTCTATACCACGGCCGCACCCCCCGCCTTGTCGGTCGCCTTGCTGCAAAGCCTGCAACTGATCGAGCAAGGCAATGCATTGCGCGCGCACCTGCACGACTTGATCGCACAACTGCGCAACGGACTATCCGATCTGCCGTGGCCGCTGATGCCGTCGGGAACGGCCATCCAGCCGCTGCTGATCGGCGATAACCGGCAGGCCTTGGCCTTGAGTGAAGCGCTGCGCGCGCGCGGCATCTGGGTCGCGGCGATCCGCCCGCCCACCGTGCCGCAGGGCACGGCACGCCTGCGCATCACCTTGTCCGCCGCGCACAGCGGGCAGGATGTGGAGGAATTGAGCGGAGCCTTGCATGAGCTTGCATGCTGAAGTGACAGGCCAGGGTGCGCCGCTGGTCATGCTGCATGGCTGGGGCATGCACGGCGGCATCTGGGGCGATGCCGTGGCGCAACTGGCGCAGTCATTCACGGTGCACAATATCGATCTGCCGGGACACGGCATGAGTGTGGGTCGGGTTTCAACCCGACATGAAGAAGATGCCGGGATGAATCCCGATCTGCAGTTGGATGATATCGTCGATACGCTTGCGGCGCAGTTTAGCGAGTCCGTTGCCGTTTGTGGCTGGTCGCTAGGCGGCCTCATCGCGCAGCGCTGGGCGGCGCGTGAACCGGAAAAGATCAAGCGTCTGGTATTGGTGGCGAGCACGCCCTGTTTCGCCGCGCGCGATGACTGGCCGTGCGGCGTGCCACTCGCCACGCTGCAACAATTCGCCGCCGAACTGGAAAAAAATCACGGGGCGGCTTTGCGCCGTTTCCTGGCATTGCAATTGCGCGGCAGCGAGAACGAGCGTGAGTTGTTGAGCCTGCTGCGCGAGAAACTGTTCAGCCGCGGCGGGCCGGACATGGATGCACTGCGCGGCGGATTGGCCATCCTGCGCGATACTGACCTGCGCCCGCTGTTGCCCGGGATCGAACAGCCGACCCTCGTCATCGCGGGAGAACGCGACAAACTCACGCCGCCGCAAGCCTCACGCTATATGGCACAAGCCATGCCGAAGGCGTGCGTGGTTGAGATCGCAGGCGCGGCGCATGTGCCGTTCCTTTCGCACACTGACGTGTTCGTAGAGACGGTTAGCAGGTTTTTAAAAGAAAAAGACGATTAGCCACAGAGTACACAGAGCACACAGAGAGAGTTGCCGCTCTGCTTTGTCCTTCTCTGTGTGCTTTGTACCCGCAAGGAGTAGGCCGTGGTTGTAAGGGGCTTACGCCCCAACAACACACGCACTGATCTCTGTGGCAAAAAGGTTTTGGGTTATGAATGAATTTGAGATAGACAAAAAACAGGTGCGGCGCGCGTTCAGCCGCGCTGCTGCTGACTATGATGCCGCCGCTGTATTGCAGCGCGAGGTATGTGTGCGCATGCTGGAAAAACTGGATTACATCAAGTTGCGTCCGGCGCATCTGCTGGATGTGGGCAGCGGCACCGGCTGGGGCACGCGCCAGTTGAGTGAGCGCTATCCGCAAGCGGAGATCACTGCGCTCGACATCGCGCTTGGCATGTTGCGCGCGGCGCGCGGCAGCGCAAGCTGGTGGCAGAAACTGTTCCGGGGCAAACACGAAAATTATGTCTGTGCCGATGTTGAGGCTTTGCCCCTGGCAGCGCACAGCATGGAGATGGTATGGTCGAATCTGACGATGCAGTGGTGCAACGATCTGCCCGCCACGTTCAGCGAATTGAACCGCGTCATCAAGACTGAAGGCTTGCTGATGTTTTCCACCTTCGGCCCCGATACCCTGCAAGAGCTGCGCATCGCGTTCCGCGGCGTGGATGGCTACAACCACCTCAACCGCTTCGCCGACATGCACGACATCGGCGACATGCTGGTAGCTGCCGGTTTCGCCGACCCGGTGATGGAGATGGAAAAAATCATCCTCACCTACGACGATGCAAGGGCGGTGATGCAAGATTTGAAACGCATCGGCGCGCACAACGCGACGGCCGGACGCGCGCCGGGCATGCTGGGCAAAACGCGATGGGCGCAGATCGTGCACAACTATGAGGCCCTGCGCCGCGACGGCAAACTGCCGACCACCTTCGAGATCATCTACGGCCACGCGTGGAAGCCGGAGCCAGAAAAACTGAGGGATGGGCGCGCGATCATCAGGACGGATTTCAAGTTATGACTCTGAATACCGTCATTCCCGCGCAGGCGGGAATCCAGCAGAAAAAACAGCCCGCGAAGCGGAATGCAACCCGGTGTTGTCTCGCTGCGCGAGAATGGGTTAACCAACTGGATTCCCGCCTGCGCGGGAATGACGGTGCGGTATGAGCTACTTCATCACCGGCACCGACACCGGCGTCGGCAAGACGCTGGTCAGTTGCGCCTTGCTGCATGGGCTGGCTGCGCAGGGTAAGCGGGTGGTCGGTTTCAAGCCGGTCGCCGCCGGGTGCGGTGACGACGACCACAACGAGGATGTCAAGGCGCTGCGCGCCGCGAGCAGCATTCAGGCCGCTTACGGCCAGATCAACCCGTACAGTTTTGCGCACGCCATCGCGCCGCATCTGGCCGCGCGCCATGCCGGGGTGCGTATCGAGTTCGGCCGAATCCTGACTTCGTATCGGGAGCTGGCGGCACAGGCGGACACGGTGATCGCGGAAGGAGTGGGCGGTTTTTGTGTGCCGCTGAACGAGGAACAGGACAGCGCCGATCTGGCGGTGGCCCTTGGGTTACCCGTCATTCTGGTGGCGGGAATGCGCCTGGGCTGTCTCAATCACGCGCTGCTGACCGTGCGTGCGATCATGGATCATCAACTAGAATGCGCGGGCTGGGTGGCCAATGTGCTGGAGGCGAGCATGCCCGCGTTGCAGGAAAATATCGATACCCTGCGCGAGCGTATCGGCGCACCGCTGTTGGGAATCGTGCCGTTCATGGCAAACCCGGATGCAAAAGCGGCGGCGCAACATCTGGATTTAAATTTACTGGAACACGATCTGTCGAATGAGTGACTTCAGCATCATTGCGGTATTCATGGTCGGCCTGCTCGGCGGCGTGCATTGCCTCGGCATGTGCGGCAGCATCGTCGGCATTTTCACCACGCAAGTCCCCAAAGACAGGGCGCGCTGGCCGTTTCACCTCGCCTACAGCAGCGGGCGCATCACCAGTTACGCCGTGGCCGGTGCGCTGGTCGGGGCCGTGGGGCAGGCGGGCATGTTGCTGCGCGACGAGGTGCCGGTGCAGCATCTGTTGTTCGCGCTCTCCAGTTTGATGCTGGTGATGCTCGGCCTGTATCTGGCCGGGGTATGGGGCGCGGTGCGCCGGCTGGAACAATTGGGCAGCGGCTTGTGGCGACATTTGCAACCGTTCACCAGCAAACTGTTGCCGGTGACCACCGTGCCGCGCGCCCTCGGCTTGGGTGTGTTGTGGGGCTGGCTGCCGTGCGGCCTGGTGTACAGCGTGCTGGTCACCGCGCTGGCTTCCGGCAGCACCGGACAGGGCACGCTGATCATGGCCGCTTTCGGTCTGGGCACCTTGCCCAATTTGCTGGCGATCGGCCTGTTCTGGGAAAGTCTGCGCGGCTGGGTGCAGTCGCCGCGGGTACGGCTGACGGCCGGATTGCTGGTAATCGGGTTCGGGATGTACGGCCTTTACCGGGTCGGCTACACATTCTATATGCATGGCTGGTCTGGCGCATGCCATGTTGCGGCCTGATCAAATTCTTTTACCCTAGCGGTGCAGCGGTGCCTTAAATGTAGCTGGTGCTGTGATGCAGCCATTCCCAGGCTGTTCCGCTTTGACAGCGACGAAGATAATTGGCCTGGGTGACGAGTGATATGATGCGCGGGTGGTAAAGGGAGAGCCTGAATGAAAATAAAAGTACTGCTGGTGGATGACCACGCGCTGTTCCGCGATGGCATGCGCTATGTGCTACAGCAACTGGCGGAAGAAGCAGAGATATTCGATTGCGGCAGCTTCAGCGAAGGTGTGCAACTGGCGCTGGCACATCCGGATCTTGATCTGGCCTTGCTCGATCTCGACCTGCCCGACAGCAACGGAGTTTCGTCCCTGCACCTCTTTCATCAGCGTTTTCCGGACATTCCGCTGGTGGCGTTGTCGGAATCCGAGCAGCACGACGATATCGAAAACGTGATGAACCTCGGCGCGATGGGATTTATTTCCAAGGTGGCGCCGAGCAAGACCATGTTGTCTGCGCTGCGCATGGTGCTGGACGGTGGCGTGTACCTGCCACCGCAACTGTTGCAACAGGCGGTGGCGAAACTGGAGCCCGGCCTGGCGCTCAACGATATACGCAGTCAGCGCGCCAGCGAGTACGGGCTGACCCCGCGCCAGTTGCAAGTGCTGCAACTGATCGTGGCAGGCATGAGCAACAAAGAAATCGCGCAAACCCTCAATCTGGCCCAAGGCGCGGTCAAGATCCACGTCGCTGCCATCTTCCACACCTTGCATGTCAATTCACGGATCGGGGCAGTGGAAACGGCGCGCCGCTTCGGCTTTATTGCCGACGAGAGCCGGTCAGCGCCAGACGGGGAATCCTGATGGCCTTGCCCGATACGACTTCCACACCGCTGCCGGAGCGCCTGCTGCATCTGCTGCGCGAATCGCGCTGGCTGTTACTGGTGGCGCTGGCGCTCTATCTCACCCTGATCCTGTTTGCCTACAACCGCGCCGATCCGGCCTGGTCGCATGATGCGACCGCTGCCATCGTGCACAATCCGGGGGGTGTTTTCGGTGCCTGGCTGGCCGATGTTTTGTTTTACGTGTTCGGTTTTTCGGCCTGGTGGTGGGTCACTCTGCTGCTGCAACGGGTGTGGCAAGGCTACCGTCGTCTGCGCGCAGACAGCCTGTTTAACCCGCGTGGCTTGTGGATCTCCCTGCTCGGTTTCGTCGTGCTGCTGTTGGCGAGCAGCGCGCTGGAGCATCTGCGCCTTTACACCTGGCACGTCGAATTGCCGTTGGCGCCTGGCGGCATGCTGGGGATGGCGCTCGGAAACTGGCTGGCAGAGGTGCTGGGCTATGTCGGTGCCACTTTGATCCTGCTGGCGCTGATGGCGGCGAGCTTCAGTCTTTACACCGGCCTCTCCTGGCTGCGTTTCACCGACCGCCTGGGCGGCTGGCTGGAAGACGGCTGGCTATGGGCGCGCAACGCGTGGCAGACCTGGCAGGATAAACGCATCGGTGCGCAGGCGATGCAGCAGCGCGACGTGATTGTCGAAGAGGAAAAGAAACGGGTCGAAGACCATCAGCCGATCCATATCGAAATGCCGGTAGTCGAAGTGCCGCGCTCCACCCGGGTGGACAAGGAAAAGCAGGTCTCGCTGTTCGCCGAGTTGCCTGATTCGCCGCTGCCGCCGCTGCATATCCTCGACCAGACGACCCAACAGACCGATGTGGTGTCAGCCGACACGCTCGAATTCACCTCGCGTTTGATCGAACGCAAACTCAAGGATTTTGGGGTGATGGTCAAAGTGGTCGGCGCCTACCCCGGCCCCGTTATCACCCGTTACGAGATCGAACCGGATGTGGGGGTGAAAGGCAGCCAGATCACCAATCTGGTGCGCGATCTGGCGCGCGCCTTGTCGGTGGTGAGCATCCGTGTGGTCGAGACCATTCCGGGCAAGAGCTACATGGCACTGGAGTTGCCCAACCCGAAACGGCAGATGGTGCATCTGTCCGAGATCCTCGGTTCGCAGGTGTATGCCGACATGCATTCGCCGCTCACGATAGCGATGGGCAAGGACATTTCGGGCAAGCCGATGGTGGCCGACCTCGGCAAGATGCCGCACGTGCTGGTGGCCGGCACTACCGGTTCCGGCAAATCAGTGGCGATCAATGCCATGATTCTGTCGCTGCTGTACAAATCGACGCCGCAGGAAGTGCGACTGCTGCTGGTCGATCCCAAGATGCTGGAACTGTCGGTGTATGAAGGCATTCCGCATCTGCTCGCCCCGGTCGTTACCGACATGCGCCAGGCCGCCTCCGCACTCAACTGGTGCGTGCAGGAGATGGACAAGCGCTACAAACTGATGTCGCACTGCGGTGTGCGCAACATCGCGGGCTACAACCAGCAAGTGCGCGAAGCGGTCAAGGCCGGCGCGCCGTTGACCAATCCGTTCACGCTCACCCCCGAGCATCCCGAGGCGCTGGAGGAACTGCCGTACATTGTGGTCTTCATCGACGAGTTGGCCGATCTGATGATGGTGGTCGGAAAGAAAGTGGAAGAGTTGATCGCGCGCCTGGCGCAGAAAGCCCGCGCCTCCGGCATCCATCTGGTACTCGCCACCCAGCGTCCCTCGGTCGATGTCATCACCGGCCTGATCAAGGCCAACGTGCCGACCCGCGTTGCGTTCCAGGTGTCGAGCAAGATCGATTCGCGTACCATCCTTGACCAGATGGGCGCGGAAGCCTTGCTGGGACAGGGCGACATGCTCTACCTGCCGCCGGGCAGCGGTTATCCGCAACGCGTGCATGGCGCCTTTGTCTCCGACCAGGAAGTGCACCGCGTCACCGAATATCTTAAATCCCAGGGCGAGCCGAACTACATCGAGGGCGTGCTGACTTCGCTGGATGAGACCGAGGCGGAAGCGGGCGAACTGGGCGGCGGCGCCAATGCCGAAGCGGATCCGCTCTACGACCAGGCAGTCGAGATCGTGCTCAAGACGCGCCGTCCGTCCATCTCGCTGGTGCAGCGCCATCTGCGTATCGGCTACAACCGCGCTGCGCGGCTGATTGAAGCGATGGAGAAAGCAGGGCTGGTGTCGCCGATGCAGGGCAATGGCAACCGCGAAGTGCTGGCACCGGCGCGCAGTGAATAATCCAAACAATCCACCACAGAGACACGGAGACACAGAGAAAATCAAAATCGAAAAGCAGTGCGGTCTATTCGAGTTTCTCCGTTGTTCCTCTGTGTCTCTGTGCCTCTGTGGTGAAAGGTTTTTGATGTTGAAGTTCCTATTTACTACCGTGTTGTTCTGCGCTGCTGCGAACGCCCAAGCCGGTGCCGTCGACCAGTTCAAGGCATTCATATCGGGCACGCGTTCCGCGCAAGCCGAATTCACCCAGACCGTGCTGGACAGGAACGGCAAGCGCATTCAATCCGCCTCCGGCACGATGCAGTTCGTGCGCCCCGGCAAGTTCCGCTGGGAATATCGCCAGCCCTACGAACAACTCATCGTCGGCGACGGTGAGAAATTCTGGCTGTATGACGCCGATCTTGACCAGGTCACCGTGCGCAAACTGGATGATGCGCTGGGCAGCAGCCCTGCTGCGTTGTTGTCAGGCAACAACGAGATCGAGCGCAGCTTTACGCTGCAAGAAGCTGGCGCAAAGGATGGGCTGGAATGGTTGAGCGCCACCCCGAAAAACACCGAGAGCAGTTTTGCCGCCATTCGCATGGGTTTCAACCTTCAGTCGGAGCTGGTGGCAATGGAGCTGAACGACGCGTTCGGCAATACCACCGTGCTGCGCTTCACCCGCATGCAACGCAACCCGCAACTGGCCCCGTCACTGTTCAAATTCACGCCGCCGCCAGGAGCGGATGTGCTGGGCGAAGAATGAGCGACCTGTTTGCCCCAAGGCAACCCGCCGCCCCGCTCGCCGAGCGGCTGCGCCCCAAGCACATCGACGAGGTCATCGGGCAATCGCACCTCTTGGGCGAAGGCAAGCCGCTGCGTCTGGCCTTTCAGTCCGGCAAATTGCATTCGATGATCCTGTGGGGCCCGCCGGGCGTGGGCAAGACCACGCTGGCGCGCCTGATGGCCTCCGCTTTCGATGCCGAGTTCGTGCCGTTGTCGGCGGTGCTGTCCGGCGTGAAGGACATCCGCGAGGCTATCTCGCAGGCCGAGCAGACGCTGCAGCAGAGCGGCCGCCACACCATCCTGTTCGTGGATGAAGTCCACCGTTTCAACAAATCGCAGCAGGATGCCTTTCTGCCCTATGTCGAGCAGGGGCTGGTGACCTTCATCGGTGCAACGACCGAGAATCCTTCTTTCGAATTGAACAACGCCTTGCTGTCACGCGCGCAGGTGTATGTGCTGCAATCGCTGTCCGCAGACGAGATGGCGCAACTGTTTGAGCGCACGCTTGCGTTTTTTGCGGGTCGGGTTTCAACCCGACAAGCGGGCGTGGAGCGTGCAGAGACTGTCGGGCTCAAACCCGACCCACAGGCGGATGTTTTGGCATTCACTGATGAGGCAAAGGAGCGCGTGATTGGCTATGCGGACGGCGATGCGCGCCGCCTGCTCAATGTGCTGGAACAATTGCAGACTGCCGCCGTGGCTGCGGGGGTGAGCAACATCGACGCCGCTTTCCTCGACAACACGCTGGCGCAGAAGATGCGCCGTTTCGACAAGGGCGGCGAAGCCTTCTACGACCAGATCTCCGCGCTGCACAAATCGGTGCGCGGTTCCAATCCCGATGCGGCACTGTATTGGCTGGTGCGCATGCTCGACGGCGGCGCCGACCCGCGTTACCTCTCGCGGCGTATCGTGCGCATGGCGTGGGAAGACATCGGCCTCGCCGACCCGCGCGCCATCCAGTTGTGCAACGATGCCGCAGCGACCTACGAACGTCTCGGTTCGCCGGAGGGTGAGCTGGCGCTGGCGCAGGCCGTGCTGTATCTGGCCGTGGCCGCCAAATCGAACGCCGGGTACGTCGCGTATAATGCCGCCCGCGCTTTCATCAAACAGGACAGCTCGCGCGAGGTGCCGCTGCACTTGCGCAACGCGCCGACCAAACTGATGAAACAACTGGATTACGGCAGGGATTACCGCTATGCGCACGATGAGGCGGAGGGGTATGCGGCGGGCGAGAATTACTTCCCGGAGGGTATGCCGCAAGTGAGTTTCTACGAGCCGGTCAACCGGGGATTGGAAGCGAAGATCGCGGAGAAGCTGGCGCATTTGCGCGAGCTGGATGCAAAAGCTAAAAACAAGAATTAGCCACAGAGAACACAGAGGTCACAGAGAAAGGCAAATACAGAGCAGTGGTGTTCTCTGTGATCTCTGTGTTCTCTGTGGCTAAATAGATTTTGACTTTGAGGCTCTCATGCTAGACATACAAACATTACGTAACGACTTGGCCGGTGTGGCGGCGCGCTTGAAGACGCGCGGTTTCGAGCTCGATACCGCGAAGTTCGAACAACTGGAAGCCGAGCGCAAGACCATCCAGACGCGCACGCAGGAGCTGCAGGCCAAGCGCAATGCGAGTTCCAAGCTGATCGGCCAGGCCAAGGCCAAGGGCGAAGACACCACGGCCATCATGGCCGAGGTGGGCGCGCTGGGTGAAGAGCTGAAACAACTGGAAGCCAAGTTGCCGCAGGTGCTGGCGGACATGGACGCATTCCTCGCCGTCATCCCCAACGTGCCGCACGCGACCGTGCCGTACGGCAAGTCGGAAGCGGACAACGTCGAAGTGCGCAAAGTTGGAACACCGACGCAATTCGCCTTCGAGGTGCAGGATCACGTCAGCATCGGCGAAGGTCTGGGCGGTCTGGATTTCGAGACGGCGACCAAGATCGCCGGTGCGCGCTTCTCGCTGTTAAAAGGGCCACTCGCACGGATGCACCGCGCACTCGCACAGTTCATGCTGGACACGCACACCGAGCAGCACGGCTACACCGAGACCTATGTGCCTTACCTGGTGAACGCGGAGTCAATGCGCGGTACCGGACAGTTGCCGAAGTTCGAGGAAGATCTGTTCAAAGTGCCGCGCCAGATGGGTGAGGGTGAAGAGAATTTTTATCTGATCCCCACCGCCGAAGTCCCGGTGACCAACATGGTGCGCGACGAGATCGTGGCGCTGGAAAAACTGCCGCTGAAGTTCGTGGCGCACACGCCGTGCTTTCGCAGCGAGGCGGGTTCCTATGGGCGCGACACGCGCGGCATGATTCGCCAGCACCAGTTCGACAAGGTGGAGCTGGTGCAGATGGTGCACCCGGATACTTCCTACCAGGCACTGGAAGCATTGCTCGGCCATGCTGAAACCATTCTGCAGAAGCTGGGCTTGCCCTATCGCGTGGTGAAGCTGTGCACCGGCGACATGGGCTTTTCGTCTGCGACCACCTATGACATCGAAGTGTGGCTGCCCGCGCAAAACACCTATCGCGAAATCTCTTCCTGTTCCAACTTCGAGGCATTCCAGGCGCGCAGGATGCAGGCGCGCTTCCGCAATGCACAGGGCAAGCCCGAATTGCTGCATACGCTGAACGGTTCCGGTCTGGCGGTGGGGCGGACGCTGGTGGCTGTCCTCGAGAATTGCCAGAACGCCGACGGCAGCGTGACCATCCCGCAAGTGCTGCGCCCTTACATGGGCGGGTTGGAGAAAATTTCCAAGTGAGCATCATCCACCTGCTTGGCATTGCGGGCGTCGCGGATCACGAACGCGCGGAGGCGCGGAAATGGGGGCGCCGGCTCGAGTGGCCGATGGTGGGCGTGGCATTGTGGATCGTGCTGCAATGGTATCTGGAAGAGACCGGTGTGTTGTCGCATGCCGTCGCGCGTATCGCCGACTGGCTGGTGTGGCTGGCCTTCCTGCTGGAGACGCTGGTGCTGACTGTGCAGGTGCAACACAAGCGCGCCTATCTGTTTGGCAACTGGCTCAATCTGCTCATCATCACCGCCGGCTTCCCCTGGTTCTGGCAATTCGCGCCGCTGATCGGGATGTTGCGCAGTGTGCGGCTGGTGTTGGTGCTCTCGCTGTTGTTGCGCATGTCGAAATCGGCGCGCAAGCTGCTTTCACAACACCGGCTGGGTACGACGCTGATCGTCGCTTTCTTTACCATGTTGTTGTCCGGCATCATCATGTCGCGCATCGATCCTTCGGTGGGGGATATCTGGGACGGCATGTGGTGGGCTTGGGTCACCATGGCCACCGTGGGCTACGGTGATGTGGTGCCGCATACCGGCGCCGGGCGTCTGTTCGCCGCACTGGTGGTGCTGTTCGGCGTGGTATTGCTGTCATTGCTTACCGCGAATCTGGCCGCGTTCTTTATCGGCAGCGATGTGGAAAAGATCGAGGAAGAAGAACGCGAATCGGACCGTTTGTTGAAGGATATTTCTGCCCGCCTTGAGCGGGTCGAGCGCATGCTGGAAGCACAGCGACGTGACTGACTGCCGAGTGTTGTGTGGCACACGCGGCGATACTCTTGGGCACGACTCACAACACCCCCATGACTATTCGCAGTCAGTTGCCCGAGAAGTACGAATGGTACGGTTCAGGCAGTTTTCCCTCCGCATCCAGCCGCTTCAGCATGTCGTGGTACAGCCGCACCGTCTCCACATGCACCACCGCCTCGCCGCCGCGCGCCTGTCCGAATTTTGCATTTCTGTAATACTCCGGGCGTGACAACAATGGCATGGTTAGTTTTACCTCCGCCCACACGTCCGGATCCAGTCCGCGCTGTACAGTCAGGATGCGCGCGTCCTCCAGATGGCCCATACCCTGATTGTAGGCGGCGAGTGCCATCCACATCCGGTTCTGCTCGGTGATGCGTAACGGCAGCTGCTCTTTCAATAGTTGCAGGTAGCGTGCCCCGGCCATGATGCTTGCGCGCGCATCCAGCCGGTTCTTGATCCCCATGCGGTCGGCGGTCGACTCGGTCAGCATCATCATTCCACGCACGTTGGTGTAGGAGGTGGCGTTCGGATCCCAGCGTGACTCGCGATAGGCCAGTGCCGCGAGCAACCGCCAGTCGATGCCGGTGAGGTCGGCGGCATCCTGAAACCAGTGGCGATAGCGCGGTAACACATTGCGCACATCGGTGATGAAAGCGACGAGGTCGATGGCGTTGAGGCGGTCGTTATGCCCATAGTAGCGATCGATCGCATGCGGCAACACCCGGTTTTTTATAATCTCCGCAAAAAACAGATTGATCTCATCCAGCAGATGTTCGTCGCCCTCCGCGCCGATTGCCCAGCTCAGTTCCGAGTCGGCATTCAGGCTCAGTCCGCTGCCGAGATCGGGGAAGTAGTTGCGCAGCGTGGCGAGTTGCTCGTCGTTGGCCACGGTGCAGTCGATCGCCCCTTCCGCCAGCGACTGCAATAATTGCACCGACGTGGTTCCCTTGCGTGATTCCCACGCCAGTTCGTCATATTCCTCGCGCACCTTGCGCAGCGCCCACTCCTGCGCCGATTCGCGTGCAACCACCAGTTGCCGCCCATACAGATCCGCGAGGCGTCTGGGTGTGCGCTCATCGCACACCACGCGCTCGTCGAGTTGCTGATAAGTTGTGCTGTAACGCAGCGCTGGATTGGAATGCGAACGGAATCCGGCTGCAAGATGGGCGCGTCCTGCCAGCAACGCGGCGAACGCCTCGTCGGGTGGCAGCTTGTGCAGTGTGATGTGAACATTGAGGTGCTTGCCGAACAGTGCCAGCAGTTCCGACTCGAAGGCCGAATCCGTGGCCATGCTTGCATCCGGCACCACCGCCACCAGTTCGCCTGCGCGCCAGTCCGGCACGGGTGGAGCACTCATGGTCTTGAGCGCCAGCCAGGAAAACAGGCCAATCAACACGATCACTCGCAATGGGTACAGGCTGCGCATTGTCGATTGCCCGGCAATTAGAGATGCGCAACATTCTGCCCGAAATCGCAGCCTTGCTGGTAAAATGCGCGCCCTTCGCGTCGGGTTGAAATGCAACTCCACGTTCATGCGGGTCGGACTTCAGTCCGACAACGCAATATCAAAGTCATCTGGAGAGGTGGCAGAGTGGTCGAATGTACCTGACTCGAAATCAGGCGTAGGTGCGAGCCTACCGTGGGTTCGAATCCCACCCTCTCCGCCAAATCACAAACCGCCCTCGTGGGCGGTTTTTGATTTGGTGCAGTGGAAGTGTGGACGAAGCCGCTTGGGTTCGACCAGCGAGCACTGCTCGCGCAGGACGCCGTCAGGCGGTCCCGAACGCAGTGAGGGATGAGGTTTTCGCGGAGGTAACGCGAAAGCCGAACAATCCCACCCTCTCCGCCAAACACAAACCGCCCCCAGTGGGCGGTTTTTCTTTGTGCTGGAAATTTGAAATCGGATGGTGGGTGGCGGGTGGTAAAATCCAAGCCGAATTTTGATTCCGAGCATCATGCCCCCTTCCTTCGTCCACCTTCGTTTGCATAGTGAGTACTCCGTCGCCGATGGTATTGTGCGTATCGGCGAGGCTGTGGCGGCGGCAAAGGCGGACGCAATGCCGGCGCTGGCGCTGACTGATCTGTCGAATGTCTTCGGGCTGGTCAAGTTCTACAAGGCGGCACGCGGCGCGGGCATCAAGCCCATTGTGGGTTGCGATGTCTTTGTCAGCAATGACGCGGCGCGCGAGCAACCGTTCCGCCTGTTGCTGTTGTGCCAGTCGAATGCCGGGTATCTGCGCCTGTGCGAGCTGCTCACCCGCGCGTATCTGGAGAACCAGTATCGCGGTCGCCCGGAGATCCGCAAACAATGGTTGGGCGAGGGTGCGGACGGATTGCTCGCCCTGTCGGGTGCGCATCTCGGCGAGGTGGGCGTAACGCTGTGCAACGGCAACGCGCAGGCGGCAAAACTCGTTGCACAGGAATATGCCGCGCTGTTCCCCGACCGATTCTATCTGGAGGTGCAACGCTGCGGCGCGCCGCGCGAGGAAGCGCATCTGCGCGAGACGGTGCGGCTGGCGGCCGAACTGGCGCTGCCGGTGGTCGCCACCCATCCGGTGCAGTTCATGCGGCTGGACGACTTCAAGGCGCACGAGGCGCGCGTGTGCATTGCCGAGGGGTATGTGCTGAATGACAAGCGGCGCGTGAAGCAATTTACAGCGCAGCAATACTTCAAGACGCAGGCGGAGATGGCGGTGCTGTTCGCCGATTTGCCGCAGGCTTTGCAAAACAGTGTCGAGATCGCAAAACGCTGCAATCTCACGCTGAAGCTGGGTAAGCCGCAACTGCCCGATTTCCCCACGCCGCACGGCGAATCGCTGGACGATTTTCTACGCAGTGAGGCGCAACGCGGCTTGCAGCAACGCATGCTGAATCTTTATCCCGACGAGGTGCGGCGCGCGCAAAAGATGGCGAAATACCAGGCACGCCTGGATTTCGAGATCAACACCATCATCCAGATGGGCTTTCCCGGCTATTTCCTGATCGTGGCCGACTTCATCCGCTGGGCGAAATCGTTCCGCGACGAGAAATTCCCCAACGGCGTGCCGGTCGGCCCCGGGCGCGGTTCCGGCGCCGGATCGCTGGTGGCCTATTCGCTCGGCATCACCGATCTCGACCCGCTGCGCTACGACCTGCTGTTTGAGCGCTTTCTCAATCCGGAGCGCGTCTCCATGCCCGACTTCGACGTGGATTTCTGTCAGGACGGGCGCGAGCGCGTGATCGAATATGTGCGCCACCGCTACGGCGCGCATTGCGTGTCGCAGATCGCCACCTTCGGCACCATGGCCTCGAAGGCGGTGATCCGCGATGTCGGGCGCGTGCTGGATTTCCCCTATATGTTGTGCGACCGCCTGTCCAAACTGGTGCCGCTGGAAGGGGTTAAGCCGGTGTCGCTGAAAAAGGCGCGCGAGATGGAACCGGAATTCAATGCCATCATCGCCAGCGAAGAAGGCGTGGAAGAATTGCTGGAACTGGGCGAGCGGCTGGAGGACCTGACGCGCAACGTCGGCATGCACGCCGGCGGCGTGCTGATCGCTCCGGGCAAGCTCACCGATTTTTGCCCGCTGTATTGCGCAGAAGGCAGCGAGAGCACGGTCAGCCAGTATGACAAGGACGACGTGGAAGCGGTCGGCCTGGTCAAGTTCGACTTTCTCGGTCTGCGCACGCTGACCATCATCGACTGGGCGGTGCGCTATATCAAAGGTTCGGGTGTCGAAGGCACGCAGGACTTCAACATCGACACGATCCCGCTCGACGACAAGCCGACCTACGACACCATCTTCAAGACCGCCAACACCACGGCGGTGTTCCAGTTCGAGTCGCGCGGCATGAAGGACACGCTGGTGAAGGCGAAGCCGGACTGCCTGGAAGACCTGATCGCGTTGAACGCCCTGTACCGTCCGGGGCCGATGGATTTCATCCCCGATTACATCAACCGCAAGCACGGTCGGGAACAGGTCGTCATTCCCCACCCCTGCCTGCAAAAAGTGGTCGGTTCAACCTACGGCATCATGGTGTACCAGGAGCAGGTGATGCAGGCGGCGCAGGTGGTGGCGGGTTATACGCTGGGCGGCGCGGACATGCTGCGCCGCGCGATGGGCAAGAAGAAGGCCGAAGAGATGGCCGAGCAGCGCAGCATCTTTGTGGCGGGTGCGGCAAAAAATAATATCGAAGAGAAAAAAGCGAACGAGATCTTCGACACGATGGAGAAGTTCGCCGGCTACGGTTTCAACAAGTCCCACGCCGCCGCCTATTCGCTGGTCGCCTACCAGACCGCCTATTTGAAGTGCCACCATCCGGCGGCCTTCATGGCCTCGACCATGACCTCGGAAATGGTCAATACCGACAAGGTCAGCTTCTTTTATCAGGACACATTGCAACAGGGGCTGACGATATTGCCGCCGGACATCAACCGCTCGCTGTTCCGCTTCACGCCGGTGGGCGGCATGACACGGCAGTGCGAAGCATCCGGGGCGGGAATGCCGCCCTCCCGCCTCCTCCCGCAATCGGCTGGCTCCGCCAGTAGCGTGTCGGAGGCGGATGAAAAAACCATCGCCTACGGACTGGGGGCGATCAAGGGCACGGGCGAAGCAGCGGTGGAGAATATCGTCGCGGCGCGGCAGTGCGGCCCGTTCAAGGATCTGTTCGATTTTTGTCATCGCGTGGACAATCGCATCGTCAACCGGCGCGCCATCGAGGCGCTGATCCGCGCCGGTGCGTTCGACAACATCAGCGACCACCGTGCCCAATTGCTTGCCTCGCTCGATGCTGCGCTGGGCAATGCCGAACAGCGCGCGCGCGCGGCGAACCAGTGCAGCCTTTTTGGTGAGGAAGAAGCGGAAATCATGCCGCTGCAACTGGCCGCTGTGCCGCGCTGGAAATTGCGCGAACAGTTGCAGCAGGAAAAGACTGCACTCGGCTTCTATCTTTCCGGCCATCCGTACCAGGAATTCGCGGCAGAGCTGGCGCGTTTCGTCAGCATGCGCCTGTCCGACGTGACGCCCGACATGCTGCCGCCCGCCAATGGCAAGTCGCGGCGGCAGGAGAAAGAGCTGGTGCTGGCGGGCATCGTCAGCGGGGTGCGCATCCTGCAAACCCGGCGCGGCAAGATGGCGGTGGTCACCCTTGACGACGGCAGCGCGCAAATCGAGATGACCGTGTTCAACGACCTGTACGAACCGAACCGCGCCTGGTTGCGCGACGATCAACTGGTGGTGGCGCGCGGCCGCGCCAGTCTTGATGACTACTCCGGCGGCATGCGCATCACGGCGGATGTGCTGTTCGATTTTGCTTCGGCGCGAGCCTCTTTTGCCCAGCGCCTCGATATCGATTGCTCCATTGACGACAAGGTGCGCGTGGCGCAGCTGGCGGAATTGCTCAAACCGTATCGCGGCGGTGAGTGCCCGGTGCAGATCAACTACCGCAATCTGGTGGGTGTCGCGCCGTTGCGCCTGGGTGACGAATGGAAGGTCACCCTGCCCGACGAATTGCTCGACGGGTTGCGCGCGCTGTTTGGCGTACAGAATGTGCGTGTTGTCTTTGCGCGGTGAGTGCTACCTTGACAGCTTTCTTTGGTTGGCGCAAAGTGAATTCGGTTGTATTAAGCGCTGTTAATTTTGGGTGTGTCAGTCAAAAACCGTACTTTAAGTTAAGGGAGATTCAAATGAAAAAGAGCATAGTAGTGATTGCAGTGTTATCGATGTTTGCAGCAGGTTCTGCTCTGGCACAAGAAGATAAGTGGGAAGTGTCAGCAGCGGGAAACATGACTGCCACCTCGACCGACTATGGTGCTGGCACGTCGGATTCCACCAGTACTTTTTTGTATTTCAGACTGGGGAAATATTTAAGCCCGCAAATGGTGGTATCTGGAAATATCTCCGTATTCGGAAATGATGATGGTACCAACTCGAGCGTCGGTTCAACGCTCGGGGGTGGAGTGAAGTACTACTTCGAGGAGGCCGCTAAATCGCAGTTTGTGCCATTCGTTGAGGGCGATTTGCACCTTGTTGGAATTACGAACACAACCTCTACCACTACCTCGACTATTAACGGGGCTGGCATGTCAGCGGGTGTGGGCGCATCTTATTTCATCACCGAGGATGTGTCGGGCGATGTTTCAGTGCAGGCCTTTGCTGACACACTGTCCAGCGACGCTGGTGTGGATATAACGCAGAGCGGCATGCGTGTCCTGTTCGGTCTTACTGCCAGATATTGATTGGCGCAGGCCGCGCAGGCGGCCTGCTTGACTCCTGATGCACGCCCTTTGAGTGGCCACCGATGAAACGGTCATGGTTTTGTCTCGTACTGCTCTCCCTGTCTGTTCCTTCCAATGCCATCGCGGAACAGGAAAAAGTCGCCGTCGTTGTCTTTGCGCAGAATGACAGCGCCGCCCAGTACCAGCGCGTGGCGCAGACACGGTTCGAGCAGTTGCTCGCTGATAATGGCGTTGTGGTGCTCGACCAGCAGAAGGCGGAGCAGCTGAAGAATTCCTGGGCGAGATTGAGCGATCCCGGCGCGCTGATTACGGCCGAGGATTTCGTGGAAAATGCGGGCAAGTACGATATCTCCGGCATCTATCGCGTCTATCTGGGCGCGGGTACAGCGGTTGGCATGGCTTCCACTTATACCGCTACGGCTACTGCCGATATCCGTTTCATCGGAGAAGATGCGCAGATCAAATCCTTCGCGTCATCACCGATGGGCACCAAGGGGATGCCGCCTTCCGACGGTTTGACCGAAACGGCTGCCGTCAACAACGCCATCCAGCGGGCAGTCGATTCCACGGCAGAGAAATTCGGGCTGCAGGTGATGGACATCACCAATCCAAGGCTGGTCAAATTTTCTCTCAAAAGTGTTCCTGGGCCGGATGCAGATATGGTTGTAGTATTGCCTCAACCCCTTTTGAGCAATACCGGCGAAATGGCCGCATACGCCAAGCTGCAGTCGGATAACTGGACTTCTGAAGAACCAACCTGCGTCAGGGCATCGCCGGACGGACGTATGGCGGTAGTCGGCACCTATCTGATGCGCACGTCTTTCAATTTCGGGCGACCGACACGCTCTTATGCGTCGTATCTGCATGTCGTTGATGCAGATACCAAAAGTGAAGTCGAGCGTTTCGAGGTTTCCGTCAAGGACCCGCGCTATCAGCGCGGTGGCTCACGTATTACTGATTGTCTGTTCCTGCAGACTTGGCGCTATGTCGCCGCCGTGTCGCAGAGTCATCTGGTCTTCGCCGATACAGAGCGCGGAGTGGAACTGGGCAGGATATATTTCGATGAGCCCTTCAATGCGCCCGTCCTGAACTATCTGCACGGCAAGGAGGGTGATTATCTGGCGGTGAGCGAAGGGTCGCGCCGGTTGATGTTCAAGGTTGTGCGCGAGTGATGCCGTTCCCGTCCCGACCATGAGGAAAACGGTTGCAATGATAAAAGTTCGAGTCGCCATGGCGGCCATCCTGGGCACGCTGTTATTCGCAGCACCCGCATGCGCGGCACAGTGCGGCGGTGGCGGCTCCAGACCGGACTGGATCGACAGGCCGGAGATGGTCACAGCAGAATATTTATTTGCAGCCGGGGTGTCGGACAGTGCGCGTGCCCCGCTGTCGGAACGTATCGCCACGGCGAAACAGAACGCCCTGAAGAGCCTGTCCGAGATGATCCAGGTTTCGGTCAGGAATGCGCTGGTGCTGGAGCAGTCCAGCCGCAAGACAGGGGGCGGCGAGTTCACCGATTCCAGCCTGTCCTCGGTCACTCAGACCTCCACCGAAGCCTCCCTGCGCAACGTCGAGATCGTTGACACATGGGAGGATCCGAAGTCCTGCGATATGTGGCTGCGCGCGCGCGTGTCCAAGATGGATGTCGAGAAAGGCAAACGGGAAGGTCTGTCCAAGATGCTGTTCGCTTCGATGAAAACGAATCTTGAGCAGGCACAGAATGAGTCGAATGCACTCGATAGACGACTGACCGCGACCGCTGCCGCGCAGGATGCTTTCTCGCGCATTTCCTTTGAGTTCATTCCCGATGCCGGCTCTGCAGATTATTTTCGGCAATTGCTGGGCAGCCTGAAGGCCGGACTGCAACAAACAAAGGACCGGTTGGAACAGGCTCGGGTCGATCTGAAGGCTGCGGACCTGCTGGTCGCCGAAGCCGGGACGCAAACCAGCGAGAGCGAGAAATCGAAACGCCTCGCCAAGGCGGCCATCCTGTACAAGAACCTGCTGGCGAACCACAACTCGGGCATCGCCGATATGTTCGGTCCGGGGGATCTGCTGTTTAAGCTGGGCGAGGTCGAGCTGTTGAGACGCAGCAGTTGCGGCGCCAGAAACTATTTCCAGCAGGCGCAGGATTCCGAGCAATTGATCGACCGCCGGGAGATCGCGCGCAAGAAAGCGGAGGCGCTCGCCTGCTCAGCGGAAGACATGGAACA
>Ga0210009_1000733_pt1 | contig 33201 bp, 29 predicted proteins | sample CryGeyCG2114_065_FD_185457 | JGI IMG/M metagenome (GOLD analysis project Ga0210009, IMG submission 185457) | Groundwater microbial communities from aquifer - Crystal Geyser CG12_big_fil_rev_8/21/14_0.65 (SPAdes) (version 2) | ecosystem: Environmental > Aquatic > Deep subsurface > Groundwater ...
GGCCCGCCGGTCATGTTCTTCGCTGGTCAATACGTCACCCCAGTTGCCGTCGTCCAGATCGTAGAGCGATCCCGAATCCAGCTGGATATCCTCCGGGATGCTCCCGGGAAGAGTGACGTCAAACGGCGTCGACACGTGCCGCTACAGCGTCCCAATCCACGACGTTCCAGAATGCAGAGATGTAGTCTGGTCGACGGTTCTGGTAGTTGAGGTAGTACGCATGCTCCCAGACGTCCAGTCCCAGCACCGGCGTATGGCCCTGCATGAGCGGAGAGTCCTGATTTGCTGTGGAGTATACCTTGAGGGCACCATCGGCGACGACAAGCCATGCCCAGCCGGAGCCAAAACGCGTGGCAGCGGCGTTTGAAAACTGCTCCTTGAATGCATCAAAGGAGCCGAACGTCTTTTCAATGGCCTTACCGAGCGATCCCGAAGGGTTGCCACCACCGTTAGGCGACAGGACACTCCAGAAGAGCGAGTGGTTGGCGTGGCCACCTCCGTTGTTGCGGACAGCGCCACGGATGTTCTCGGGAACGCTCTCAATACCTCGAAGCAGGTCTTCAACGGACTTTGCGGACAGCGCATCGTGGCCCTCGAGAGCCGCATTCAGCTTGGCGACATACCCGGCATGGTGTTTTCCGTGGTGGATTTCCATGGTCCGGGCATCGATATGCGGTTCGAGAGCGTCGTGGGCGTAGGGAAGATTGGGTAGGGTATATGCCATTGGTGTTGGTGGGACGGTGAGTAGGAAATTGCACTGATTATTCAGATTCCTCGTACGAGCAACGACCTCCTGATGTTTTCAAGAGAGTTTTAAGAATCCAAAACGTATCAGGTCCTATCCGAAGAACGTGCCTGTCAGGTCCCAGGCAAACGTGCTGACACCGAGAATGACCAGAAGGACCGTGCATAGAACGAGTACACCGCGCGTCATCAAGGGTATGGCGAACGTTTCGCCGGCTGCGGCACCTGGTTCACCGTCGCGGGCGTCCTTCATGAAAAAGACGACCAGAACGCGAAGGTAGTAATACGCCGAAACGGCGCTGGCCAGGACACCGGTGATTGCCAACCATACGAGGCCGGCATCGATGGCGGGTGCGAAGACGGCCCATTTGCCGAGAAATCCGGCGAGCGGCGGAAAGCCGGCGAGCGAAAACATGAAAAATACCATCGTCCACCCCAACAGCGGGCGGCGATAGCCCACGCCGGCCAGGGAATCGAGACTCTGCGTGCTGCCCTGGGCATCGTCCCACTCAAGTTGACTCATGACACCGAAGGCGCCGATGTTCATGACCGTATAGACGAGCAGGTAGAACAGGGCACCGGAATATCCTTCAGGAGTGCCGGCAGCGAGCGCAACCAGAATGTAACCGGCATGGGCAATGGATGAATATGCCAGCATGCGCTTGACGTTCGACTGCGAGAGCGCGAGAACATTGCCAATAACCATGGTGATGAGAGCGAAAACAGCCAGCACACCGGCCCATCGCTCGGGCGGGAGGGCCAACACGAGCACGGTGATCAGCGCCGCAAAAGCAGCCGTTTTCGATGCCGTTGACATGAAACCGACGAGCGGTGTCGGGGCGCCCTGGTACACGTCTGGTGTCCACATGTGGAACGGGACGGCGCTGACCTTGAAGAGGAAACCCACGAGCAGGAGCGCAACACCTGCCCAGAACATGACCGAGCCGCTACCTGCGGCCACCTGCATCTCCGGAAGATTCATGGTGCCCGTTGCACCATAGAGCAGCGCCATGCCGTAGAGGAAAAACCCTGTGGAAAAGGCACCGAGCAGGAAATATTTCAATGCGCTTTCAATGGCGCCCTGGTTTTTGCGAACCAGACCGGTCAGGATGTAAAGACACACCGACATGGTCTCAAGACCGACAAAGACGGTCACCAGGTTGTTCGCGGCGCCGAGCATGAGCATTCCGGCGGTGGCGAACAGCACCATGGAATAGACTTCTCCGATGTGCATATCAAGCCGCTTCAGGTACGGCATGGCCAACACGACCGACAGGATACCGCTGCCCAGAATGAGCAGGTTAACGAAAGCCGCGGCGCTGCCAATGCGGAGCATACCGTGGAATGCCGTCCCGTCCGCTGACAGCGCGGGAATTTCCACGAGAAAAGCCAGGACAAGCGCCGCGAGCGTAATCAGCGGCGTTGCCATATGCCGGTTCCGGTAGGCGTCGAAGACGACGACGACCAGGCCTGCCAGCGACACAATGACAAGCGGAAGGGCCGCAGCAAGGTCAGCCCACATCGAAGAATATGCCTGCGAAAGATCCATGGTTTATACCCAGCTCAGAGAGTCTATGCGCCCGGCCAGTTCGATGTCTTTGTCCGATACCTTGTTGCCGGCATCGTGCGTAGTGAGGCGGATATCCACCCGGTTGTATACGTTCGATATCTCGGGGTGGTGCTTGAGCGCCTCCGCTTCAAATGCCACTCGGACCATGAAGCTGACGGCTTCCTTGAATGATCCAAAGGTGAACGTCCTTGAGAGTGCATCGTCTGCATGCGTCCATCCCGGGAGCGTGCGCAGCTTTTCTGCGATCTGTTCGGTTGTCAGTGCGCTGTTCATAGTATCCACCCGCTGTAGAAGACGATGTAAATCACGAAATAGACAGGAAGAAGGATCGGGATGGAGTAGCGGACGATGTAACCCATGAAGGACGGGGTCTCCACGCCATTGGATTCAGCGATGGCCTTGACCATGAAGTTGGGGGCGTTACCGATGTAGGACATGGCGCCAAAGAATACAGCTGCAACAGAAATGGCTTGGAGGTAGATGGCGGAATTGAGCGACTCAGCGAACGCATTGACCGAGGCCGGGTCGTTCACATCCATACCGAATTTGCCCATGGAGGCCGCCAGGAAGTTGAGGTACGTTGGGGCATTGTCCAGAATGCCCGACAGGGCGCCCGTGCCCCAGTAGAAGAGTCCTACTGTGAGAGAATCGGCGTTCTGGGACGCGAAATTCGAGATGAGCTGCAGCGCAGGCTGCATGGTTGCGAATATACCAAGGAACAGCCAACCGACCTCGCGGATGGGCTCGAAATTGAATTCGTTCTTCTCCATGGCCGTCTTGTCGGCCGTCTTGAAGGCCAGGAATGCCACGGTGAACATGATGATCTCACGAATGCCGAACGGGACGCCGAGCAGATAATGCAGGTCGGGCACCCACGGGAATACGTTCGGGTCAATGAAGACCGAGATGATGATGATGGCAACCCAGAAGAAGCTCTTGGATCCTTCGAGGGAGACAATGGGCTGTCCGGGAACAGCATTGGGCGACTCCGCCTTGTTGCGACTGTCCAGTACATAGAATACGAGCAGGATCAGGGCCGTTGCCGGCAGCCAGATGTACCACACATGAGTAAACGTCCAGAAGAACGGCACGCCCCGCAGGAAGCCCAGGAACAGCGGGGGATCACCGATGGGCGTGAGCGCGCCGCCCACATTGGCCACCAGGAATATGAAGAAAACAATGTGGTAGGCCTTGAGTCGTCCCTTGTTCAGCCGCATGTAGGAGCGTATGAACAGCATGGCCGATCCGGTCGTGGCAATGATGTTGGCAATCACCGACGCCGAAAAAAGCAGGACGACGTTGTTGAGCGGAGTGCCCTTGGCGTTGATACTTACGAAAATGCCACTGGCCGCAATGAAGAGTGACGCGACGAGGGCAATAAAAGACAGGTACTCGCTTGCTGCGTGCTCGACCGCAATTGGTGAGTCGAGCACAAAAATGTAGTACAGTCCCACAAACAGGCCCAGGACAACCGAATACTTGGGATAGTGGTGGTGCCAGTGATGAGCGAAGAACAGCGGTCCTGTCGCTATCATGATGAGTAGCGCTGCGAACGGCAAGACCAGCCAGGCGGGCGGCAAGGGACCATGGTCATCATCGGCGTGCTCCTGGGCAGCAGCCTGCTCCTGCAATACCTCCTGCGCCGGGGCTGCATCCACGGACGCGGAAACAGGTTGCACGGGGCCCATGGCAAGGGCCAACAGCAGGAAAATCGATGTCAGAGCGGCGTGGCGCATGGAGTGTTCGGTTCAGTCCTGGATCAGTCCCGGTTCACGGCAGATGGCGGAGCGTCGGCAGCCGATATGGCACCAGCCATTTCTTCCGCAGCCAGCCGCTTTGTTTCAATGGTCTCGAGCAGCTGCTTCACGGCGGGCTCGCTCTTGGCCAGAAATGGAGACGGTGCCAGTCCCATGACGACCATGAGCACAGCCATCGGAATCAACAGGCCGAGTTCGCGCCTGTTGAGGTCCGGCATATCCCGGTTCTCGTCGCGGTTGAGCGTTCCCCAGAACATGGCGTAGACCATGTAGAGTAGATACACAGCAGCAAGAATTACCCCTGTCGTTGCAATTACAACCAGCCACGGACTGGCGAGCAATGTACTGCTGAACGACCCGATAAGAATCAGGAATTCGCCCACGAAACCGTTCAATCCCGGCAGTCCGGCCGACGCCAGCACGGACAGGACCATGAAAAATGTCAGCACCGGCACGGATTTGGCAATACCACCGAAATCAGACATTTCGCGCGTGTGGCGTCGTTCGTACAGCATACCCACGATGAGGAAGAGCGCGCCCGTCGAAATGCCATGATTGATCATCTGGATCATAGCGCCCTGCATGGCTTCCACGTTGAACGCGAAAATGCCGAGTACAACAAATCCGAGGTGGCTCACCGACGAATAGGCAACCAGTTTCTTGGCATCGGTCTGGGCACGGGAAACCAGGGCTCCGTACACAATCCCGATGACGGCCAGAACTGCGAACAGCATGGCATAATCCTGCGCTGCGTTCGGAAAGAGCGGAAGGCAGAACCGGACCAGGCCGTATGTGCCCATCTTCAGCAGGACACCCGCCAGAACCACGGAGCCTCCGGTTGGCGCCTGGACGTGGGCGTCGGGAAGCCAGGTGTGCAGCGGAAAAAGCGGCACCTTGATGGCGAAGGCCAGCGCGAACAGGAGAAACAACCAGTTCTGTGTGCCAAGGGGCATGTTGAAGGCCACCAGCTTGTACCAGTCGGTCGTGAACACACCGCCGTTGATGGCATCACCGGCCGCATAACCCAGAAAAATCAGCGCTACCAGCATGAGAAGCGATCCAACGAGCGTATAGATCACAAACTTGACAGCCGCATACACGCGGTTTTCACCGCCCCATATTCCTATGATGAAATACATCGGAATGAGGGTGATCTCGAAAAAGATGTAGAACAGGAAGACGTCAAACGCTGCAAAAACACCTGTAACCCCGGTTTGAAGCACGAGCAGCAATGTGTAGTAGGGTTTGTGATTCTTGCCGATGTAGGTCCAGGAGGAGAGCACGACGATCGGGCCGAACAGCGTTGTGAGCATGATGAGCAGCAGGTTCAGCCCATCTATCCCCACGAAATACTTGATGTCCATGCTGTCGGGAAACCACAGATCACTGATCTGAGACAACTGCGGGACGGCCTGGGTAGATACAGCGGGGTCGAACTGGATGTACAGTCCGAGTGACAGCAGAAACGTTGCCGATGTCACCAGGAGTGCAGACCAGCGGATGGCTGACTCGCTTCGTGCCAGCATCGTCAGTACGGCTCCTGCCAGCGGTAAGAAAATGATCAAAGAAACCATGTGTCCCTAGAATAGCATGAGCCAGACGATGAGTACGACGCCGAAAACAATGCCGGCGGCATAGGATGGAACGAGGCCGGTCTGCAGGTACTTCAGCATGAAGCTCAAGGCCCGCGTCAGAAAGGCTACGCCGTTTACCAGGCCATCCACGATGTATTTGTCAAACGGGGCGAATACATACCGGGCACCACCGATGACGGGACGGACGACTGCTTTCTCGTAGGCTTCGTCGACGAAATATTTGCCCTGGAACAGGCGCCAGAGGCCACCAAATCGGGCCTGCAGGGCGTCGTCGAAGGAAAGTCCCTGCCTTGTGTACCAGCGCCAACCGAGAATCACACCCACAACGGCTATGCCGGAGCCAAGTGCAACCAGTGCCCATTCGAGGGCCAGCGCGATGTGACCGTCAAAAACGCGTTCGGCCACGGGACCGTGCTCTCCCGCGAGCCAGTGATGTATCCAGTTCAGGTCGCCGTGCGCGATGATCGCAGGAATGCCCAGGAAGCCTCCCACCACCGACAGGCCGGCAAGTACCCAGAGGGGCACGGTCATGGATGCGGGCGATTCGTGTGGATGCAGCCGGTCCGCATGGGGCCAGCGTGGCGCTCCTTCAAATGTGAGGACGTAGGCGCGGATCATGTAAATAGCCGTCAACAGCGCGGTTGCGACCCCAACGCCCCAGACGAACCAGGCGGCCGGGAAGCCGAACGATGCAGCCTCGAATGCCTTGAATAGGATTTCATCCTTTGAGAAAAATCCGGACAGCAGGGGAATACCGGCAATGGCGAGCGTCGAAATCAGAAACGTCATTCGCGTGGCCGGCATGAACTGCTTCAGCCCGCCCATGGTACGCATGTCCTGCGGATCGAGTTTGTGTCCGTGGCCATCGTGCTCGAGTTCATGCTCGACGTGATGCATACCGTGGATGACGCTGCCCGAACCAAGAAACAGGCAGCCTTTGAAAAACGCGTGCGTCATGACGTGGAATATGGCCACGTAGAAGGCTCCGACCCCTGTGGCTACGAACATGTAGCCGAGCTGCGATACCGTGGAATAGGCCAGGACTTTCTTGATGTCGTTCTGCGTGATGGCAATCGTTGCGGCTACCAGGGCGGTCGTAGCGCCAACAATGGCAATGAGCGTCATGACTCCTGGAGCCAGCAGCACCAGGGGCGAAAGACGGGCCAGCAGGTACAGTCCTGACGTCACCATGGTTGCGGCGTGGATGAGCGCCGAGACGGGAGTTGGCCCCGCCATGGCGTCGGGCAGCCACGTGAAGAGCGGGATCTGCGCCGATTTACCTGTCGCACCCATGAAAAGCAGGAAGACGGCGACTGAGAGCATGGTGGGATCCATGCTCTCACCGCCTGCAATGAGCGAGCTCACGTCGAGCGAACCGACTTCCCGGAACAGAATGAACATGGCCACCAGGTAGGCGAAGTCACCAATACGGTTCATGATGAACGCCTTGTTGGCAGCCGCACTGTTGGCCAGGTTTTTGTACCAGAAGCCGATGAGGAGGTACGAACAGAGACCTACACCTTCCCATCCAAGGAACAGCACCACCAGGTTGTCTCCCAGGATCAGGTTGAGCATCATGAAGATGAACAGGTTCAGGTAGGCGAAAAAACGCCAGAATCCGTCATCACCGTGCATGTAGCCGATGGAGTATACGTGTATCAGGCTGCCTACGCCGGTGACCACAAGTCCCATCAGAAGCGACAGTTCGTCAATGCGGTACGCAAAATCCACCGTCAGGTCACCCGCTGCCATCCACGTGAAAAGTCGTGTTACGACAGCCGTTCCATCGTAACCCAGGAAGAGGACGACAAACGCCAGGAAAGGCAGCGCCACCATGGCCGTGCCAATGAGGCCAATCAGGCCCTCGCGGTCCCTCCAGGACGGGAGGAACAGACCCAGAAGGCCGTTTATCGCGGCACCAAGGAGCGGCAAAAACAGAATGACGTGAATCAGGGAAACGGAATCCATTACACTTCTAATATTTGAAGAGATTGAACTCGGTCACGTCAATGGTCAGCTTGCCCCGGAAGGCCGCGATAACCAGTGCCAGGCCAATGGCGGCCTCCGCGGCTGCGACCGCCATGACAAAAAACACCAGTATCTGGCCGGATGGGTTACCCATGGCCTGGCTCAGGGCGACAAGCGTGATGTTGACAGCGTTGAGCATGAGCTCGATCGACATGAGCATGACGATCACATCCCTGCGGAACAGGAACCCGATCACTCCCATGGTAAACAGGATGGCGCTCAGGTAGAGATACCAATTGAGGGTGATGTCCATCAGACAGGCTTGCGTTTGGAGAGCATGACGGCACCTACTGTTGCCGCGAGCAACAGGATACCGATCATTTCAAATGGCAGGGCGAACTCCACAAAGAGTGATTTGGCGAGTGTGTTGGCGGTGCCGTTGGCCGCCGATACCTGCAGTGACTGTGGTTCCGGAAGCAGGTCCAGGCTGGATGTGACGACAAACGACAACATGGACAACAGGCCCATGCTGAGAATGTATGCAATTCCTTTCCGCCACTCAAAGCGCCTGACGTCCGGAAGTGCGGCCAGATTGAGGAGCATGATGACGAAAAGGAAGAGGACCATGATGGCACCCGCGTAGACCAGAACCTGGATGACAGCAATGAAGGTCGCGTTCAGGGTCAGGTAAATTCCCGCCACGCAGAAAAGATTGAGAATCAGCCACAGGGCGCTGTTGACCGGGTTACGGGAGACGAGCATACCAAACGCGCCAAAAATGGCGACGGTGGCGAGCACGAAAAACAATATCTGGGCAGCCATGGTGGTAGGGCGGGGTCGGGTATATCGGGGTCGAAGTTAGCGACCTGTCCGTTGGGCGGCAAGAAAAAATCCGATAAAGACCCGATCGTATATTTGGCGAATGACACTGACCGACATACGACTGCGCAGGGAAGCCTGGATATTGGATCTACTTCCTCTGCTTGAGGATTTGCCGGGAAGTGCGCCGGCCATGGCACTGCGCGTTCCGGGGCGTGTGGAACTGTTGGGAAAGCATACGGACTATGCGGGTGGCGTGAGCATGACGTGTGCATCCACTCGGAAAATGACCGGTGTGGCTGTCAGGACGGATCGGCCTGTGTTCGAGATGTTTGACGCAACGAGTGGTCAGCGCATGGCCCTGAATCTGACACCCCCGCCGGAAATGCAGGGGTGGTATGCCTATCCATCGGCCGCGGCAAGGCGATTGCTTTCGCATGTGCCTGCCCCCTCTACGGGGGTACGCCTCGTGTTCCGGGGAAATATTCCGTCGGCAGCCGGGATGAGTTCGTCGTCGGCGCTCCTGGTGCTGTCGGCTTTGGCTCTTTTCATGGTGCCCGAGGTGGCATCGAACCCCAGACTGAGCGAGTCTGTCAAGACGCCCGATGCGTTCTGCGCCTTTCTGGGTGCCATCGAATCCGGATATGACTTTGGCTCCATGACCGGTGGCAGTGGAGTCGGGCTGCGCGGGGGATCCCAGGATCACACAGCGATACTGATGGGCCGGGAGAGAGAAGTCGGTCTCTTCGGGTACCATCCCGTACAGCGACTGCATTCCCTTGCTTGGCCGGATGACATGCGATTACTGGTGGGCGTAAGCGGCGTGGCGGCACCGAAGGCCACATCGGCTCGGGAGAAATACAACAGGGCATCGGACCTGGCGCGCCGACTCGGTGGGGAATTCGCCCGCCGTCACGGCACGTCGCCGCCTGTTATGGGTGCCATGATTGAATCCGATGCCTTCGACGAGAGCCATGTGATTGAACTCATTGATGCCATTGCAACAGGGGTGGACGACAGAACGGCACTTTGGCACCGGTTCGCACAGTTTCACGACGAGTGTACGGTGGTGATTCCCGGGGCCCTCGACGCCTGGGAATCCGGAGATTGGGAGGCCTTCGGGACACTGGTGTCGCGCAGTCAGGAAATGGCCGGCTCCTGGCTTGGAAACCAGGTGCCAGAGACGGATCGCCTGGTGGAGATGGCACTGACATCGGGTGCCGTCGCGGCTTCCTCGTTCGGTGCAGGTTTTGGAGGAGCGGTGTGGGCCATGGCACGCTCAAACGACGCCGAGACGGTCCTCGAACGCTGGAAATCGGCGTATTGCGTTACTTTTCCCCAGCATCGCATTCATTCCGATTTTTTCTTTGACGAGCCCGGCCCCGGCGTTGTTGTACTGGGAGCACCGGGGCCACTGGCGTCCCTGCTACCCTGACGCATTGCAAGGCGTGGGGAACCGAGGCGTGTTGCATGGCGTGTCTATCGGCTGAATCCTTATTGCAGCGCCAGGGCGTCGCATCCATCCTGTTCACTCTTATTTTACAAGTTCATGGCACAGCAGATACCTGTCACGATCGCCCGCGGCGACGGCATTGGACCCGAAATCATGGAAGCCACGCTTCTCATACTGGATGCGGCCGGGGCTCCTTTGCGCTATGACGAAATAAAGGTGGGAAAGGAGATGTTCGAGGAGGGGCACACCTCCGGTCTGGCTCCCGATGCGTGGGATGTAATACGGCGCAACAAGGTATTTCTCAAGGCTCCCATCACGACGCCACAGGGAGGCGGGTACAAGAGCCTGAATGTGACCATCCGCACGTCGCTCAGCCTGTACGCAAACGTGAGGCCGTCCAAATCCTATGCGCCGTTCGTGACGAGCAAGCACCCGACCATGGACCTGGTGATTGTGCGGGAGAATGAGGAAGACCTGTATTCGGGTATTGAGCATCAGCAGACGAACGAAGTGGCGCAGGTGTTGAAACTGATTACGCGCCCGGGTACGGAGCGTATTGTCCGATATGCCTTTGAATATGCCCGGGCCTATGGTCGCGAGGCAGTGACGTGCATGACGAAGGACAATATCATGAAGCACACCGATGGGCTCTTCCATAAGGTTTTTGATGAAATTGCAGCCGAATACCCGGACATCGAGGCGGACCACTACATCGTTGACATCGGGGCAGCGCGTGTGGCCGAGCAGCCCGAGCGTTTCGATGTGATCTGTACACTGAATCTGTATGGCGATATCCTGTCGGACATCGCTTCCCAGATTGCCGGGTCGGTGGGGCTGGCGGGGTCGGCCAATATCGGCGATGAAGTCGCCATGTTTGAGGCCATCCACGGATCGGCGCCGGACATTGCCGGCCGGAAAATCGCGAACCCGTCGGGCCTCCTGGTGGCGGCCACGCAGATGCTGGTCCACCTGGGTCTGGGTGATGTCGCCGAGCGTATTGAGAACGCCTGGCTGTGCGCGCTCGAGTCGGGTGTTCATACGGCTGACATCTACCGGGAAGGACTCTCGGAACGGGAGGTCGGTACGTTCGGCTTTACCGATGTGGTGATTGCCAATCTGGGCAATGAGCCCCGTAAGCTTCGGCGCGTGAAGTACAAAAAAGGAGCCATCAAGGTACCCAAACCGCGTCGTACGACGTCTATGAAGGTGCTCGAGGGCATTGACGTGTTTCTCGACTGGGATGAGGGCGACCGGAACCCGGATGTGCTCGGCAAAGCGCTCGAGACGGCGGCAGCGGGTACGGCGATGCAACTCACGACGATTACGAACCGGGGTGTCAAGGTCTATCCGGATGGCCTGCCGGAGACGTTCTGGTCGGATCACTGGAGGTGCCGGTTCGTGCTCGCGTCGGTTGGTGCCCAGCTGACCTTCGATGACCTGTTGGTGCTGTTGGCCGCCATCCATGGAGCCGGTCTGGACGTGATCAAAACCGAACACCTGTATACGTTCGACGGCGTACGCGGCTATTCCCTTGGACAAGGAGAGTAACGCAGGCGTGAATCTGAACAGAACCACCCGAAAGGCCCATTACTGGATTGGTATCGGCATTCTCGTGCCGATGCTGGTCGTCGTGACTACAGGGCTGCTGTTGCAGGTCAAGAAGCAGTCCTCCTGGGTGCAGCCCGATGAGTTCCGGGGGACGGGGACGCAGCCGGCGATTGAGCTCGAAGATGTCCTGGCAATCATGCGTTCGCATCCACAGTTCAGTGTGGCGTCGTGGGACGATATTGACCGCCTGGATGTGAGGCCGGGCAAAGGCGTTGTCAAGGTCCGGCTTCACAGCGACTGGGAGGTGCAGATAGATCTCGGGACGGGAGATGTGCTACACACGGCATACCGCCGCAGCGACCTGATCGAATCGCTGCACGATGGATCCTGGTTTGCGGGGGACTGGACAAAACTGGGTATTTTCCTGCCGAGTGGCGTGGGGCTTCTGGTGCTGACATTGACGGGGCTCTGGCTGTTCATACTGCCCTTCCGCGCGCGTCGCCGGAAAAAGAAACCGGGCGGACGTCGCATTCCTTTACCCGAGTCGCGAGCGACGAAGAAGGTCGACGGTAAACGGGGCTGATCGGGAGGGGAGGCCGACGCTACCGGAAGGAAATCCGTTTCCAGAGGCGTGCAAGCCAGGTTCCTGCTCCTAGTGCGAGGGTGCCTGTCAGCAGGGCCGCCCCCCACTGGCCGTAGAGGGCGTAGCCAGTCGTGAAGAGGACACCGTAAATGGCCACGATTCCCAGGAAGGCGGCCAACAGCGAGGCCGGAAGCTCACCACCTGCCCCTTCAATGTGGGGCGTCCGCCGGACCACCTTCCACCCCGGACCGCCGGGCCGGACCGTATTGACAAAGGCCTCCAACGTAGCCATGTCGGTCCTCGGACCGAAAAACGCGACCGTCACCCATGCGACCGTCGTGATACCGACTCCGGAGACCAGCTGCCCCCACGTTGGCAGGCCAAACCCATCGAACACCTGGAAGACGGCAGCCACCACGAAGGACACGATCATGGCGGTCAACTCCGAGGCGGCGTTCACGCGCCACCAGTACCAGCGCAGGATGAACAACAGGCCCGTACCGGCGCCAATCTGTACCAGGATTTCAAACACCTGCAGCGCGTTTTCCAGGAAGAGCGCGAGCGTGCAGGCCACGGTCATCAGGATCACCGTCCAGAGCCGCCCCATCCAGACCTGCCTCGTTTCCGACGCCGTCGGATTCACGAACCTGTCGTAGATATCGTTCACGATGATGCTCGCACCCCAATTGACCTGCGTCGACATGGTGGACATGTAGGCGGCGGCGAGCGACGTCACGACCAGTCCCAGGAGGCCGGCAGGGAGGAACGTCAGCATGGCCGGGTAGGCCAGGTCATTACGCACCACCTGTTCGGGGACATCCGGAAACCGTTCGGCAATGGACGCCAGGTCGGGAAAGACAATGAGCGATGCCAGCGCGATAAGGATCCATGGCCACGGCCGGAGCGCATAGTGGAGGGCATTGAACAGGAACGTCGCGCCGAGCGCATTCTTTTCATCCCGGGCCGAGAGCATGCGCTGCACGATGTATCCACCACCACCCGGCTCCGCGCCCGGGTAATAGGCTGCCCACCACTGCACCGCGAGTGGAATGATGAAAAGCGGCACGAGGTCGTCCATCTGCATGGTGGAGAAATCCGGCAGGAAATCCAGCTTGGGGAGCACATTCGGATGCTCGAGGAGCGTCTGCAGTCCTCCGACCTCCGGCAGCCCGAGCACGTGGATGGTCGCCCAGATGGACCCCGTCATGGCCATGGCGAACTGGATCAGATCGGTCAGGACGACCCCCCTCAGACCACCCACCGCCGAATAGACCATGGTCACACTGGCCGCAATGAGCACCGTCTGGAGAGGAGACCAGCCCATCATCACACTCCCGATCTTGATCGCTGCAAGCGTTACCGATGCCATGATCAGGATATTGAACAGAATGCCCAGGTACACCGCCCGGAATCCTCTCAGAAAGGCGGCAAGACGTCCCGAATAACGTATTTCATAGAACTCCACATCGGTTACGACGCCCGACCGCCGCCACAGGCGCGCATACAGGAAGACCGTCAGCATCCCCGTGAGCAGAAAGGCCCACCACGCCCAGTTGCCCACGACACCCGAACTGCGGACCAGGTCCGTGACCAGGTTCGGCGTATCGGTACTGAAGGTCGTGGCCACCATCGAGACGCCCAGCAGCCACCAGGGCATGTTTCTCCCACCCAGGAAGAACGAATTGAAGTCGCGCCCGGCCTTTCGCGCAACCGAAAGTCCTATTCCGATGGATACGGCGAAAAACGCCGCCATCACCGCCCAGTCGAGTGGAGAGAACTGCATGGGCCCGAATCTACGCCATCGACAGCGTGGAGTAAACCCGCCCGGCGAGGGAGCCGGTGGCGCTATGGCAGGCCAACGGGTTGTAGATTACGGCGTAGAACATTTTCTCCTGGATCATGGATCGAAGAACATTCATTGCAAGCGGCGCCATCGCGGGCGCCGGAACCTCGCTCGGCGCCCACCGTGCGCTCGCACACGGCCGCACGTCCGATGCACGCCCGTCCCCGGACGGAACGCGCTTCACGCGCCAGCCCCGCAGCACCGCGCGGATAGGTTTCATCGGAACAGGCCTTCGGGGCCGGGAGCATCTGCGCCTCATTGCTCTGCGCGAGGACACGAAAATTCCGGCGATCTGCGACATCGACGACGCCGCCATTGCCCAGTCCCTGAAAATCCTCGCCGACTCCGGACGCCCGCCGGCGGACGTCTATACCGGAAACGAGTATGCGTGGGAAGAGATGATTCAACGCGATGACCTCGACGGCGTCATCATTGCGACCCCGTGGCTCTGGCACACCCGCATGGCCGTGGGCGTCATGCAGGCCGGGAAGTATGCCGGTGTCGAAGTCAGTGCGGCCAATACGCTTGAGGAATGCTGGGACCTGGTCAACACGTATGAAACGACCGGTATGCCATGCATGATCATGGAAAACGTGTGCTACCGCCGCGACGTGATGGCCATTTTGCAGATGGTCCGTGAAGGACTCTTCGGCGAGTTGCTCCATCTGGAATGCGGCTACCAGCACGACCTGCGTGAAGTCAAGTTCAACAACGGTCGGCAGCCCTATGGCGGCGGCGTGGAGTTCGGCGAAAAGGGGTATTCCGAAGCCGGATGGCGCACGTGGCACTCCGTCCACAGAAACGGAGATATCTACCCGACGCACGGCATTGGTCCGGTCGGTATCTATCTCGATATCAACCGGGGAAATCGGTTTACAGCCCTGTCATCGGTGGCGACCAAGTCCCGCGGCCTGCACAAATACATCGTGGACCAGGCAGGCCCTGACCATCCGAACGCCGACATCCGGTTCAAGTTGGGTGACATCGTGACCTCGACCATACAGACGCAGCACGGCGAGACCATCATTGTGAAGCACGACACCAACAACCCCCGACCCTACTCGCTCGGGTTCCGGGTGCAGGGGACCAATGGGCTCTGGATGGATGTGATGGACAGGCTCCACATCGAAGGCCGCAGCCCGAAGCACCAGTGGGAAAACGCCGCTCCGTGGCTGGAAAAACATGACCACCCCCTCTGGCGCCGGTTCCAGGACCGGGCAACCGGGGCCGGGCACGGCGGCATGGATTTCTTCGTGGACCATGCATTCGTGGAATCGATCAAGGCGGCGGCCGATACGCCTCTCGATGCCTACGACGCAGCTGCCTGGAGCGCCATTACACCCCTCTCGGAGATGTCCATTGCCGCGGGAGGCGCTGTCCAGGCATTTCCCGATTTCACCCGCGGCCGCTGGATGACACGGCGTACGGTTTTTGCACTCGATGACTCCTACTGATACCGTCGTACTGCGGGGCGAATGGGGTCCGATGACGTTCGTCTCGCCCGTACGCGTCCTGCGGGCACATACCCCCGGGGAGGTCGAACGGCTGCTGGACCGGGTAGATGCGTACGTGAGCGACGGATATTACGCGGCGGGCTATGTGTCCTACGATGCGGGGCCGGCTGCCTGGCGTGTGCCGCTGGCGTGGTTTGGGATTTATTCGGACGTCGACCGCACGCCAGGCAGCCGGCCCGAAATGCCGGGCGGGGCCGAGCGTCCAGCAGGAGCGGAGCCGTTCGCAGGTCCCCTCGAGGAGTGTGGTGGGCGTGAAGCGTACATGGGCGGCGTGGAGCGGGTGAGATCGCTCATCCGGGAAGGGGATGTTTACCAGGTCAACCTGACAACGGCATTCGAGGGACCGCTCCATGCCGCCCCCGAAACGCTTCACGCCCACATCCTGGATCGCCATGCGGTGCCGTGGGCTGCGTATGTCGACCACGCCGACTGTGCTGCTCACGACACAGCCGGGGCAGATTCCCGGCTGCAGGTGCTGAGCTGGTCTCCGGAGCTTTTCTTCGAACTCGATGCCGGGCGGCAGCGAATCCGGACGCGTCCCATGAAAGGAACGTATGCCCGTGGGTTGAACCTGGAAGAGGATGAGGCCCATGCCCGGCTGCTCCGCGCCGATCCCAAGAGCCGCGCCGAGAACCTGATGATCGTGGACCTGCTGCGCAACGACCTCTCGCGTGTGTGCACGGTGGGTTCGGTCCGGGTGCCCTCGCTGTTTGAGATCGAGACCTACGGGTCGGTGCTGCAGATGACATCGACCGTGGAGGGGCAGCTTGGCGGTGGGCCGGAGGACGACAAGGCATGGGGCGTGCCGCTTACCGACATTTTCAGCGCCCTGTTTCCCTGTGGATCGGTGACGGGCGCGCCGAAGCAGCGTGCCATGCAGCGGATTGCAGAAATCGAGTCTGCTCCGCGCGGCGTGTACTGCGGCGCCATCGGGTACGCAGCACCCGATGGCGCCGCCCGCTTCAACGTGGCCATTCGCACGGCCGTCGTGCGCGGTGGCAGGCTGCGTCTGGGTGCGGGTGCAGGTATCGTGTGGGATTCCGAAGCCGGTGCCGAATACGACGAGACATGCCTCAAGACCAGGTTTCTGACTGCACCTGCCCGGGAATTCAGGCTTCTGGAGACCATGCGTGCCGACGAGGGCCGTATCCACAATCTGGGTGCGCACATGGAGCGACTGCATGGATCGGCCCGCTACTTCGGGTTCGACGTCGATGTGGGGGGCATTCGCACCGCTCTTGGGCGGATTGCCGTTGAAGCGGGGCATGGCTGCGGGACAGGACCCGCACCGTCATCGATACGGATTCGACTCACCGTGGGGCGCAGGGGCGACATGGACGTCCAGCTTCAGTCCGTGGCGGCGAAAGAGGCCGGGCAGGAGCGCTTTCGGGTGGGATTGTCGGGCATCCGGGTCGATAAGCAGAACGTATTTCTCCGGCACAAAACGACGCATCGCCCCGAATATGATCAGGCCCGCCGGGTGGCAGAGGAAAACGGATGGTTTGACGCGCTTCTCCTGAACGGGGATGGGCAGGTAACCGAGGGAAGCATAACGAATGTGTTCATCCGCAGGGACGGCGTGTGGACAACGCCTCCCCTTTCATGCGGCCTGTTGCATGGGACGGCCCGCGCGCAGTTCATGTCGGAACGTCATGCGGCCGATGGCCGACAGGTTCGTGAGGCGCCAATCCTGCTGGTCGATCTTGAAAGCGCCGACCAAATCGTGCTCACCAACGCGGTGATTGGCTCAGCGTCCGCTGAATTCGTCCATTGACGAGGTAACGCCGAGCAGCGTCATGAGCGAATCGAACCACGTCACGGGAAGCAGGCGGGCCAGGAATACGGCATGAACGAAACGCGGCATGATGAGCCGCTTTTTCCGCTTCTCGATGGCCCGGTACATGCGGTCGACCGCCTCCCGCGTGGAAAGAATGGGCAGGAGCCATGAAAAACGAGTCATTACACCATCGAACATGCCCGTGTCAATATAATAGGGGCATATCACGGTTGTGGTGACGGGAGCCTGCATGCTTCTCAGTTCGAGGCGCAGGGCCTCGTCGAATCCGACCGCTGCGAATTTACTCGAGGCATAGGCGGCCATGCGGGTTGTGGCCACGAGACCGCCAGCCGATGCCACGGTGACGATGTGTCCTCTGCCGGCCCTGAGCATGCCCGGAAGGAGCAGCCGCGTGAGCGCAAAGGGCGCAAAAACGTTGACACGGAATATGCGTTCAAGCGTTTCCGGGTCGAGCTCGATCACGGTCCGACCGGCCACGATACCCGCACTGTGTATCAGGATGTCCACGCTTCCCGATACGGATTCGGCTGCGCGGGCGGCCTGCTCCATCTGGTCCTGGCGCGTCAGGTCGCAGGGCGCAGCGTGAAACCTTCCGGGCCATGCCGCAGCGAGCGCGTCCAGTGCCTCCCGCTGGATATCCATGCCTACGACCCGGTCTCCAGCCGCCAGGAAGCGCTCAGCCAGCCCGCGACCCACGCCCGAGGCGGCTCCGGTTATTGCAATCGTACGCATGGTCTTACCCTACTGTGTTATCTTGTTCTCAACGCTCGCATCCAACATACGCCATGAACGACCTGTATCCAGCATCCGATGCCTACCGGGCACACGCCCACATAAAAGACCGGAAAACCTACGATGAACGCTACCGATTATCCGTAGATGATCCGGACGCTTTCTGGCAACGCGAGGCAGACCGCATTGTCTGGTTTGAGCCCTTCAGTGTGGTACGCGACGTCAGCTTCGCGCCCGGGGAGGTCCACATTTCGTGGTACCGTGGAGGCAAGACCAATGCCTGCTACAATGCGCTGGACAGGCATCTGGAAAGGCACGGCGACCGGACGGCGCTCATTTTCGAACCCGACGACCCGGAGGAGGCGGTGCGGCATATCAGCTACGGGGAACTGCACGCGGACGTGTGCCGGATGGCCAACATCCTGAAGGAGCGTGGTGTCAAAAAGGGGGACCGCGTGACCATTTACCTGCCCATGATTCCTGAGGCCGCGATAGCCATGCTGGCGTGTGCCCGCATCGGGGCGGTCCATTCCGTGGTTTTTGGCGGCTTCTCTCCCGATGCCCTGGCCAGCCGCATACAGGACTGTACATCGGACGTCGTGATCACGGCCGATGAGGGCCGGCGGGCGGGCGGCTACATTCCACTCAAGGCCAACACGGACAAGGCCCTGGAGCAGTGCCCGGATGTCCATACCGTGCTGGTCGTGCGTCGCAGTGGACGCGACGTGGCCATGGAAAAAGATCGCGACATCTGGTATCATGAGGCGCGGGATGCTGCCAGCGAGGTCTGCGTGGCCGAACCCATGGATGCAGAAGACCCTCTTTTCATCCTCTATACGTCCGGCTCGACCGGCAAGCCGAAAGGATTGCTGCATACGACAGGCGGCTACCAGGTGTACGCATCCATTACCCACGAATACGTTTTCGACTATCATGCCGGTGACGTCTATTGGTGTACGGCAGACGTCGGGTGGATTACGGGGCACACGTACATGGTCTACGGCCCGCTCATCAATGGTGCCACACAAGTCTTCTTCGAGGGCGTTCCGACCTGGCCCGACGCGTCGCGCTTCTGGCAGGTGGTTGAAAAACACGGTGTCACCCAATTCTATACGGCCCCAACCGCGATCCGCGCGCTCATGAGACAAGGCGACGAATTCGTGACCCGTGCCGACAGGTCGTCGCTCCGACTGCTCGGCACCGTGGGAGAACCCATCAATCCGGAAGCATGGCGCTGGTACCACGAGGTGGTGGGTGAGGGTCGTTGTCCGATTGTCGATACATGGTGGCAGACCGAAACCGGAGGCATCATGATTACGCCGCTTGGTGCTGCCATTGCCCAGAAGCCCGGTTCGGCGGCCATGCCATTCTTCGGGATTGAGCCGGTCGTACTCGGCGCTGATGGCCGGGAATTGGAAGGCGAGGCAGAGGGCATTCTGGCCATCCGGTCATCGTGGCCCGGCCAGGCGCGTACCATTTACCGCGACCATGGGCGCTTCATGCAGACCTACTTCTCCGCATTCGACAACTACTACTTCACGGGCGATGGGTGCCGACGTGACGGGGACGGATATTTCTGGATCACGGGGCGGGTCGATGACGTGATAAACGTATCCGGACACCGGATGGGTACGGCGGAGGTTGAGAGCGCTCTCGTCGCGCACCATACGGTGGCCGAGGCGGCTGTCGTGGGCATGCCGCACGATATCAAGGGTCAGGGTATATACTGCTATGTTACGCTCAACGAAGGAGTACAGCCGACCGGGGAGCTGCAGAACGAACTCCGCAACCAGGTGCGCCGCGTGATCGGGCCCATTGCCACCCCTGATTTCATCCAGTTCGCCCCATCCCTTCCCAAGACCCGCAGCGGCAAGATCATGCGCCGGATTCTGCGCAAAATAGCAGCGGGTGAGCATGAACATCTCGGCGACACATCCACATTGGCGGACCCGGATGTGGTTACTGATCTGGTCCGGAATCGGCGTCAGGACTGAGCACGTGCGCTTTCTGCCACGTGGCAAACCGGCGGCGAATGTCCTCTGCAGGTGGTGCGTCCTCTGACAGGAGGCTCCGCGCACCGCTCCCGGCAGATTTCGAGAGCTTGGCGCCTCCTGGCGTAGTCAGCAGGTCGTGATGGTAGAATCTGATCCGGCTGAACTTTTTGAATTCACCTCCCATGGCGTCCGCAAGGACGCGCTGCAACTGCGTCGACGTGGCGAGGTCCCGACCACGCACGATGTGCGTCATGCCCATGTTGACGTCATCCACAATCGTCGCTATGTGATAGGCGGGCGCGCCGTCCCGCCGCCGCACGATGGGATGGATGGCCTCACGTGACGATCCTGCGCACATACCCGGTGTCCTGAACCTCCATGCCACGTCCGGAGCATCCAGCGGAATGCCGGCGTGGAGGCACGTGCCCGGGTATATGCCCTGGGAAGATGCTGCCGCCACGTCCCGACGGGAGCATGTGCAGGCGAATACGTTACCGTTTGCCACGAGTGCATGGAGGGCTTCCTGGTAGCTTTGCATCCGGTGCCGTTGTGACCAGTTGGCTTCGAAGTCCGTCGCATTTTCCGGACCGCCGTCGAAGCCGATGTCGAGCCAGGCGGCGACGCAGAATATGTCCTCGGTGTACGCACGTCGATAGCGGGCACGGTCCAGATCATCGATCCTGAGCCAGAGCCGTGCCTCCTGCTCACGGGCAATGTGCTCCACGAGGAGCAGATTCCATACGTTTCCCATGTGCAAAAAGCCACTGGGTGTGGGCGCGAACCGTGTAATGATCTTTTTACCCATCTTCATCTACCCGAATGGTGCCAGGTGCTACATTACCGGTACGCGACAACCAACTCCTGTGACTCATGTTTACGCTCGAAAAATACGGTATCACAGTCGGGAATCTGGTCCGCAATGCGGCGCCGGCCAGGCTGTATGAAGAGGCCATCCAGTACGACGAAGGGGCAGTCATCTCGAGCGTAGGTGCGCTCATGGTCCGCTCGGGCAGGAAAACGGGCCGCAGCCCGCTTGACAAGCGCATTGTGAATACGCCCGACGTACGGGATGACGTCTGGTGGGGCAAGATCAACATTGAACTGGATGAACATACGTTTGACATCAATCGGGAGCGGGCGGTCGATTATCTGAATACGCTGCCCCGGCTCTATGTTGTTGACGGATTCGCCGGTTGGGATCCCCGGTACCGTATCAAGGTGCGCATAGTATGTACGCGCCCCTACCATGCGCTTTTCATGCACAACATGCTTGTTCGGCCGACGGACGAGGAGTTGACCTCGTTCGGCGATCCGGACTACATCGTCTACAACGCCGGAAAATTCCCGGCCAACAAGAATACATCCCACATGACGTCCAAGACGAGTGTGGACCTGAATTTCAGTACGGGCGAATTTGTGATCCTGGGTACGGAATACGCCGGAGAAATGAAGAAGGGCATTTTCAGCGTCATGCACTATATCATGCCCAGGAAAGGTGTGCTGTCCATGCACTGCAGCGCCAACGAGGGACGGGAGGGTGACGTGTCCCTTTTTTTTGGTCTGTCGGGGACCGGCAAAACCACGCTTTCCGCCGATCCGGAGCGGGCGCTCATCGGAGACGACGAGCACTGCTGGTCCCAGGAGGGCGTGTTCAATATCGAAGGGGGATGCTACGCGAAAGCCATTGACCTGTCGGCCGAGAAGGAACCGGAAATTTTCTCGGCCATCCGTTTCGGTACGGTACTGGAGAATGTGGTCTACGATGCGACAACAAGGGAAGTGGATTACCGTGACGTGAGTATTACACAGAATACGCGCGCTTCCTATCCAATTGAGCACATAGAAAACGCCAAGTTGCCGTGTGTGGCCGGCCACCCGAAGAACATCATTTTTCTGACCTACGATGCGTTCGGTGTGCTTCCCCCGGTAAGTTGTTTGACTCCGGAGCAGGCCATGTATCACTTCATCAGTGGTTACACGGCGAAGGTGGCGGGTACCGAGGTGGGAGTAACAGAGCCTGAAGCTACGTTTTCAGCTTGTTTCGGGGCTGCCTTCATTATCCTGCATCCAAATGAATACGCCCTCATGCTGGCCGCAAAAATGAAAGAGCACGGTGCCAATGCGTGGCTTGTGAACACCGGCTTCACGGGCGGCGCATATGGTACGGGCAAGCGCATGAGCCTGAAGGTTACGCGGGCCATCATCGATGCCATTCACGATGGCTCATTGCTCAATGCCCCTGTAACCAGGGATCCGGTTTTCGGACTGGATATCCCCGTCAAGGTATCCGGTGTTCCGGACAATGTGCTTGTTCCGCGAAATACATGGGATGTGCCGAGCGAGTATGACGCCACGGCAAAAAAACTGGCGGGCCTCTTCCGCAACAACTTCCAGCAGTACGAAGACGGCTGCTCGGATGAAATCCTGGCCGCCGGCCCCATCATTTAGGTCCTGTTCACACTACGCCAGAGCCCGCTGTAGCAGTCGAAAATGGCGTTTATCAAGGCGTGAGGGGCGAAGTATGGCCGGGTCATTTGGCGAAGTATTTCGCCAGAGTGACGAATAACGCAGAGAAACGCCATTTTCGGCGCTACCCGGTGGGACGGGGCCAATTTCGCGCCCACCGGCGTTGTCCTCACCTCGAGTAACGCTGCTACACTTCGGCTCGTTCGCCTTGGCGGACACGAAATTGGCCTCCGTCAGCGGGCTCTGGCGTAGTGTGAACAGGCCCTAGGTCCTGGTTGTGACCAGGCGGAGGGCACCCGTGACGGGTGTCGTATCCGGGACTTCAATGTGACAGGAGGGCATTTGCTGCTTGAACACGGCGGTCAGCATGCGGACGTATGCTGCAGACAGGGCGAGGCCGCCCATGAGAGCGACTCTGGTCACCTCGCCCGGAAATGTGTCCAGAAGTCGTTTGCACTGGGAGGCAAGTCGTTGCGATTCTTCCATGGTTACATCCCTGGCGGCAGGGCAGTCTTCCTCCAGGGCCTCAAGGACGACCGGCGCGAGAGACGATACCTTGAAATCGGGTGCGTAAATGGCACCGAGCAGGTCGGCAGGAGAGACCGGATCGGGACCGAACAGGCTGATACCCGGAATCAGGTGCTTCGCAACACCGTCAGCCAATACGGAATACGTTCCGGACTCAGCGCGCGTGAGCGTGTGGCGCAGAGCTGCCATGCCCAGATTCCGACCACTTCCCGGGTCCCCTACCCGCGGCCCCCATCCGCCGGTCCGAAATTCACGGCCGTGTGTGTCGACCGTGAAACAGCCCGATCCCGTTCCTGCGATAACCAGTATGCCGGATGTCCCGCCGAAGGCCGCCTCCCAGGCAATGCGCTGATCGGAAAGCACCTCGGCTGCTTCAAGTCGGGGCAGGGCGTTGCGCAGCTCCCTGGCCAGCACCTCTTTGGTGCGCGGATCGTCCGCACCTGCAGCACCCATGCAAAGACGCACGGGGGCGTCGTGCGTGAGGACCTCATCAAGGACCCCTGCAATCCGCCGCGCAATCCGGCCAGGATCATCCAGGCGCAGATTGCCACCTGTTGTGGTCAGTGATTGCGTGACGGAGCCACGTCGCACAAGGATATCCGTCCTGGTCCCTCCAAGGTCAATTCCTACGGCGTAACTCATGGATTTCATTGATGACGTCATGTTGAGCCAGGAATTTCTGGTAGGGTACGCGGCGACTTCGGTAGGTAAGGGACCCGTCGGACCGGAGCAGGCCCTCCCAGGCGTTGGTGGCCTCGACGCCAAACGCGTGACGCCACACCATGGTGGTAGGATGACCGGCTGCATGGATATCTACAGGCGGATAGTGCTCCATGAAAATACGGATTGGACGCCTCATGGAGTCCGATGGAGGCTGCCAGCCCGGCCAGAGGAGCCTGCCGGGGCGCGCGTCACTCCATCGCCAGCGACTCATGTCCGGTCCGAGTGCGTTCTCGACGAGGGAAACAGCCCGCACGAGGCGGTCCAGAACGCTGGATGCGGCCGTCGTGCTGTCGAAAGCGGCCATGGCGTCGTACAGGGTGGCTCCGATTTCTCCACCATCGAAACGGCCGTTCCAGTTGGCGAGGTATGTCATGGCCTGTCGGGTTTGTACGGGCAACAGGGAGGAGTCGGGAAGAGCCCGTAGCAACGAGTCGAGGCCGGCCTTGGCCGAACCGCTGTAGTCGGATGTGGGCAGCTCGACGGCGGAGAAGCGGTCCAGGGCATCGGCCGGCGTCTGATCCCTGGGTTTTGACGCAATCAACACCGCGTCAGTCAGCCGGTGTTGCGTAGCGGGTGCCCCCAGAACGCGCCAATCCGGACCGGAGCGATGCCAGAGCAGTCCGTCGGGCCGCATGAGCTGCCAGGCATCGTGCACGTCCTCGCCGCGCCACAGATCGAGCCACGCGTCCGTATCGGTCTGATCTCTGAATCCAGGCCAGGAAACGTCGGGAAGCGTGACCTGTATGACGGTGTCTCGACGTCCGTCATGGAGACGTTTCCACCCCGCGACGGGACGAAGTCGGCCGGACGCCGGAACGGCGGCAGGTTGGAGCAGATAGGCCCATGAAACGGAGTTGTCGCTGGTTTCCCTGCGCGCCATGGGCATCATGAGTGTGCCGGGCACAGTCAGCGCCGTAATGGATGTACCTGGCCAATCGAGCAGGAATTCATACAGGAACGGCGTAGACGTGTGTCCCATCAGGTAGCGGCCCATGATGGCACCCTGGCTCCCACCCCAGGCTACATTCCATTCCCCACCAAACCACCCTACGTGGGATTGGAGAATGGAGTCGGCGGCCGTTCCCGTGTCGCCCTGCAACCACAGCACAAGACGCTCCACCGCCAGGCTGTGCCATGGCTCCCAGGGAGAGGGTACCACGTCGAGGAGAACGAAACCCGCTGCCAGGCGCACGCGCCGCGTGGCCAGGGCGGCATTTATGCCACGCGAATAGGCCTCCACCAGACGCTTATCGGACTCGGGCAGGGCGTCCCACGCGGCGCGTGCGCGCTCGGCAAACTGCAACTCGGCGCTTCGCTGGTCTGCCGGCAACGCGTGCGGGCCGAGCCACACGGCCGACCCGGAAAGGGCCACCTGTCTCAGATGGAACGTGACCCAAGGAGCGCGCTCGGCGTGCATGAAACCGAGTTTTTCCAGTGCATCGGCGAGCGATGGCGCGGAGACGTGGTGCCCTTTCTCATCGGGAGTACGGCCTTCACGGTATGAAAACGAGGAATTGCCCACTCCGAAGGTGAGGTAGCGGATGACGAGTCCAAGAGCCAGGACGAGGATTGCGGCTCCGGCGAGAGGTCCGGCAATGCGCCTCATCACGAGCGGGAGGCCCAGCGGGCGAATGCGTCCGCGCTGAACGTATTGAGACACTCACCGGCCTGCAGACCGCCCTTGCGGGCAGCCCGCACGCCCCACCCGGTCAGGTCCAACTGATCGATGGAGTGGGCATCAGGGTTGATCGAGACCAGCACACCGAGTTCCCTGGCGCGCTCGACCCATGTCCAATCCAGATCGAGCCGGTACGGGTTGGCGTTCAATTCAACGGCGACATCGTTTTTTGCGCAGGCCTCAAGGACGGCCTCATGATCAATGTCGTAGCCATTCCTTCTGAGGATGAGGCGGCCTGTCGGGTGTCCGAGAATGCGGGTCCACGGGTTTTCCACGGCCGTAACGAGCCGCCGCGTGGCTTCATCCCGCGTCATATTGAATCCCGTGTGTATGCTGGCGACAATGAAATCGAACAATGCCAGGACGTCGTCATCATAATCAAGGCTTCCATCGGCCAGGATATCACTCTCCACCCCACTGAATATCCGGAACGGCGGGCCGCCATCTTCCGCGAACCGGTCATTCAGACGGCGGATTTCTGCCTGCTGTCTCCTGACGGTGTCCGGGGACATGCCACTGGCTACACGGAGCGATTGGCTGTGGTCACAGATGCCGAAATAAGAATATCCACGTTCACGGGCCGCATGTGCCATCTCCTCCAGGGAATGGGCGCCGTCACTGTAGGTGGAGTGGTTGTGCAGGCACCCCTCCAGGTCCGACAGGGTGACCAGTTCCAGGGCCGCGAGCGCTTTGGTCCGCCGGGCTGCATTGGGTAGATCCCGTAATTCCGGGGGTATCCACGAAAGTCCGCCCGCCGCGAATACATCCTGCTCGGTACCGGGTACAGGCTGTTCTGAAAAGAGCGTTCGGAACGACTCAGGCCCTGTGCTCCGCGCAAGGGACCAGCCAGTTCTTTCCGGTTTCGTTGCCGACACGCGAATTTCGAGACCCGACTCGAGTTTTCCCTGGATGCACTCCAGTCCGTTCGCCATGCCGGGCGACAGCGACGGGAGTACGGCAGGCATGGGGTGTGGCATGTGTCCGTCTCCGGTTACGATCAAAAGATCAATGCAGCCGACGTCGTTGACGTTTCGGCGAACATCACCGGTAAAGAGCACATTCTCTACGCTCGGGCACTCTGCCTGGATGGAATCTGACAGTCGGGTGGCTGTCCCTACGGCATCGGCCAATCGTTGTCGCCCCATGAAGCGGCGCAACGTTGCGACGCCCTCCAGAATGGACGTCTGGCTGCGAGCTCCGAATCCATCGAGTTCGGCCACGCGGCCTGTACCGGCTGCCTGCTCAAGGTCATCGAGTGAGACGACACCGAGTTCCTGCCACAGGACACGGGCCTTTTTGGCGCCAAGACCCTTGACGGCAAGGATATCCAGTACTCCCGGAGGTACGGCGCCCAGTAGCTCGTCCCTGACATCGAACGAGCCCCGAGCCAGGATCTCGCCGATCTGTGAAGCCAGGCCCCTACCAATTCCGGTGATGGTCGTCAGATCATCGACATCAACAAGGCGTTCCTGCATGCGCTCAATGGTACGCGCTGCTCCGGAAAAAGCCCGGACCCGAAACGGATTGGCCCCTGTCAGCTCCAACAGGGCAGCTGTTTCCTTCAACAGGCGCGCAATTTCCTTGTTGGTCATGGGTGCAGGGCGGGCTGGTCGTTGTCTGGGTAGGGGCCTTCAAACGACGTGCGTGCCGTTATGTGCCCAGGCCGCGACAGGGCAGTGGCCCGTGTAAAACCCGTACCGGGATCGGGATCATTGCCCGGCCCGGTACCGTTTCGGATCAATCATACAAGACTTTCAGATGTCATGCGAAAACTGACTTCAGGCCTGCTTGTCGTGGCCATTGTACTTCTCGGATTTGACGTTTCCGTCCACCTCATGTCGGACGATCCGCGGGAAGCGCTTCAGAGAGTGGAAGACACACTCTTTTTGATAGACCAGCAGTACGTGGATGAAGTGGATTTCGATGCCCTTTCCGAAGCAGCAGTGCTGGGCATTCTGGAGAAGCTGGATCCGCACAGCGTGTATTTCACGGCTGAGCAGATGAAATTGGAGACCGAGCAGTTCAATGCCGGGTACGAGGGCATTGGTATTTCCTTCGAGCTTCTGCCGGGCAAGGATGGGCAGGACACGCTTTCTGTCCTGAATGTGCTCCCGGGTGGCCCCAGTGAAGACATTGGATTGCAGTCCGGAGACCGGATAATGACGGTTGACGGCACGTCAACGGTCGGGTTCACCACTTCCGATGTCCAGAACCATCTAAAAGGTCCCGGCGGCTCGCAGGTCACGATCGGAGTTGATCGACCCGGCGTTCCCGGTAGACTCAGTTTTACAATCACGCGCGACAAAATTCCTATCTACACGATGGATGCGGCGTTCATGCTCGACAGTCGCACGGGATATATCCGGATAAACCGATTTGCCCGCACAACGCATGAAGAGCTGCGCACCGCCATACAGACGCTGACGGCCGAGGGAATGGAAGAAATGGTCCTGGATCTGCGTGGCAACAGGGGAGGCTTCATGGACATGGCCGTGCGAATGGCCGATGAATTTCTCAGGAACGGACAGGTTATCGTGTCGCAGAAGGGACGTGCAAACGGAAGCAATGAGACGTTCCTTGCCACGAGTGGTGGCCTCTGGGAAGACAAGCCGGTCATGGTACTCGTCGATGGCAATTCGGCCTCCGCGAGTGAGATCGTAGCCGGTGCCCTCCAGGATCATGACCGGGGGCTCATCGTGGGTCGCAGAACGTTTGGTAAGGGCTTGGTCCAGCGGCAGTATCGAACGCGGGATGGTGGTGCCATCCGGCTCACCATGGCGCGCTACTACACGCCGTCTGGACGACTCATCCAGACGCCCTACGAGGATGGCGACAGGGACGAATATTACGCGGGGAAAGCAGATATCCGGCAGGAGGACGGTGCCATGAATGCGGCGGATCTACTGGAGGGCATTGCCGATTCGCTGACGTTCAAGACCGATGGCGGACGCACGGTTATTGCCGGTGGTGGCATTGTACCGGACTACCTGGTCGCGCCGGACAGCCTGTCGCCCTTGATGCGGGGCGTCCTGGGCCGGGGACTGGGCAATGAGTTCGTGCGGCACTGGATCGATTCACATGGAGCAGCCTTCAAGGATACCTGGGGCAACACGCCCGACCGGTTCGTGGCAGAGTACCGGGTCGATGCAACGCTTCGGAACGAATTCCTGGACTGGCTATCGACAAAGGGCCTCTCGGTTGAAGACCGCGTCATTCCCGATGACGTGGCCAATGCGCAGCGACAGACGTTCACCGCAGATGATTTTGCCGAGGATGCGCACCTTGTCGATGCACTCCTCAAGGGCCGCATGGCGACGAGGCTCTGGGATCGGAGTGTATGGTTTGAGGTCTGGTCCAACGTGGACCACACTGTCCTGGAGTCCCGGAAGCTCTGGGAATCGGCCCGGGATCTGGCGGTTTCCTATTCGGAGGCACGGTGAAAGGGGAAAAGATCCATCCATCGGTGCCCGGAACAGCAACTTCCGGCAATTCGTGTGGTCTTTTGATTGACAATAGGTTGAGTAATGGATATTATTCGACCTGTACTGGACGGCCGTTCATCAACATTGGTGACGCGGCCGTTTGACTGAAAGGATGTTCCGTATTGTCCAGAAACCTGTTCCTACGAGGAGGGATTAGTTCATGAAGCTTATCAGTTTGCTTCTGATGTTGCCGCAGGAAGCGGCCGCGAACGAAGGTCTTGTAAATGTTCTCGTCCAGCGCTTCAACGAAGGCGGCCAATTCATGTGGCCTGTGCTGATCTCGTTGATTGTTGGCCTTGCTATCGCTTTCGAGCGAATCATCACCCTTAATCGCGCGGATATCAACACGCGCAAGTTCATTGTCAAGGTGAAAGGTGCTCTCGAGGAGGGCGGTATTTCATCGGCAGAAGAAGTCTGTGCAAGCACACGTGGCCCTGTCGCCTCTGTGTTCCAGGCCGGCCTCCTTCGCCATGACGAAGGTATTGAAGCCGTCGAAAAAGCAGTTGTCAGTTACGGATCCATTGAAATGAGTTTTCTGGAGCGCGGTATGGTATGGCTCTCCCTGTTCATTTCCCTGGCTCCCATGTTCGGATTCCTCGGTACCGTTGTCGGTATGGTTGAAGCCTTCGATGCCATTGAGAGCGCGGGTGACATCTCCCCGAGCCTCGTTGCCGGTGGTATCAAGATCGCCCTCCTGACAACGGTCTTCGGGCTTATCACCGCCATTATTCTGCAGTTCTTCTATAACTACGCGTCCTCCAAGATTGACCGGATCGTGGTGGACATGGAAGAGGCGTCGATAGAGCTCATTGACTCGCTCGTGCTGCTCAATGCAGGCCGCCCAGCGTCCAACAACTGAAGAATCCAAAACTGAAAGAACATGGAAGGTTTAGTACCTATCACCGTCTGGGTCGTACTCGTTGTTACCGGAATGGGTCTTCTGGCCATCGGACTCTTCGGAATCCGGTCCCTGGTCCAGGGCAAGATCAATCCGATGAGCATGATCCTGACCATGGTCCCCATCGCCTTGCTGGTTATTCTTGGTCTGATCATGGACTCATGGGCAGAGGCGGCCGTGATGGCGTTTCTGATTTCTCTCGGACTCACGGCGGGGGCACTGTTGCTGTCGGGTGTTCGCGGATTGTTCGGCTAAAAGCAGCAGAGGCAACCCATGGGTAAATTATTGCAGAAAAGAGGTCGCACGGAAGCCGAAATCCCCATGTCGTCCATGGCGGATATCGCGTTCCTGTTGCTCATTTTCTTTCTTGTGACAACCACCATCGATGTCGACACCGGCATAGGTATGGTACTGCCACCCAAGTTGGAGGAAGATGTTGAGCCACCACCGATCAAGGAGCGCAACGTGCTCAAAATCCTGGTGAACGAGCAGGGAATGGTGCTGGTTGAGGATGAGCCATCCTCTGTCCAGCTCATTCGTAACCTCGTGACGACACACGTTCTGAATTACGGACAGGATCCGCGATACTCTGAATCGCCGGGGCAGGCGCTCGTGTCCATCAAGACATCCCGGGAGACACCATACAATGCATACGTGGATGTCCTCGACGAGGTCTGGATGGGATACTTCGAAATGTGGGACTCGGAGGCCCGCAGCCTTGGATATGAGAACTACGCGCAGTATGTGGATGTCGTGGTCGACGGACAGGATGCACCCAACGCCATCCGGGAGAAGATCAAGGCGCAGATCTCCATTGCTGAACCTGACCAGAACTGAGACGAGGATGCATCAATGAGTACACATTTCAAGAAGAAGGCCAAGACGAAGCAGGAAATCCCGATGGCATCCCTACCGGATATCATCTTCATGCTGTTGATTTTCTTCATGGTGACTACCGTACTTCGTGAGCAGACCGTTCAGGTACGTACGGTGCTGCCCCAGGCGGAGGCCATATCGAAAATCGAGCAGAAGCGCCTGGTGTCTTACATCTGGATTGGGCCCATGAAGCTGGAAAACAATCGCCTGGGAGAGACCGCTGTGCAGATTGACGATGCCCTCATCGAAGATGTCGGGACCATTCGTACGGTCATGTATCGCAAGCTGGTGGAACAGCCTCGCCTGATTGTCTCGCTTCGCGTGGATGAAACGTCGGAAATGGGCAAAGTCTTGGATGTTCAGCAGGAACTTCGTGAAGCCAATACACTCCGGATCAACTACTCCACCAAGCGTCAGCTCGCAAACTGAGTGGCGACGGGCCGCAGCCGGACGAAGAGCATTTGCCTGCCTCGTCGGTGACCTTACTCGTGAATTGAAGTGGAAATCAAAAGAGCCGCGCCCTTGGCGCGGCTCTTTTTGTATGTCTGACCGTTATGCTGCTTTTCCTCCATGAAAGCACGTGCCGATGATACAGCGGATACAAAGTCTCTACCTCCTGGCAGCATCTCTTGTACTCGGTGGCGCTTTTCTTGTGGATGAGGTATGGACGGGGCCTGCCGCTACCGACCAGGCCTGGTTTCTGCCGACCTCAATGGCCATTCTCGGGCTTGTTGCCGTGGGGTCCTTCCTGGGTATTTTCCTGTACGGTAACCGGGCGTTCCAGAGGAAATTCGTATCGGTGGTACAGTTGCTGCTGCTCGTGGGTATTGCCGTACTTTTCGCCGGGCAGGTCATGGCAGGTACGCTTCCCGATGCCAGTGTGAGCGGGGATTCAGTGGGAGAATGGATCGTGCTCGTGATTCCTCTCGTTTCCTACATCTTTCTCTACCTCGCGCGGCGTGGTATTGATGCGGACATCCGTCTGGTCAAATCCATGGACAGGCTACGCTGAGCGGATGACAGATACGCGTCCGCTGCACGTATATGTGGTTCTCGGTATGGGTCTGCTGGCCATCTCGGTCAGTGCAATACTCATCAGATACGGCAGCGAAGCTCCCGGAGAGGTACTCGCCGTTTGGCGTACCGTGTCGGCGTCCATCATGCTTGGCATACCGGCTCTTTTTGGCCCCAGGTCCCGGAACGAAATGGCGAGTTTCAGCCCCCGAGAGTGGTTTCTTGTCGCCACATCGGGCGTTTTCCTGGGCCTCCACTTCGTCCTCTGGATCTCTTCACTGTACTACACGTCGATTGCAAGCGCCTCGGTGCTTGTATCCCTGAGTCCCATTTTCATGGGCATAATCGGATACGTGGTGTTGCGCGAACGACTGCGCCGTATTGAAGTGTTCGGAATCTTCATTGCCATTGCAGGTACCGTATTGCTGCAGGTCGTTGATTCCGGGCATGGCAGTGACGTGGCCACGAACCCTGTCCTCGGCAACCTGTTGGCACTGTCGGCCGCATTCATGGTATCGATCTACCTGCTGATCGGACGGGTCGTTCGTCAGAACAGGAGTTGGCTGGCCTACGTGGCTCCCGTGTACGGTTTTACCGCCCTGACAACACTTGTGGTCGCTCTTCTCCGCGGCGTGCCGCTCCTGGGCTGGCCGCTGTACATCTATGCGCTCTGTGTCGCCATGGCTGTGGTTCCGCAGCTCATGGGACACGGGGCACTGAATTATGCCATCCGCTGGTTTCCGGCAGCTACGCTGGGGGTGGCAAGCCTCCTGGAACCCATCGGTGCGTCGACCCTGGGTTGGCTTTTTTTCAGTGAGATACCGGCTCTCGCTGCCGTTGGCATCATGCTTGTCATTCTGGGCGCGGTGGTGCTGGTACTTTGGCCGCGCCGTCGTCCAGCCGGAACGTAACCGGAAGGCTCATTTTCACTCGCACGGCCTGTCCCCGCTGCCGACCCGGAATGAACCGAACCTTCGAGACCGCGTCGACAGCAGCCTCATCCAACCCCGCACCAACACCACGTGTAACCTTGATATCTTCGGGTACGCCCTCTTTCGATACAATGAACTGCAGGTAAACCCGACCCTCAACGCCTGCCCGTTTTGCGATCGGTGTGTAGGTGACCTGTTCTGCAACGGCCGCAAGGCCGCCAATCAGCTCCGGCATTTCTTCGACGATCACGAATACATCCTCGTCGCCAGGCTCGTTCAGTTTCGCAACCGGGCCATCAGTAGCGGATGGCGAAGGAGGGGGCGCCTCGTTCACAGCCTCAAGTCCCGTATCGGAGCAGGCCGAGACCATCAGGGCCAATCCGGTGATCAGGAAAACAGCAGCCAGCAGGGAGAAATCGGGAAGTCGCCTCAGCATGATCGTCATGACGGTTCAAGGATTTGGTTCAACATTTCAACACATAGACATCCCATGCTCCAAAAAGTCGCTGTTCCGTCCTGGTCACGACAGCTGGCCGCAGGAATATGTCTGAAACACGCATGTTTCGCCAGCGAAACACTTTTTTCCTGGTAGATGCGGCGCAGGGCGCATTCTGAGCCCATATGGCGCGTATTACCTGTCCCGATCGCTCCTGGCACGCGTCTTGTTTCTGATGGAGGTGTAAGTA
>Ga0210009_1000739_pt1 | contig 33069 bp, 24 predicted proteins | sample CryGeyCG2114_065_FD_185457 | JGI IMG/M metagenome (GOLD analysis project Ga0210009, IMG submission 185457) | Groundwater microbial communities from aquifer - Crystal Geyser CG12_big_fil_rev_8/21/14_0.65 (SPAdes) (version 2) | ecosystem: Environmental > Aquatic > Deep subsurface > Groundwater ...
ATTGTCAGATACATCGAAAACCAGGATGTGGAAACCACGGATGGCGATTTTACAGTTGCTGACGACAAGTAGTCGTCATTTGACGACATCCTCCAACCCACCGACTTCAGTCGGTGGTATGTTGAGTACCTCAACTGAACAAGGTGGCGCCATCCATGCTTTTCCGAATGATCTGAGCTACGTCAGCGCATCCTGGTTTTACAGGAATTCTGCGCCTCACGGAGGCGCAATTGGAGTCATCAACCCGTTCCCGGGTGGGCCGGTGGGACGCTTTATTGTAGCAAACAGTGTTTTCGAAGAAAATGTTGCCAACAGCTGTTGTGGCGGGGCACTGGCCGTAGAAAACGGCGTATCTCACGTGTACAACTCTATCTTTTCAAGAAACGAAAGTCTGCGTGAGCCGACAACATTTCCGCGTGGTGGAGGCGCCATCTCTGTGGAAAAGGTAAACCCTTTCGTCGTCTCGAATACATTGTTTGTGGAAAATAATTCGCCAGATGGCCCAGTACTATTTATAGAGAATCAGAGCCATGCGGAGGTGGTGAACAATATAATTACTGACAATGCGCCGCCAGAGGCCAACAGCCTGCTGCTTGGTGGCTTCGTTCCTGGCATTACGCCAAGTAGTGGTATCGTAAGAAATAGTATCCTTGACCAGGGTGTCTCTGATGGTATCATCATGGAGGACGTGACAGATTCCGATCCACAACTCGACATGGAGTTCATGCCATCATCCACGTCTCCCGTTCTCGGTGCTGGAGATAATTCTGTCATTGCTGCCGACTGGACCGATCTGGACGGTGATGGCAATCGCGAGGAGCCGGTGCCGTGGGACCTGGCCGGAAACCCGCGAGTCGCCGGAGCTGAAGGCCGCGTAGACCTCGGTCCCTTTGAATATCAACCCATTGACGTATCGACCGATCCTCCTTTCGTTGGGCCAGGTTCGAATACGGGGCAGGCCTGCATGGATATTCACCCGAATCCAGCATCGACCCACATTGAAATATCACTCGCCGTTCCTGCTTTTCCGGGCCAGGGAAAGGTTCGATTGATCGATCCGCTGGGGCGCGTGGTGGCGTCTGTGAACGTTGCCGCCGACCTGCAGGACGACTCGTCAACACGCATCGATATCACCCACTTGGCGTCGGGCACGTATATGGTCGATGCTGGCGGGGGGTGCGCCAGACCTGTTGTTGTCACCGGCCGTTGAGAACGTTGATTACAATAGAGGCCATGAACTCGTTCGATGAGAAATCGCTCGAGGACAGGATGTCGACGCCGATCTGCTGGCCGTGATCGGCCGGAACAGTACCCAGGTATGTGCCCCATTGTGCGGATGTGACCGAGACGAACCCGTCGTTGACGCCTTCTTTGCTGTACAGGAGGGCGTTCAGAGGTCGCAGGATGGGGTTGATGGTGTTTTCGCAGTCACGCCCTGCCTGACCGGCGTACGAGTAGTAGCGCACGTCAGCATGGTCGGGGACTTCCTTGTTGAAGTGGTTCTGGACGTATTCGGGTGTCAGGTCCTGGACGGCGCGCCTGAAATTGGCTTTTCCACCGTCGATGGTTCGCTCACCCGCCCAGTTTGCCGCATCCGACAGCCATTCCTGGATGCGTTCGGGGCGCTCGAGAACGATGTTGGCCACGCTCGACCCGCGGTGCGGCGTGGCGATCGTGGTCAGCGATTCGACATGGGGCGCATACCCGAGCCGCGTAATGAGCCAGCGGGCATCGAGCCCGCCCATGCTGTGGGCAATGAGGTGGACCTTGTCGGCACCGGTTTCCTCCAGGATGTGATCCAGACGTTCGCGCCACATCCCGGCGCGGGTGGGTACGGTCTGGTAGGGGCTGACGTTGGGTGCGTAGGCGACCACGCCACGGAGTCTCAGATAGAGGGCTTCATCGTGCAGGTGACCGCCCCGGACGAGAACCGACAAGAGGCCGAATCCGTGCATGAGCACGACCGGATGCGATGTGCGAATTACAGGCGGCTGCGGAAACGCGTCAAGGCCGACGAAGCGTCGCAGGCCCTTCCGGGGGGACGACTTGGAGGTGGAGTGGGTTTCCATATGTGGATCAGTGCACGTTCGTTCGGGCGCTCACATGGGAGCTGACAATGCATAAAGTACCACCGCGCCGGCGAAGGGTGCCACAAGATTGTCGTTGAGCCGCAGGGGAGCCCCCTCGATGAGCATGGAGGCGATGACGAGGGAGGCCAGCATCCAGTAGGGGTAGGCGTAGGGCAGGAGTGCGGCCGCCGCCCCCGCCGCAATGAGAAACGCCGCGCTACCCTCGACCGTGCAGCCCTCGCGCCCCCAGCGCGTGCGCCCGAACCGGCGTCCGGCGAGGGCGGCGGCCGCATCGCCCAGCATGAACGTGACGAAGGCGACAACCGCGATGTCCGGCGGAAAGACGGCCGTGAGCAGCGCCATGGAAATGAGCACCCACGTGGCGCCGTTGATGACGACCGGGCTGCCCATGGGCGGGCGCTCGGAAGGGCGCATCATCCAGCCGAAAACGCGGTCTATGGTGGTATTGACCCAGGCCAGTCGCACGCGGGCCACATCCAGGAAGAGCGCACCGGCGGCGAGCGGCACCAGTCCGAACAGGGCCTTGGAGCCAAGCAGGTGAACGGCCAGCGGAAGAACGAGGGCCAGCAGGTGAAGCGCCTTGCGGCCGAGTTCACCCCGGTAGTCGAGTTGGGGCATGGGAACTGTGGGTCGTACGGGTGGGTGAGAGGCTCAACAGGAAGACGTCCGGCGCAATGCTCGAAAAGATCTATACATACTGCACGGCAAAAGCTGGAGTCACGGAAGGGTTTCCATTCGGAGAACAGACGCTCGTGCTCAAGGTGGGTGGCCGGGAGAAAGGCAAAATGTTTGCTCTCCTGGCCGTTGACGAGCACCCGCTCCGCATCAACCTGAAATGTGACCCGGCAGAAGCCATTGCGCTCAGGGAGCGGTACGACGGCGTGGCGCCGGGCTACCACATGAATAAAACGCACTGGAACACGGTGACCCTGGGCCGGGACGTACCGCCGGATGTACTCTTCGGCATGATGGACAGGTCCTGGGAGCTTGTGTACGACTCGCTTCCAAAGCGGGCGCGCCAGCCCGAGGTGATTTTCGAGGACAACCACCTGCTTGTCGTAAACAAGGCCCCCGGAATGCTCAGCCAGGCCGACCGGACGGGCGACATGGACATGCTGACGCTCGCCCGGATGTACGTGGCGCGCACGCGGGGCAAAAAAGGGGCCGTGTACATGGGACTTGTGCACAGGCTGGACCGCCCGGCCGGTGGTGTGATGGTGCTGGCGTGCACGTCAAAGGCGGCCGCCAGACTCTCGGAGCAGTTCCGAACGCGTGCGGCAAAGAAAGAATATGAGGTGCTGGTCGAGGGGCGACTCGATGGATCGGGCACCTGGGAAGACCGGCTTGAAAAGAAGGACGGGCACGTGCGCGTGGTGGAGAGCGGCGGCAAAGTGGCCCGGCTTGCGTGGCAGGCCGTGGAAACGTTTGAGGTCCCGCGCCAGGGGGACGGCGCGAACACGTCGAGCGGCGAACGACTCACCCTGACACGCCTTCGCATTGTGCTCGAAACCGGACGGGCACATCAGATCCGGGTACAGTCGGCCGAACGCGGTCATCCGGTGCTGGGCGATTTCCGCTACGGAAGTACCCACGAACTCGATGGGAAAAACCTGGCACTGCATGCCCGGCGGCTCGAACTGGAGCACCCGGTCCAGCGCGAAAACATGGTCTTCGAGGCGCCAGTTCCGCGCTCCTGGCCGTCGTAGCACGAATGGCCGTCGGGTTTTATTGGGGGATGCGGAACGGCTGCCAGGATGATGCGGTGCGGTCGGGTTTGGGCACGACACAGACTTCCGCGTCCCGGAACGGATCTACGACGACCGGAATGTGATTCCAGGTCTCAAAGTCACCTGTGCCTCTTTTGAGCTCGGCGGCCAGTTTCTTGCAGAAGGTGGTGTAGGACCGGGGTCCCATTATAATGAAGCGGGCCTCCAGCCCGCCGTCGGCGAGTTGGCGTACCGACTGCGAGAGGAAATCGAGTAGGTCATCGGGCTGCGGAGCGTGTTGCAGTATGGTCATAACGGGTGGCTTTTCAGGGGACGCGTGAATCCTTCGTGACCCGGACGTGAAGCTTCAGCAAAGAGGGCTGGGCTTCACACAGACCTGAAACAGGACGGGCGCAAAGGACTGTAATTTATTCAAATGTCGCCACAGGAATTCAGACAGACCTACGCATCGGACGAGCGCCTGTTCACGGGGCGCTTCTTCCCGGACGGGCCGCTTTGCCTGGACGCAGACAGCCATGTTGGCGTATTGTTGCTTGTACCTGGCGCACCCGAGTCGCGATCCGAGGTGTTTTCCTACCTCTACCGGCGACTGGTCTCTCCGCTTAAGGGTGGTCTGTCCCGGTTCTGGCGGTCCCACCTGGCCGCCTGGCTGCGAGCCCGCATTGCGGCGCGGTACCTGACGGGCCAGTACGATGCTATTGGCGGGGGAAAAGCCATCAACCAGTTCCATCGTGAGCAGGCCCATATGCTTCAGAGCATGATTGACCGCTCGGAACCGGGACGGATGACGGTGTATCTGGCATCGCCATTCGGCAGTCCGGACATTGCCGCGAGCGCTGAAAAAATGGAAAAGGACGGCGTAACACACGTCATTCTGTTGCCGCTCTTTCCCCAGTACGCCGCCGAGACCACGGGCCGCTCGTTTGCCGAGTGGGAGTCGCTCATGCGGCAGGGAATGGTGTCGGCGCGTCCGACCGTTGCCGTCCGCCAGTTTGCAACCCACGAAGGATACATCGAAGCCCTCAGTGATCGGATTGACCAGGGACTGCAGCGCTTTCCGCGCCACGTCCGCTCCCAGGTACAACTCGTTTTTGCGGCGCACGGCAGTACGACGCGCCAGCAGGGCAGCATCCCCGATCCGTACTGTTGCCTCTCGCATCATACGGTCAATGCGCTCATGGAGCACCGTGGCCACGATCGTCCTTGGCTGCTGGCTTTTGTGCGACCGGATTCATGGGGAGGCAAGCTGGCCGGGGACATTCCGGCCCGGTTCCGTGATCTGGCCGCATCGGGGCACAGGGCGGCACTCGTTGTTCCTGTTGACCATGTCACCGAGCAGTTCGATACCGCCTATCTGCTGGACGTGCGCATGCGAGAGGTAGCCGAAGATGTAGGGCTGTCCCATTACCAGGTCGTGAACGGTCTGAATTGCCACCCCCTCTTCATGGAGACGCTGCTGGATTTGCTGCGTGGGCCACTGGGTCGGCGCCGCGAGCCTCTGCCCGGCATGGACTGCTTCGACTCGTGCCCACGCCCGGACTGGGATGCGGAGCCGGAGGGCCGGTGTGCTGCGTGCCCGTTCGGTTCGCGTGCGGCACCGAGGGACGGTTCGGCGCGGGCTGCCGATGCGTCGGCCCGGCACGGGTCAGGTCAACTCTCCCGTCTCTTCAGACGAAAAATAGGACTCCAGGCTTTCCAGGGTCTCTTCCGAACGGGCCTCATCGCGCAGGATTTCCCCTCGGCCAATAAGTGTGATTCGTGAGCAGACGTCTGTCACGTGGCCCAGATCGTGACTCGAAATGAGCATGCTCAGGCCCTGGCCGGACAGCCGCAAAAGGTGCTGCTTCAGGCGAATCTGGGAGGGTGGATCGAGATTGGCAAAGGGTTCATCGAGTACGAGCAGTCGTTCGGCCACGAACAGTGCGGCGGCAATGCCTACTTTCTTGGCATTTCCGGTCGAGAGGTCCCGGATGAGACGCCGGGAGTCGGCCGTTGAGACAGGCAGGAAGTTGGTAAAGGGCTCTATGGCCCTGGCGACGTCGGCTTTCCGTAGACCGTAGGTCGCCCCCACGAATTCCAGGTACTCACCGATCGTGAGATATTCAATAAGGAATGACCGGTCCAGGAACGAGCCCGTCGTGAGGCGCCACGACTGGTCGTGGACGACACTTCTACCTTCAAAAAGGACCTGCCCCGAGTCGGGCTCGAGTAAATCCAGGAGCAGCCTCAGGAAGGTGGTCTTGCCGGCACCATTGCTGCCGACGAGTCCGACCACTTCACCCGATTGCATGGTCCAGGAAGGGACGTGGAGCGCCACCTTCTCGCCGTATGATTTGCGGATGTCGTTGAATTCAAGCAGCATGACGGCGTTGTTCATTCACGGAAACCCGTAAGCATTCGTTGTTTACGCGCCTGGAGGCCCCGTGCAAAATAGCGTGCCCACAGGTTGGTGGCCATGATGCTCACGAATCCGACCGACGCAAGTATGCCGAGAGCGAGCTGACGGTGGTTTCCCATGGCCATCATGAAAAGTACGGGCGGGAGGGCCGTGGGAATGAACCAGATCCAGTGGCGGGAGGACAGGCCCTCGTAGTTGAAAAATCCTCCGGAACGTCCAATGTCGATGGCCTGCCGGTTGCGCGCAGCAAGCTCCATGACGAGGACACTCGTAATGCCGGCGTTGTAGAACAGGAAGGCGAAGTGCACGTCCATCCGATCGGGCGCGAGCAGCAGGAAGAGCGGGAGTGAAATCGCGAACAGAACCAGGCAGCTGGCCTGAAGTACGACGAGTTTCGACTTGACAAGCGTGCGATAGGCAATGTTTCGCGTAACGAGAGCCGGGTAATAGCTGCTGTCCCAGCCGAACATGAGTTGTCCGTAGTTGAGAATGAATCCGCCCGAGGCAAACAGGCCAATCAGGGCGTTCATGCCTGCGCCGGTAATCCGGTTTCCCGGACCCAGCATGAAGGCCAGGTACATGGTGGAAAAAAGAAGCGATATGATGAGGTAGTGCCGGGGCCTCCGGTTGCGCCACATGAGCAGTAGTTCAAGGCGTATGAGCTGCCCTTCCGCGCCCCAGTCGGCGGCAAGGAGACGCTCGGCCGTGCGTGGGAGGCGCAACCATGGATGCTCCCTGGTGGCTGAGGGGGGATCGGGTCGCAGTCCGGACAGGAGCGAACGTGTTGAGAGCACGACGCCGAGTGCGGTGAACGACGCCACAAAAGCCGTACCCAGCAGGCTGCCGCGCAGGATGTCCGTGAACAGGAACTCCGAGAGCATGCGCTGCAGGCCGGCTCCCAACCATTCATCAATGACTGCGGTTACGACCAGGAGCAGCGTGAGCACATAGAAGAGGCCCGTGTGCTGTTGCAGTGTGCTGCGCAGGTACAGAATGGCAAAATGACTGGCCAGGATGAGGAGTACAACGGCCAACATCCAGGACGAAGCAGCGGCCAGGCCGGCATCGGGTACGACGAACCGCATCCAGAAGGGAATGAAAAAAAGGAACGGGTACACGTTGTGCACCGTGGCCAGTGACGAGACCTGGAAAAACGTCGCCAGACTGGTTCGCGAAACGGGCAGGTGCAGATAGGGCACGATCTTCATCCGTGGGGTTTTCTGGAACAGGAACCGGATGAAGAAGAGGGAGAGGAATGCGGCCAGGAGGTACTGATTGACCACGAGTACCGGAGATACACCCGGCAGCGTCAGCCGCGAAAACGACTCAAAAAAGAATCCGAGTGTAAGCAGGGTCGAGATGACATAGAACGTGACGAACCCGATGACGAGCCAGGTAATCCAACTCTTGCGCTGGATGAGTGCCCTCATCGAGACCCGACGCTGAACACGCGCAAGCAGGAGAAAAGCAGCGAGTCCGGATATCGGTCGGCGGTGCGTCACGCAAACACGAAGTCGATTTCCCTGTTTTCCATACTGGCGCTGGCGATTTTGACCCGGATTTCCTGGCCGAGTTTGTACGTGCGCCCGGATTTGCGTCCACGCAGCACGTACTCCTCCTCAATGTATTCATAGAAATCGCCGTCCATATCGCGAACATGGATGAGTCCCTCGATGAGGAGTTTCGGCAGTTCTATGAAAATACCAAACCGCGTTAGGCCCGAAATCACGCCGTCGACCTCGTCGCCCACGTGCATGCGGGCATACTCGACCTGCTTGAGCTTCACGCTCTCGCGCTCGGCCTGGGTGGCTATCTGCTCGCGCTCGGTGCAGTGGGTTGCCAGTTCGTCGAGCGTAGCGGGCGATGGGCGGCCTTCGCCGCTCAGGTGTGCCTTCACAATGCGGTGCACGATCAGGTCCGGATAGCGCCGGATGGGACTCGTGAAATGCGTATACGCCGAGAGGGCCAGGCCATAATGACCAATGTTGTCCACCGAATAGACGGCGCGCGACATGGCGCGCAGCGCGGCTTGCTCAATCACAGCCTCCTGGGGAGATCCCTTTACGCTTTCGAGCAGGCTGTTGAGCGCCTGCGGCGTAATGGCGCCGTCGGCGTGTTCTACGCGCAACCCGAAGGCTTTCATGTAGGATGCCAGACGGGCTATCCGCTCGGCGTTGGGAACATCATGGACCCTGAAAATGAATCCGCCGAACTTCTCGTCACCGAATTCTTCGGCAATGCTGCGGTTGGCGAGCAGCATGTACTCCTCGATAAGCTGGTTCGCTTCGTGCCGCTCGCGGAGCACGATGTCGACGGGGTGTCCCTTCTCGTCGAGCACGACCCGGATTTCGGGAAGGTCGAAGTTCACCGAACCCTTCTCGAAGCGTGTCTTACGCATGGAACGGGCCAGACGGGCCAAAAGGCGCACGTCTTCGGCCAGTTCGTGCTCGGCGCCATCAATGAGGCGCTGCGCGTCTTCATAGGCAAAGCGCTGCTGCGAGCGGATAATGGCCTCGGCCGCCCGGAATCGGACCACACGGCCTTCCGGGTCCAATTCAAAAATGCAGGAAAACGCCAGGCGGTCCTCGTTGGGCCTCAGCGAGCAGACGTTGTTCGAGAGGTGCTCGGGGAGCATGGGCATGACCCGGTCCACGAGGTAGACCGACGTGCCTTTCTCGACAGCGTCCCGGTCAAGGGCCGATCCCTCGGGCACGTAGTGGCTTACATCGGCAATGTGCACGCCGACTTCGAAATTCCCGTTGCCAAGGGCATGCACGTGCAGGGCATCGTCGAAATCCTTCGCATCTACCGGGTCAATGGTGAAGACGCGGCGCTGGCGGAAGTCCTCGCGCGCTTTGAGCGTCGCCTTGTCAATCTGGACTTCGGCGCGGGCAGCCTCTTTTTCCGCTTCCGGGCTGAAACCGTCAATGGCGCCCACGCTGAGCGCCACGGAAAGTGTCTGTACGGCCGGGTCGTCAGCGCGGCCAATGACGCTCAGCAGCCGGCCCCGGGGGGCGCTGCCCGGCTTGTTGAAGGCATCGATCGATACGACCACCTTGTCGCCGTCCTTGGCCTGGCCCACCGTGTCGAGGTCCACGAAAATGTCGTGCGTCAGGCGGCGGTCGTCAGGGGTGACTGTCGCGAACGATCCGCTGTGCTCAAACGTGCCGACGGCGCTCTGCCGGCTCCTCACAACGACCTCCACGACCTCCACTTCGCGCCGCTGATCGCCTTTTTTGGCGGCCACCGTGGCCACCTTCACCCGGTCGCCGTCGAGGGCCGTTCCCATGCGGCGGGAGCGGACATAGAAATCGTCGTCCCAACCATCGACGCTTACAAAGCCGAAACCGTCCGGGTGGACCGAAAGACGGCCCTCCATGTGGTTCTCGGGCGGGCGGTACGAAAAGCGATTTCCGCCCACGGCCTGGATATAGCCTTTTTTCTCGAGCGACTGAAGCGCCTCGACGGCGGCCTCGTACTCTTTCCGGTCTTTCAGGTCGAGCCGCTTCGCGACTTCCTTGGCGCGAAATGTGCGTTTGCCATGGTTTTTGAAAAAGGACAGTACACGGTCTTCGATGCGGGATGAACTCATACGGGAGCAGCAAAAATATGGGCCGCCACGTCGGCTGGAACAGAGATGTGATCGTGGTCGAGGTGGACAACGAGCAGCTCGTCGTCCGCATCCAAAATACGAAACACCGTACCCGGAAGCAGGCCGAGGGCTTCTATCCGGTGCAACATGTCGTGATCGGTGTCGAGAAGGCGCCGCACTTCCAGGTCCTGTTCGTGAGGACACGCGGGCAGGGGATCGGCCGGTGTGTGCTCCATCGTGCCATCGCGCGTGGGGATGGGGTCGCCGTGCGGATCGTGCGTGGGGTAGCCGAGCAGCGCATCTATCCGGTCCTCAAATTCTTCCGAAATATGATGCTCCAGATGCTCGGCTTCGGAGTGCATCTGCTCCCAAGCGTACCCGAGTACGTCGCGCAGGTAGGTCTCAAGCAGGCGGTGATGGCGAATGATTTCGAGAGCGATTTTCTCGCCGGCGGCCGTGAGCGCGACGCCCCGGTACGGCGCATAGGTGACGAGTTTCATCTTGGCGAGCCGCGTCATCATGTTGGTGACCGACGCCGACGACACGCCGAGCCGCGCCGAAAGCTCCGACGTGGTCACCGGCTTGCCGTTGTGCAGCGTGTAGATGGCCTTGAGGTAGTCTTCGACAGCCTGGCTCAGCATGGGTTCGGTTTCAGTCGGTGCGGGAAGGTGGCCCGGATGAGCGCCCGCGCCACGATACGTGTCGGGTTTATTACGTATGGATGCAGCGCATGGTGCCCGCCGACCGCAAGTGGAAGCTCTGTGCACCCGAGAATGACGCGCTCGGCGCCTCGGCCCAGGAGGTGTTCGATGGCCAGGGCGACCGCCTCGCGCGCCCTGTCGGTCACGGGAGATGATGCGGCCTTGATCCCGGACTCCGGATCGTAGATGGCCGGAAACAGGTGGTTTTCGCGGATGTCTTCGCTTGGCAGAATCGCCGTGAAGCCGGCTTTTGCCAGCGCGTCGTCATACAGGCGCAGCCGGTAGGTGCCAGCGGTTGCCAACAGACCGATTTTCCGGCCAGAGATGGATGCGACCGTCTCGTGGATCATGTGGAGCAGCGTGAGGCCCGGTGCACTCTGGCGAACGTGTTCCTGCACGCGGCGGAAAATAGGTTCGGCATGCGCCGTGTTGCAGGCAACAGCCGCCGTCGTGGCGCCAGCGCCTGCCAGCTGCACAAGCGCACGGCCCATGGGCGGCGCGGGGTCACGGAGCGTGCCCTCCGCCGGGTTGCCGGCGCCCTGCAACAGAAAGGCCGTTCGGTCCGGAACGTGCGCAGCGCTCCAGAGCAGCGTCGGAACGTGATCCTGGTCGCGCGTGGCGAGCGTGTTGTCCATGACGGCCTGGAACAGGTCCAGCCCCGCCTTCGGACCCATGCCCCCCAGGATGCCAATTGTCGGTTGTGCGTGCATGGGCGGTGTACTTCCGACGGCGGGGGATGGTTCGGCCGGGAATGGGTTCGGTCCGGCACCTGCTCATGAAATCACGACACCGATCTCCGTCGGGTGCAGATTGTTATCGGGTAAAAACGAGTGCCAAATTTGCTATTCCGAAAGGTACTATGTATCTCGGTAAGCAGACTATCTCTTATTTCAGGATCCAAATGTCATGAACACGATTGCACGCACAAACGCACAAATCATACACCAGAGCATGGTCAAATAATTTACTACAATTCGTATGCGTAGCTGGTATTTTTATTTATTCTACAAATCTGGTGCATGCGCAGGAGGCCGTTAGTGTGGCCCCGGTAGAGGTGAAAATCACAAATGAATCTGAGGTGACTGGCGTAACTGTTATCATTACAGACTTGGAAAGTTCGAGCATGGATGAAGAAGAGTTTTCGCTGGACCCACTGGAGACCTTGGGAATGAATTTTACGGGGGAAGCGAAACGAGCGCTGATTTCGACGGGCTGGAAAACCGATTGTACAAGATTGAGATTGGTGAACACTCATTCCTGTATATGGATTGTGATCCGAGCGGTGTCGACCTGCAAACTCATGGTTTTTTCTGTCCCAATGCCGATTTCACCGGTAGTGTCCAGCAGCACGACATGACTATATTATGGTCAGAATTTGCTCTCGACGTGCGTTTTGGAGGTATTATGGGATCTGACCGCGTCGAACCTGACGCCGTATTCTCTGATGATGACTGGTCTTTGCCCTACAATGCGAGCAATCTATGTGCTGTAGACCCGTCCCGGCCCTGTAACGAGGCCTCAATCATGTACTTTCTATCTCCTCAAGTCTCGACCCAATCGTTCACTTTTACGTCGGAAGATATCGTCCAGCCCCCGGGTAGTGGATGGAATTTCAACAACATCGACGTAACGATCCCAGATGGCATTGAGGTCTCGATCACAGAGGGTCTGAACATTGGCGGCAGCACCGTCACGTTCGGGATTGATTCGGAGCTTGTTTACACCGGTAGCGCGCACGGTTTCGATCCGGAGCCCGGAACGCTCTTCCGAATGGGGAAGAATTCCCGTTTTACGCTCATGAGCCCTGTTACGCTCTCCGGGACGGCATCCGAGCCTATCCGCTTCGAGCAACTCTCTCCTGGAAACCGCTGGGACTATCTCGACCTTCTCGCCGATGGCAATACCATTGAATATGTCGAACTCGATGGCGGCGACAAGACCATCGAGGTTCGCTCTACAGGCAATACGTTCGACCATATCACCTCTACAAATGGCTACCGCGGCCTGAGTTCGTATTTCCAGTCGCTTCCAGGTGGTGGAACCGCGTCAAGCTCATTTGACGTGTCGAACTCGCTTATCGAAGGCAGCCAGTCGGTAGGCGTCGTGGCGCACAACACGGATCTGGATATGATTGACGTCACCATTCGTGACAGCGGTCAGGATGGACTCTGGCTCCTGGGGGCTACGGTCGATACGTTGACGGGCAGTCTTATCGAGGATAATGCGCACCTCACAACGAATTCCAGCGGCATTGCTGTCCATTCGGGAAGTACGTTGGATATTGGGACCGATGCATTCAACACCATCAAGAACAATGCCGTACACGAAGTCACGATATCCTCTACTGGAATTGCTTACCTCGGTACGAGCACGGGCGGGTCAACAGGCGGCAGGAATACCATTTTCGATACGTCAACTCCGGTCTCTGGTGAGTTCTACGTCAATAACACATCATTCGCATCCGTCAAGGCGGAGTACAACTGCTGGAACACCACGCTTGCACCAGCGGCCTCCCTTTTCAGCGGATCGGTGGACCGGGACCCGTTCATGTCATGCAGCGGGCTCACAAAGGGAATCGGTGAGGCGACGGCGAGCACCAATGTAAACGGTGCATTGGCGGGTACTGACGTGAATGCGGCATTTGTCGCGTTTGAGGAGAATCCAACGGAGGCCAACCTGGCTGCGTTATATGTGCTGGTGGCGCAGCCGGGCGAGGCGGGAGGGGCCTTTCAGGGTTACTTCGACCGCGTACTGACCTCGGTTCTCTCCGCATCAGACCGTTACGCAGCCGTCAACACGCGCACCCGGGAGCTTGCCGTCGTGCTCTCGCTGCGCGAAGCGCTTCGGCAGGAACGCTTCGCCGATGCCCGTGCGATCTTTGAGGACAACCTGGACCAGGTTGTTTCGCCAGACCTGAGAAGCGACGCTATGCTACTCGGCGTCAATGCATATACCATGACGCGAGCGTATGCCGAGGCGCTGGCGCTGCTTCCGGCCGTCAAAGCGATCCGTGCACCAAATCGCGACACAAAGGCGGAGTTGATGTTTCTGGAGGAAGAGCTTACGTTCCGGCTGAAAGAAGAGGGCGGTGCCGAGAAAGCCCTCGTGGCCGCCGGAGCGCTCGAGAAGACGACGGCGGACGAGTCGGCCGACGAACTGCCGGGCAGGGCGGCCCTTACCGCCTGGCCGAATCCGACCAGGGGCACGGTCCGGCTCCAGCTCGACCTGCCGCGCGCAGCGTCCGTTTCAATCCGCACGCTCGATGCTCTTGGGCGTGAGGTTCTGCGCGCGGCACCACGGGTCTACGGCGCGGGAGGCCAGGTCACCAGCGTGGACCTCAGTTCGCTGGCGGCGGGCCTCTATCTGATAGAAGTCGTCGTGGAGGAGGACGGGCAGCCTCCCGTGCGGCGCACGTCAACCATCCTGAGGAACTGAGCCATGCGCACAGGAATCACACACACACTCCTCATCACAAATTTTCTGGTCTCCACCGCGGCCCTCACGCTCTCAGCGGAGAGCGTTACGGCCCGGCAACTGACAATATTCGTAAATCACGCCGCAACGGGCCAGAATGACGGCACGTCGTGGGCGAACGCCTACACGACGCTCCAGGATGCCATTGTTACCTCAAACCCCGGCGACGCCGTCTGGATAGCAGAGGGTACCTACCGCCCGGACGAAGGACAGAACCAGACGCCGGGAGATCGGGCGGCAACGTTTCTGATCTCGCATGACCTGTCGGTCTACGGTGGGTTCAGTGGTACGGAAACCGCGCTCGAAGAGCGCGACATGGAGGCGAACGAGACCATTCTGTCAGGAGACCTGCTTGGTAACGACGGGGAGGTGTTCGATCCTGAGAGTCCGCTTCGGGGAGATAACGTGGAGCGTTTGTTGTTGTTGGCGTCTGAAGAGAGCAAACCCTTTTCAGTTCTGCTTGGCGGCCTGACCATCCAAGGGGGACATGCCACCGGCGAGTTCAATGTTCCAGTCCAGCGCTTCAGTGAGATCATCTATTCGCAGCTCGGTGGGGGAATTTACGTGGCATCAAACGCGGATCTGACAGTGCGGCGCACACTGTTTCGATACAATCATGCACGCACTTGCGGGGGCGGAATATTTTCCACGGGTCGTCTGATCGTGAAGACATCCGTCTTCAGTGAGAATAATGCAAGCAGTCCCAGTATCAGTGACGGTGGCAGATGTGACGTGGGTACCGGTGGTGGAATTGCGATAGACGGGAATGACAGAACTGATTTATGGCTGGATATTTCCGACTCCCTTTTCGAGCGGAATACGGGTGGTTGGGACTGTGGAGGCGCACTGGCCGTTGGCGCAGCGAATGCTCGTATTACAGGAACCCGAATCAAGGAAAATGAGGCAGCGGCAGGGGCAGGTATATGTCTCAGTGGCGGCTTCCTTTCCATGTCGCATCTCGTCATGGAGGGCAATAGAGGTTTGGAAGGTGATGATATTATTACCGTGGCTGGTGCATTGTTTATTGTTAATGCAAAGGCACGGCTCCATGGCTCCCTGGTCGTTGGCAATGGGAGCAGCTCAACTCGGGCCTCCGGCGGCGCCATCTGGTTTGAGCGGTCTTCCATACTGTACGTGACCAATTCAACGATCGCTGACAATGAAGCCGTACAAGGAGACGGTATGGCCATCGATAAGCAATCGACGGTGTTTTTCCACAACAGCATACTTCACAACGACAGTATCGTAGCGGACGACACGCGTTCGACGGTGGCGCTACCTCATGCTTTTTTCTCGGAATACTCGATACTCAATGGTGAGCTGCCGGAATTCACTGCGCTCGGCGCTGGTATCCAACAGGGGGTAGACCCGTTATTTGACGAGAACTACTACCTGCTCCCTGGCTCTCCGGCTGTTGACGCAGGTGCGAACGTGCTTGTACCTGCCGATACATTCGACGTGGACATGGATGGAGACACCAGCGAACCGGTCCCGCTCGACCTTGCGGGAAACCCCCGCTTCGTGATGCAGGAGGGCTCGGCGCCCAACCGAACGGTCGATCTCGGCCCATTCGAAATGCCGTTCACAGCGACATCGATCGTCGAGTCATTTCCGGGTGAAACCTCAAACGCGTGTCCACTTGTTACAACCTACCCCAATCCCGCGTCTACTGAACTGACAGCAGAACTGTCCGCGCCGGGGAATCTTGAACTTTTGGATGTCCTGGGCCGGAGGGTCGCCGAGTGGAAACGCCAGCCGGCAGGTACCTCGCGACTCGATGTGAGCACGATTCCCGGTGGATCATATTTCATGCAATACACGGGTGATGATGCCAGTAGAAGGTGCTTGGTGCCACTGGTCATCATGAACTGATGCCCGGAATCCGTATTTTGGGTTCGAATACGCTGAAAAGCCCGCACCCGTACCGCATCTCCCCGAAACAATGTCCTCTCGCATTGCTGTTTCCCGCTCTGGATTCCTCATCCTGGCCCTGCTGGTGGCATTTTCAGCACCGGACGCGTCCGGCGCAATGCAGGTGCACGATTCGCTCCAGGTCCGTGCGCGGGACGTGGGTATTCGCCCCGGCGTGCTGCCGGTGGGGCCGCTCAACGCGATCACCGATGTGGAAGGCGTTCGCGTGGGGCATGTGACGCTCATGGAAGGCGATTCGGTGCGCACGGGTGTAACCGTGATCCTGCCCCACGGGGGCAATCTGTACGCCGACAAGGTGCCCGCGGGCTTCAGTGCGGCCAATGCGTTCGGGAAGTTCGCCGGGAGCACGCAGATCCGGGAGCTCGGCGAAATCGAAACGCCGATCGTGCTCACGAACACGCTTTCGGTGCCCCAGGGCATGGAGGGCGTGATTGACTGGACGCTGAAGCAGCCGGGCAACGGGAATGTGCGCTCTGTCAATGCCGTGGTCGGTGAAACGAACGATGGCTTCCTGAACGATATCCGCGGCCGGCACGTGCGGGCGCACCACGTGGTGGAGGCGATCGAGGCGGCGCGTCCAGGGCCGGTCGGGGAAGGAGCCGTCGGCGCCGGCACGGGGACCGTCAGTTTCGGGTGGAAGGGGGGCATTGGGACGAGCTCGCGGCGCTTGCCCGAGGCGCTCGGGGGCTGGACGGTCGGTGTGCTCGTGCAGACGAACTACGGCGGCGTCCTGCAGATCGACGGCGTGCGCGTGGGCGAGGCGCTGGGGCAGTTCTATCTGGACCGGTTCGTGGACCGGGGAGATGCGGACGGGTCGGTGATCGTGGTCGTGGCGACCAACGCGCCGCTTTCGGATCGGAACCTGGAGCGGCTTGCGCATCGGGCGCTCTACGGCGTGCCGCGCAGTGGATCGCCGGCGACGAACGGATCGGGTGATTACGCCGTCGCTTTTTCAACGCATGAAGGCGTGCGGCGCACGCCCGAGCGGCGCGCGCCGGATCCGTCTGGCGACGGGGCCACGCTGCGCGAGTGGCCGAACGACGGCATGAGCCCGCTCTTCCAGGCGGCCGTGGAAGCCTCGGAGGAGGCTATATATAATGCGCTCTTCATGGCGGAAACGATGACGGGGCACCGGGGTACGGTGCAGAAGTTGCCGCTGCGGCAGGTGTTGGACGTGATGGGTCGGTGACGGGTGCGCCGCGCCAGCGAATGGGGCGGTGAAGATTGTGTAACGATGCCCAATTCGTTGCAGTCGGGCCGCTGAATCCCTATTTTCCCCGTTCTATACCCCTTCGGGGACTCTGCCCGGTCGTCTAATGGCAGGACAGCGGCCTTTGAAGCCGTATGTGGAGGTTCGAATCCTCCCCGGGCAACGAAGGTCTGCCAGAATATCAAGAAGCCGAATCGTCCGTTTTCAACGAGCCAATGAAAGGAGATCATCCCATCCAGATGTTTGCCGGTCGGTCCAATCCGGCGCTGGCCCGTGCCATAGCCACGGCCTTCGGGCAGGGTCTGGGAAAAATGGAGATCAAGAATTTCTCCGACGGCGAAATCTACGTCCACTTCGAGGAGTCCATCCGGGGTGGGGATGTCTTTCTGATCCAGAGCACGCCGCCGCCGGCCGATCACTGCATGGAACTCATGCTCATGATCGATGCGGCCAAGCGGGCGAGCGCCGAGCGCATTACGGCGGTCATTCCGTATTTTGGGTACGCCCGCCAGGACCGCAAGGATCAACCGCGCGTGTCGATTGCCGCCAAGCTCATGGCCAACATGCTGACGATGGCAGGCGTGGACCGGGTATTGACCATGGACCTGCATGCGGCTCAGATCCAAGGCTTTTTTGACGTGCCCGTGGACCACCTCTACGGCAGTGCGGTGTTCATTGAACACTTTCGGGCCATGGCACTGGAAGATCTCGTGGTGGTGGCTCCCGATGTGGGAGGTATCAAAATGGCGCGCGCCTACTCGAAGAGGCTCCGCGCAGACCTGGCCATGATTGACAAGCGGCGGCCCATGCAGAACGTAGCCGAAGTCATGAACATCATCGGTGAGGTCGAAGGCAAGAACGTGATCCTGATCGATGACATGATCGACACGGCCGGGACCATCACAAGCGCCGCATCTGCCCTCAAGAAAGCGGGTGCCCTCCGGATCATGGCGGCCGGAACACATGCCCTGCTCTCGGGGCCCGCGTTTGACCGCATAGAAAACTCTGAAATTGAACGTATGGTCGTGACGGATACGATTCCGCTTGTACGACCTTCGGAACGCATTACGGTGGTGAGCACGGCGGAGATTTTCGCCGACGCCATCCGGCGTATTTACACGGATGAATCAGTTTCGACACTGTTCATCCCCTGAACCCAACACAACGAATACAGGAAGGAATTGGCATGGAAGCGATAACGCTCGAAGTGACCCCCCGCGAGACGGGCAAGAAGGCAACGAAAGCCGCCCGGAATGCCGGTCACGTGCCGTGTGTCATGTACGGATTTGAAGAGGACGCCAAGTCGTTCAGTGTACCGGCGCTCGACTTGCGCCAGCTGATTCACACCGACGAATTCCGGCGGGTAAATGTGGTCTATGAAGGCACTTCGTATGAGTGCGTCGTAAAGCGTGTGGATTTCCACCCGGTGACAGACGTTCCCATTCACGCGGACTTCCAGATCCTGCATCCGGGCGAAATGGTGAACCTCCGGATTCCCGTCCATTTTGATGGCGTATCCATTGGCCAGAAAAACGGAGCCATCGCGCAGACGTTCGTCAACAAAATCCGGGTCCGGTGCCTCCCGAAGGACCTGCCCGATCACGTGGTTGTGGATATTTCGCCGCTGAATATCGGCCAGTCGCTGATGGTACGTGACCTGGAAGTGGAAGGCGTCGAGTTTCTGTCGCCCGCGGACCAGACGCTCGTCACTATTACCGTACCGCGTGGTATTGTGAGCGCCGAGGACGAGGAGGCCGATGACGATGCTGCCGGTATTCTCGCCGAAGGTGAAGAGGGAGAAGAGCTTGCTGAAGGAGAAGCGGAAGCGGAAGCGTAAGCGGGCTGCGTCGTGTCAACGAAGCGATTCATCATTGGTCTTGGCAACCCGGGCCCTGAGTACGCAAGGACGCGACACAATATCGGTTTCGACGTCGTGGATGCTGTGGCAGCGCGTCTAAGGGACGTCTCTTTTTCACGGAAGGGGCAGTCTGACGTTGCCGAGGCGCGGTGGCGTGGCCGCCACGTGGGACTGGCCAAACCGCAGACGTTCATGAATCGCAGCGGACTCGCGGTGGAGGAGATTGTCCGAAGGCACGGACTCGACAAGCAGGATCTGCTGGTGGTCGTTGACGACATCCACCTGCCCTTTGGCCGGATCCGCATTCGGCCATCGGGCGGCAGCGGGGGGCACAACGGACTGGAAGACATTGGCGACTGGCTGGACGGAGACGACTTTCCCAGGCTTCGGTTTGGCATCGGGGCCGAGTTCGACCAGGGGAGACAGTCCGAATATGTATTGGCCCCGTTCGACAAGGAGCAGCAGCAGGAACTGGAGCGGCTCGTGGCACACGCCCGCGATGCCGCTCTTGCATTTGTATCGGACGGACTCCAGACGGCCATGAACCGCTATAACCTCTGAATTATTGGTTAACGGGTGTAAGGTGCCGTCCTGCCCCCTATTTTCACGGATCTTATTCTACCAGGAATTACAACAACCCGAATACAACCCACTCACCATGGATCTCGCATTATTGACCTGGCTTGTCCCCGTTTCCGGCGTATTGGCACTGCTGTACGCTTTTTCACGAGCTCAATGGGTCGCAAAGCAGGAGGTTGGCACGCCGCTCATGGCAGAATTGGCGCAGGCCATAGCCGAGGGCGCGCGCGCATTTCTCCGCCAGGAGTACCGCGTACTCGTCATTTTTGTGGCGGTCGTTGCAGTCCTGTTGGCGTTTGCCAACCTGTCGCAACCTGAATCGTCGTGGATGATTGCCATTTCCTTTGTGGTGGGCGCCTTCTGCAGTGGACTGGCCGGGTTCATAGGCATGACGGTCGCGACAAAAGCCAATGTCCGGACGACGCAGGCCGCCCGAACGGGCCTTGCCCCTGCACTCAACGTGGCCTTCTCCGGAGGGCTCGTGATGGGACTGAGCGTTGTCGGCCTCGGCGTACTCGGTCTCGGTCTGCTGTTTCTGGCCTATGACGCCATGACCGTTTGGACCATCACGAAAGTGATCGGTGTCATTTCAGGATTCTCGCTGGGTGCCAGTTCGATTGCGCTTTTTGCCCGCGTAGGTGGTGGCATCTATACGAAAGCGGCGGACGTGGGAGCTGACCTGGCCGGAAAGGTCTACGAAGGCATCCCGGAGGACGATCCGCGCAACCCGGCCACGATTGCGGACAATGTCGGTGACAACGTGGGCGATGTGGCGGGTATGGGTGCTGACCTGTTTGAATCCTATGTCGGATCGATTATTGGTACGATGGTGCTCGGATCGGCGTTCATTTCGTTGCCGGCCTTTGTTTCGGGTGGCATGGGTGACATCAGCGCCGTCATCCTGCCGCTGGTACTTGCCGGTGTGGGCATCCTGGTGTCCATCCTGGGTTCGTTTTTCGTCAAGGTCAAGGAAGGTGGAAATCCGCAACATGCCCTGAACGTAGGTGAGTTCGGAGCAGCGGGCCTCATGGCTGTGCTGTCATACTTCATCATCACCATCATGCTTCCGGACGCATGGGACCACACGTCCTGGAACGGTGTGACCACGCAGTACACATCTCTGGGTGTCTTTTGGGCTGTCCTTATCGGTCTTGCAGCGGGCACCATCATCGGACTCGTTACCGAGTATTACACAGCCACCGGCAAGGGTCCCGTAACGGGCATTGCGCGTCAATCCGTGACGGGCTCCGCCACGAACATCATAGCCGGCCTTGGTGTGGGCATGTTCTCGACTGGTATTCCTGCTGTCGTACTGGCCCTGGGCATCATGGGTGCGTTCTCGTTCGCGGGGCTTTATGGCATCGCCATTGCGGCCGTGGGTATGTTGTCCGTGACTGGAATCCAGTTGGCTGTCGATGCCTACGGTCCCATCTCAGACAACGCGGGTGGGATTGCGGAAATGGCCGAACTACCACCCGAAGTGCGCGAGCGTACCGACAAACTCGATGCGGTTGGTAATACGACAGCCGCCATTGGAAAGGGTTTTGCCATTGGCAGCGCTGCGCTCACCGCACTGGGTCTGTTTGCGGCTTACATGCAGCAGGCCCAGGTACCGAACATCGATGTCGCCAATCCGAATATCCTGGCAGGGCTGCTTCTGGGTGCCATGCTGCCGTACGTATTCAGCGCCATGGCCATGGGCGCCGTGGGCCGCGCCGCGGGCGACATGATCAAGGAAGTGGGGCGTCAGTTTGCCGAAATTCCAGGTCTGCGTGAGGGGACGGCCAAGCCGGACCACGAGCGCTGCGTTGAGATTTCGACCAAGGCGGCCATCCGGGAAATGGTAGCGCCGGGTTTGCTGGCCGTGATTGTACCCGTGGTTATCGGCTTCATTGACAAGAGCATGCTGGGCGGTTTGCTGGCCGGTGTGACGGTGTCAGGCGTTCTGTTTGCCATTTTCCAGTCGAATGCCGGTGGTGCCTGGGACAACGCCAAGAAAATGATTGAAAGCGGTATTTCCATTGACGGCACGACCTACGGCAAGGGCTCAGAGGCCCACAAGGCTGCCGTCGTGGGCGATACGGTCGGTGATCCGCTCAAGGATACGTCGGGTCCGAGCCTGAACATCCTGATCAAGTTGATTGCCGTTGTCGCGCTGGTGATTGCTCCGCTGATTGCCTGATCTTTTTGTACGCAGCCGCGTACCTGTCCATCCTGTCCACCACCAGATCTCCAGATCGCGCTCCACATGGCGAAAGTTGAAGTGACCATGCCCAAGATGGGCGAAAGTATCACGGAAGGGACCGTAATCGAGTGGCTGAAGCAGCCGGGCGACACGGTCGAAATGGATGAACCGTTGCTGGAAATCGGCACGGACAAGGTCGATACGGAGGTCCCGTCGCCAAATGCGGGCGTGCTGTCCGAAATTCTGGTGGAAGCCGGCGATACGGTAGAGGTAGGAACAGCCATTGCCATTTTGGAAACAGATGCCGACGACGCGTCCGACGCAGCGCCCGAGCCCGAGCCCGAGCCTGAATCCGAGCCCGAGCCCGAGCCTGAATCCGAGCCCGAATCGGAGCCCGCGTCTGCAGCGGACAACTCGGCAGAGACCGGGCCAGCGGCGCCACCGAGTGGCAAGCGCGTTGAAGTCCACATGCCCAAGATGGGCGAAAGTATTACAGAAGGAACCGTCCTTGCGTGGGCGAAAAAGGTAGGCGATGACATCGAGCTGGACGAGACGCTACTTGAGATCGCTACCGATAAGGTTGACACGGAAGTGCCTGCTCCTGCCGCGGGTGTGCTCCAGGAAATCTGTGTTGAGGAAGGTGAAACGGTCGAGGTCGGTACACTGATCGCCGTGATCGGGTCGGAGAAGGCACCCGATTCTGCGCCGGCACCCGGTTCCGCGCCGGCACCTGGTTCCGCGTCCACCTCCACGGCAAAAGCCGCTGCCGAAACACCCTCCCAGCCTGCAGCGCGCCCTTCCGAGTCGGTGGGCCCGATTGAGCGGACCGACGACGAGGGCCGGTTTTACTCGCCGCTGGTACGCTCCATTGCGGAGGCTGAGGGCGTTTCGATGTCCGAGCTGAAGCAGATCAAGGGGTCCGGTCGGGAAGGTCGCGTTACGAAGGCCGACCTGATGGCTTATCTGGAAGCGCGCGGCAGTGCGCCGGCGGCGAAGGAGGCACCGGCGGCGAAGGAGGCACCGGCACGGCCGTCTGCGGGCGTCGCATCTACAGGAACAGCGGCCTCCGGAGAGCGGGTAGAAGTGGTCAAAATGGACCGCATGCGGCAGATCATTGCCGAGCACATGACGCGCTCCAAAGCGACGAGTGCGCATGTGACCTCGTTCGCGGAAATTGATGTGACCAATCTGGTTCGGCTGCGGGAAACGAACAAGGAGGCGTTCCAGGCGCGCGAGGGCATCAAGCTCACGTATACTCCGTTTTTTGTGCAGGCGGCCGTTCAGGCTCTCAAGGACCACCCCATTCTGAACAGCTCGGTCGATGGGGATTCCATCGTGTACCGCAAGGATATACATATCGGAATTGCGGTGGCTATCGGGACGAGCGGGTTGCTGGCACCTGTCATCCGGGATGCCGGGCAACGCAACCTTACGGGACTGGCACATGCGGCCGCGGACTTGGCAACGCGGGCGCGAAGCAAGCAGTTGTTGCCCGATCAGTTGGCGGGAGGCACATTTACGGTGACCAATGTAGGCTCGCTCGGGTCCATCATGGGTACGCCCATCATCAATCAGCCGCAGGTGGCCATCCTGGCGACGGGCGCCATCAAGAAGCGCCCGGTAGTCATCGAGGATCCTGACATGGGTGACGTGATTGCCGTGCGTCACATGATGGTTGTGTCGCTTTCGTATGATCACCGGATTATTGACGGATCGATGGGGTCGTCTTTCCTGCGCTCCTACACCGATGCGCTCGAAGGACTGGATCCTGATACGGAAATTCAATAACCGTTATTGACAAAGTCCGTCAAAGTTGGTTGATTGGGGGGCCGTCAGAATGCACGAATCTGCCCCATACCCATGACCCTTGCCGATAGCCCGGACCTGAAGCTGTCTCCTGCTGCCCTTCGGGAACACATGCAGCGTTTCCTGCGGGAGTATCTGGCAGACAAGAGTCCCGAAACGGTAGGTACGTATCGTCGCTCCCTGAACGAGTTTGAGCGCTGGTTCATGCGGGGCGACACCGATTGTGTTTTCCGCACGGAGGATATTGCCGCCTACAAGAAGTGGCTCATGGATACGCGGGGTCTGCATGAAGTATCGGTCTCGACGTATCTGACCGCCGTCCGGCGGCTGTGTCAATACATGGTGGACCGGGGTATGCTTCCCGAAAACCCGGCGCGGGCCGTGAAGGGAAACCGCCGACCGGATGCGCACACGCGCGATGTCCTGTCACGAAGCGACGTGGACAGGCTGATGGCGGGAATTCCTGCGGATTCGCGCATCAACACGCGTGACAGGGCGATTGTGCACATGATGCTGTTCGCCGGGCTGAGTGAGATTGAAATTACGCGGGCCGATGTGCAGGACCTCGAGCAGACACTCATGGGGTGGTATTTGCGAATCCAGGGAAAAGGTCATACGCTGAAAGATCAACAGGTGCCGATCGATCCTCCCGTCATGGATGCCATACGACTATATCTGGATGCACGGGGCCGGATTTCGCCGGAAGACCCACTCTTTGTCTCTCATGGTCACCGAAGTGAGGGAAAGCGGCTCAATACGCGCTCGGTCCGGAGCCGGATCAATGCGCACCTGCAGACGGCAGGCGTGAAGCGTAAAGGTATAACGCCCCACAGCCTGACCCACACGGCGGCCCTGTTGTGGCTGGGCGACGGGATGTCGGTCGACGACGTCCGTCGCCGCATGCGACACGGCACGCTGGAAACCACCATGATGTACTATCGCCGACAGGAAGGAGGAGAATAACCCATGCCAGGACCCATAGATATTCCTCATCTGTACTCTCCGGAGGATGTCGTTCGATTCGTAGGACGTCAACTCGCGGCGGCACGGGACCAGGAGAAAGCCCATCAGATGGCGCAGTACATGAAGACGCGGATGCCGTTCTACGGTGTGCAGAAGCCCGGTCGCGAGCACATTGCCCGGGCGGTGAAATGGCATTTCCGGCCGTCATCCCAGACCGAATACGAACGACTCGTGCGCATGCTCTGGAGTCAGGAGCACCGGGAGGAAAAATATCTGGCGGTTCAGTTTGCCCGGACTTTCCGGCTGTTCATCACACTCGAATCCATGCCGCTCTACGAATTTCTGATCCGCGACGGCGCGTGGTGGGACTTCGTGGACGATGTGGCAATCCGACTCGTCGGCACGGTCCTGCGCCATGAACGGCCACAGATTTCACCCATCCTCGACCGGTGGATAGAGGACGAGGATCGATGGATACGTCGGGCAGCGCTGCTCTCGCAGATCATGCATCGGGAGCATACGGATCATGCACGTCTGTTCCGTTATTGCCGGATATGCATACACGAAGAGGATCCATTCATCCTGAAGGCGGTGGGCTGGGCGCTGAGGGACTATGCCAAGGCGGCTCCCGATCGCGTGGAACATTTCCTGTCTGAATTCAATGGATCGCTGCCCGGTGTCGTGGAGCGCGCCGTGAAGAAAGCATAGGGTGGCTCCCGGGGGCAGCTTACCGGATGGCCGTCTGGATCGTAATGCGGTGCAGCCCGCCCAGGGACGACCACGACGTGAAGCCGTAGTCGACCGATACACGGCGCACGCGTACGCCCACACCTGTCGAGACCCCGGCCAGGTCGAGTCGGGACTTGATCTTCAACTCGTCGTGGCGCCGATGGTTATACCCGAGGCGCACGCGGAAGCCCTCGGAAAACTGGAATTCGGCGGCGGGAATGATGTGGTAGAAAATGTTTCCAAGCGTAGTTGTGCCGTCGGGGCCTCCGTCCGGATCGTGAAGCCGGTACGCGGTCACGGAGAACAGAACGGGAAGGTGCTCCAGGCGCTTCGTGATACCGATGCGGAGGTCGGTCGGGACATCGTCACGCCGCGAGCCGATGGAAGAGAGCACAACGCCGGCATGCTGCAACGAGATACCTGCCGAGAAGCGCCGTTCCGCATCGTGATAGAGGGCACCGACATCGAGAGTCAGTGCCTGGGCACCCTCTGAATCGATGCTGTTGTGAAGCCAGTTGAGGTTGGCGCCATATTGCAGTCGTGTGCTGTACGAGCGGGAAAGACTGAGCGTGAGGCCCACGTCCGATGCATTGAATGAGCCGAGACGGTTTCCGCTGGCATCGAGCCGGTCCAGATCCCCGAAACCCATATAGCGGATGCCGATGGCGGCCGTTCCCAACTGCTCCACCGTTCGGGCATAGGAGAGCCATCCGCCGCTGATGTCCGAGACGTGGTTCAGGTAGGTGAATTCGGCTGTTCCGTGCATGGATGCATCGAGAAGGGCCGGATTGACGAACAGGCCGCCCGTTCCCCGGGTCACCAGGGCCGGGTTGTGTCCGCCCATGCTGCTGGTCCGGGCAGATGCGTCGAGCTGTGCGACCGGAAATGCCGCCGATTCAACCTGGGCACTTGCGTGGCCGAGGGTCAGCAGGGACACCAAAAGAAGGGCACAGAAAAGAAAGAGGACACGCATGGGCGGTCGGTTGTACGGTTGTCGGGCGGTATACAGGAATCGGGTCATGTGGTTCTGCGCTGCGCGCGTTGAGATTGCGTTTTGTGGCCCCGGTTCCTGCGAAGTGGCAGCGAAATATGGCTTCGACGGGAACGACCCCCGTTTGGATCGCGTGTCAGCCGGATGCAACGTCTGCCCAGGACCCGGGCAACCATCTTATAGTGCGTCGTTATGCTGAATTTGCTCAAGAAGGTATTCGGAGATTCCCAGGTGCGTGCCGTCAAGCGGCTCTGGCCGAAAGTGCACGAGATAAATGAGGAGTTTGAAAAACTGGCCACGCTCAGCGACGAGGAGTTGCAGGCGAAAACCGGGGAATTCAGAGAGCGGATCAAGGCGGCGCTCGCCGATATCGAGGCCGACCGGACACGTATTGAGGCGGAGCTGAAGGCCGGGCATGAAGATGGCGTCGAAGAACGGCTTACGCTGGAAGACCGTCTTCGCATGTACGATGAGCTCGATGCGCTCGACAAGGAATGGTACGATACGCTCGATGCAACGCTTGACGAACTCCTTCCCGAGGCGTTTGCTGTGGCGAAAGATGCCTGCCGTCGCATGGTCGGTCGGGAGTGGCAGGCGGGCGGACAGACCGTGGTCTGGGACATGGTTCCCTACGACGTGCAGTTGCTCGGTGGAATAGCCCTTCATGAGGGAAACATTGCTGAAATGAAGACCGGTGAAGGCAAGACGCTGGTGGCCGTGGCACCGGTCTATCTGAACGCATTGGCTGGGCAGGGTGTGCACCTGGTTACCGTGAACCCCTATCTGGCGCAACGCGACGCCGAATGGATGGGCCCCGTGTATGAGTTCCTTGGGCTCACAATTGACGTGATTGACAAGTTTGAGCCGCATACGCCCGGCCGGAAGGCGGCGTACATGGCGGACATCACGTACGGTACGAACAATGAATTCGGGTTCGACTACCTGCGCGACAACTCTTTTGTGAACGATCCCGAGCACCTGCAGCAGCGGAAACACCACTTCACGATCATTGACGAGGTTGACTCGGTCCTGATTGACGAAGCCCGTACGCCGCTCATTATTTCCGGGCCGGTCCCGGAGTCGGATGAGACCCAGTTCCACGATTTCAAGCCGGCCGTGGAGCGGCTCGTCTATTCGCAGCAGAAGCTCGTCGCAGGTTTTGTGAGTGAGGCGGAGAAACTGCTCAACGAGCGCGATGAACTGCTCGCAGCGGGCAAGAACAAAAAGGCGAGTCAGGCTGAATCCGAAGCGGGGCTGGCGCTGCTGCGGGCCCATCGCGGGTATCCACGCAACAAGAAGCTGCGCAAGCTCCTGCAGGAACCGGGCGTTGAACAGCTCAGGCAGAAAACGGAATTCCTGTATCTGCAGGACAACGCCAAGAACATGCCCATTGTTGACCAGGAGATGCACTTTTCCTACGACGAGAAGCAGCGCTCCATTGAAATGAGCGACATGGGGCGGGAGTTCATTGGCAAGGCGGCTGGCCAGGACCAGAACATGTTCATCCTGCCAGATTTGGGTGAGGAGGTGGCGCAGCTTGAGAAACAGAACGCCGCTGAACAGGCTGAGCTCGAAAAAGAGCTCGCCGCCGATACGTCGCTCTCCGACGAAAAGCGCCAGAACAAGCTGGACAATGACCTGCGCGTGCTGCGAAACGAACTGGCAGACCGGAAGCGGGAACTCTACGCGCGTTACGCCGACGCGGCCTCGCGCCTGCACGCCATAGAGCAGCTTCTCAAGGCGTATATCCTGTTCGAAAAGGACACCGAGTACATTGTCCAGGATGGGAAAATCCAGATCGTCGACGAGCATACCGGGCGCGTGCTCTCCGGGCGCCGGTATTCCGATGGGCTCCACCAGGCCATTGAAGCCAAGGAAGGCGTCAAAATCCAGGCGGCGACGCAGACCTACGCGACGGTCACGCTTCAGAACTACTTCCGCCTGTACCACAAACTCGCCGGTATGACGGGTACGGCTGAAACGGAGGCCGAAGAGTTTTTCAAGACGTACAAGATGGAGGTGGTCGTAGTGCCGACGAACCGCCCCATTGCCCGGAATGACATGGACGATCTGGTTTTCCGGACGAAGCGGGAGAAAATTGCCGCCGTCATCCAGAAAATCCAGGAATACCACGAGAAAGGGCAGCCCGTGCTTGTGGGTACGACAAGTGTCGAGGCGTCGGAGATGTACAGTCGTATGCTGACGCGGGCTGGTGTCCGGCACAACGTGCTCAATGCCAAGCGGGACCGGGCCAAAGCCGAGGCCATGATCGTGTCCGAGGCGGGACAGCAGGGCGGTGTGACGATTGCCACCAACATGGCTGGCCGTGGAACGGACATCAAACTGGGAAAAGGGGTTCGTGAACTCGGTGGCCTGGCCATCATTGGTACGGAGCGGCATGAAAGCCGACGGATTGATCTGCAGCTCCGCGGACGAAGTGGCCGCCAGGGAGACCCGGGCGAAAGTCAGTTCTATATCTCGCTGGAAGACAACCTGATGCGGCTTTTCAGCTCGGATCGGGTCGCGAAGGTCATGGACCGGTTGAACCTGGAAGAGGGTGCCGTAATCACGCACCCTTGGGTGAACAAGAGTATTGAGCGGGCCCAGTCCAAGGTGGAGCAGAACAACTACGGTATTCGCAAGCGGCAGCTCGAATACGACGACGTGCTCGATGCGCAGCGGAAGGTGATTTACGAACGCCGCGCGAATGCACTGCGTGGGCAGCGTCTGGCAGGCGACTTGCTCGACATGTTGCGCCACATGGTAAATGAAATGGTCGGGCGACACTACGGCGAGGGAAACCTGGACGAGTTGCGCGAGGAACTGCTACGCGTCCTGGCCCTCGATTTCGACGTGGACAGCGAGACGTTTGCCCGGCTCGGGGAAGAAGGCGTCGCCGATCGTATCTACGATGAAGCGGTGGAGTACTACACGCGCAAACGCGACGCCTTGGCACGTCCCTTTTTCGAGAGCATGAAAAACCTGGCCGCAAGTGACCGGGAGAACAAGCCTGAGAAGGTATACATCGATTTTACCGACGGTCGCAAGGCCATCCGGGCCGTGGTGTCGATTGAGGACGCCCTTGCGTCCGAGGGGCAGGAGGTCAACGATGCGCTCGAGCGCGTGGCCATGCTGACCTACATTGACTCGCACTGGACGGAGCACCTGCGCAATCTGGACGAGGTGAAGGAGGGCATTGGACTGCGGGCATTCGGTCAGCGGGATCCCCTGATCGAGTACAAGATGGAAGCCTATGGGCTCTTCGCCGACATGATCGATTCGGTGAACAAGGAAACCGTTTCATTCATTTTCCGCTCCGGTCCGCTTGTAAGCCAGTCGTCCGAGGCCACCCGTGCCCGGCAGAGCCGGCTCGATCCCAAGCGCGCCCGCACGCAGCACGACTCCATTTCGCCGACGTACGGCGTGGGTCAGGGAGGCAATGGAAGACAGGCCGCGGCCGCTGCCGACCCGACGGCCAAGGCGGCACCGGTTACGGTCGAGGACAAAGTGGGTCGTAATGATGCCTGTCCGTGTGGCAGCGGCAAGAAGTACAAGCATTGTCATGGTCGCCAGTAGGTCGTGCTCCACACCCTTCACATCCGGGATCTTGCGCTGATCGAGTCGCTCGACATTGAGTTCGGGCGCAGCTTGAACATCGTAACCGGAGAAACGGGGGCCGGAAAATCCATTCTGGTCGGCGCCATGAAGCTGATTCTCGGCGACCGGGCATCGACCGATGTCGTGCGGCCAGGTGCGTCGCGGGCCGTCGTGGAGGGCACGTTTCGTTTGGAGGAGGCAACTCCGTCGGCGCAGGCCGTACGGCGCCTGCTCGAAGAAAACGAGATTGACACACAGCCCGAGTTGATTCTCAGGAGGCAGGTGTCGTCCACCCAGAGCAGGGCGTTCATCAACGATACGCCGGCAACCGTCTCATTGCTGCGTGATGTGGCCAGCCAGCTGGTCGACCTGCACGGGCAGCACGAGCATGTGTCGCTGCTGCGGACGGAGCATCATCTGGATCTGGTGGATGCGTTCGGTATGCTGGGGGAGGAGGCCGAAGCCTGCAGGAAGGCCTGGCATGAGGCGCGAACCGTGTTCCAGCGCCGTGAAGACGTACGGACGCAGGCTGGCACGCTGCGGCGCGAGCAGGACGTGCTCGCGTTCGAAATGGAGGACATCGATGCCGTGGCACCGGTACAGGGCGAGGAGGATGAGTTAGAGGACGAGCGGAGGCGTATGGAGCATTCCGAGCGACTCTTCGAACTGACGACGCGGATCCAGGAACTGCTCTACGACGGTGAGCCATCGGTCCATGACCTGTTGGCACAGGTGAAGTCCCTGCTCCAGGACGCCGTTCGCATCGATGCCGCTTTCGAGAGCACGCTCCAGGAAATGATTTCGGCGCAGATCATGGCGGGTGAGGCGGCTTCCTTTGCACAGGAGTACCAGAGCGACATTGAATTCAACGAGGACCGTCTGGAATTCATTCGCTCGCGCCTGATTGCCATCGACGCCCTGAAGCGCAAATATGGAGGCACGCTCGAAGCGGTGCTGGCTCACCGGGCCGATATCGGTGAGCGCTTTGAGATGGCAGCCGACGTGGAGGGTACGCTGTCGCGTTTGACCGAAGAGTTCGGGGCGGCCTGCCGCCGGCTTTCGGACGCCGCTTTCGCGGCGTCGGCCGCCCGGCGGCAGGCCGCCCACGAGCTGTCGGAACGGATAGTGGAACAGCTGGCAGGACTTGGCATGCCGCGCAGCCGCTTCGATGTGCGGTTTGAGTACCGGGAGCGCGAGGACGGATGGGCGACGCATCCGGAGACCGGAGCCCGGTTGGAAGCCGGACCCCGGGGCGTGGACCATGCCACGTTCATGATTTCAACGAATCCCGGGATGGATCTGATGCCCCTGGCACGGGTGGCTTCGGGAGGCGAGACGAGTCGCATCATGCTGGCCATGAAATCCATCCTGGCCCGCGCCGACAGATTGCCGGTGCTTATCTTTGACGAAATCGATACCGGTATTTCAGGTGCCGTCGCACAGCGGGTGGCCGATACCCTTCGCAGCCTCTCGGCGCATCACCAGGTCATTGCCGTTACGCACCTGCCACAGGTCGCCGCATCTGGCCAGACCCATTTTACGGTCGAAAAGCATGTCGAGACGGGAGCGTCGGGCGAAATTACCCGGACCGTTGTACGACAACTGGACGACCAGGAACGCGAACGCGAGGTGGCCTCGTTGCTCTCTGGCGAACGCATCACGGAAACGGCACTGGCAGGGGCAAGGGAGCTCCTGGCCGCCCGCCCGGACTGAACACACAATCCACAGCTATGCTGGACCGACACGATATTGTTTTTGGAACCGATGGCTGGCGGGCCGTCATCGGTGAGGGCTTCACGCTCGACAACCTGGAACGGGTAGCGCTGGCTACGGCGGCGTGGGTACGCGAAACCTATGGCGTGGAGCATCCCGTCGTGCTCGGGCACGATTCCCGATTCGGCGGTCGCATGTTCACGGCGCATGTGGCCCGCGTGCTGGCATCCGAGGGCATTCCTGTGGTCGTCGGTCGGGGTATTACCGCGACTCCGGTCGTGAGCTGGGCCGTCCAGGACCGGGGCGCGAGTGCAGGCATCGTGATTACGGCCAGCCACAACCCACCGCAGTACAGTGGCTTCAAGATCAAGGGGCATTTCGGCGGATCGGCGCTGCCTTCCATGGTGGCCGACGTGCAGCGACGCATTGGCCCCTGGGAAGAACGCACGTTCGACGTGCCGGCGGGTGGTATCCAGGAAGCGGATCTGACTGCAGGGTACTATGAGCACGTGCGCGCGCGCATAGACGTCGATGCCATTCGCCAGGCCGGGATACGGATTGTGCACGACGCCATGCACGGTGCGGGAATGGGGATGTATACCGCGCTGCTTGGAAAAAAGCACGTGATCGATGTGCGTTCGGATGTGAATCCGTCTTTCGGGGGCATTGCGCCGGAACCCATCGAAAGGAACCTGGCGTCCTTGCCGGAAACGGTCCGGGAGCACGGTTGTGATGCGGCTATTGCTAACGACGGCGATGCCGACCGGATTGGCATGTTTGACGAAAAGGGTCACTATGTGGATTCGCACCGGATTCTTGCACTTCTCGTGTCGTATCTGGCCGAAGACAGGGGGCTCAAGGGAACGGTGGTAAAGACCTGTTCCACGACCGACATGCTCGATGTCATGGCCCGTGAGCTGGATTTGCCGCTTGTTACCACACCCATAGGATTCAAATACATCGGAGAGAAAATCCTGGAAGGTGACGTGCTCGTGGGAGGCGAGGAATCGGGCGGGATGGCCGTCAAGGGTCACATCCCGGAACGGGACGGTATTTTCATTGGCCTGCTCGTGCTCGAAATGATGGCCCGTCGCGGAAAACCACTGAGCAGGCTGGTGGAGGAGCTCTACTTGCGCTTCGGGCCACATGCCTACGCCCGTACCGATGCGCATACGACGCCGGCCAGGAAAGAGGCGCTTCTGGAGCAGCTTCGTACCGGGGGTGGGCTGTCGGAAGTGGCCGGACAGAAGGTGACGTCTGTATCCGACCTGGATGGCTACAAACACCGCACGGCGTGGGGCTGGCTGCTCATTCGTCCATCCGGTACGGAGCCGGTGTTGCGCATCTATGCCGAGGCGCGGACAGAGGAGGAAGCCAGGGCCATGGTGGCCGATGCCACGCGGCAGGCGGGGGTATAGCGCCTAGAGCCTGTTAACACTACGCCTGAGCCCGCTGTAGCCATCAGAAATGGCGTTTATCAAGGCGTGAGGAGTGAAGTATGGCAGCGTCATTTGGCGAAGTATT
>Ga0210009_1000751_pt1 | contig 32727 bp, 21 predicted proteins | sample CryGeyCG2114_065_FD_185457 | JGI IMG/M metagenome (GOLD analysis project Ga0210009, IMG submission 185457) | Groundwater microbial communities from aquifer - Crystal Geyser CG12_big_fil_rev_8/21/14_0.65 (SPAdes) (version 2) | ecosystem: Environmental > Aquatic > Deep subsurface > Groundwater ...
TTCCGACATGACCGATAATCCGGTGGCGGTCGTATATGAAAATGAACTCATTAAATAATCGGTGTAAAGTTCTAAGTATTCTTTTTTCATCTCAAGTACCTCTGATTTTTCTCACCAGAAATTTAACACCTTTCTATGGTTTTGCGTAAGGTGAGTTATTATTGTTATAGAAAGGAACAATAATATGGCTACCTCAACTTTAGCTCAAATGACTAAGAAAGAATTCACCAAAATTCTTTCTAATGTCGTCGAACAAAAACTTATAGAACTTTATGGTGACCCTGATGAAGGACTCATCATTAAAGATCAATTAAGAAAGAGACTTGTTCGCCAAAAAAAGGCTACTTCAAAGGGTGATCGAGGTGTAGATTTATCCTCTGCAATGAAACAACTCGGTCTTGGATAAATTTTGTACATCGTATCTTTCCTTAAGTCTGCAATCAAAGACCTGAGCAAAATCGACAAACTTACTGCAAAACGTTTGGTCGATCACATCCAATGGTTATCCGCTAATCTTGAATTAACCAAGTTATTTCCTCTCAAAGGCGAACTTTCCGGCCTCTTTAAACTTCGTGACGGCTCATATAGAATTATCTATGGGCATCTCTAAAAACCTTCAAGGTTTATCTTTACCATATTTTGTTATGTTAAAATTTTATCGAACTTAGCTAAAATAAAAACCTTGAAGGTTTCTTAGCAAGATTTTAGAGGTGCCCCTATGAGATAAACCGCAAAGACAAGACCATTATCGTGCATTTTGTCGGTCACCGTAAAGATATTTACAAGTTAAAGTAGAACCTTTTTTCTTTTGCTGCCTAACGCTGTGTTATCTTAAACTCCAACACTGCCGTATTAATTATTAAAACTTTTCTATTAACCCGCGACTTTAGTCATGGGGATTTCCATCATATCTTACTCCGCAACCGATTCAATGGTTTGTCTTTGTAAATGAAGACGAAGTTTTAAGCCGCTTCATTCCCAACATTCTTTTGCATCCATTCAGGAAGCGGTTCGCCGGTAGCTAAAGAATAAATTGTTTCGGGTGCAATATCAATTTCACCATCCCATGTATGTACATCGAATTCTTTATTAAGCTTTACGTTTTTAAAAAATTCAGGATCATTAAATTTGGAGAAAATTCCGCCTTTGTTTTTGTATTCTTCAAGGTTAACAATTCCCGATTTTCCATCTTGAAATTCTACTTCAATTAAGTAGTTCTTAAGATATTTTACTTTAATAATTTCGTAATACATAACACGGTAAACCAGAACAAAATAATTTGGAATGATTGAATAGTATCTTCAATTAAATTCTTGTTTATTTGGTCAAGAAATTTTTCAAGGATTTTCACGTTATCTTTTTTTAATACAATATTAAAAAACATTGAATCCCGACCTGTCTACCGCCAGGTAGATGGGATTCTTCTTTGAGTTTTGTTCTTTTGTTACAAATATTAAATCCCTGCGGGATTTCTACAACCCGCCCCTGGCGGGTTGAATCTTTGTAACAAAGAAATCCCCCGACAACTAACATTCCCTTCGGGAATGAATGTTTTTTATCTCCAAAGAATCCTTTCTGTTAGCAACCCGCCCGAGGCGGATGGTTGCCGGCTACGCCGCGCTATGGCTGCATGATTAAATGGAAAACATTCATCCATTCATTTTCATTCATCCATTCATTTATACTTTTTTTAACCGTTTAATATTCTTGCTTTTTACGCTGTCAGCCAACGTTAATTATCTTCGCTCAAAACATTGACCACTGAAAACTAAGAACTGATAACTATAAAAAATTACACCTTAAACTCTTTAATAATCTTCATTATCTGTTCTTCACTTATTCCTGCGCCGTATTCATGTTGTTTAGTTTTCTTTTCAGTATTGTAATTCTGGTTTACAGCCGGATTTCCTGCACGGGCTCGCAAACGGTCTTCTATCTCTTGAATAAAACTTCCACCTTGTTGTGAAAAAGAAGATGAAGTTTTTCCACTGTTAATAGGATTCGTTTCGAACGCGAGATATTTTATGTTCATCAGATGTTTTGCCGAAACATTTTCTGAAATTATTGAACCGCCCCAGGTACCGGGTCCAAGCGTTAATGAAGGAAGCAGAGAAGTTGTAAATCCAACAGCGCCAAGTGATGCGACGGTATTTACCAAAATTCTGAATGCAGGTTTTTCAAATGCGAATTTCATAATTATTTCATTATCGTTACAATGAATTGCCATTGTATGTCCAACTCCGCCGAACTGAAGTAACTCAATACATTTGTGACATCCATCTAACCAACCGTCAACGGTGTAGAAAGCTAAAATTGGAGAAAGTTTTTCATACGAAAGAGGTTCTTGTTTTCCTACGGTTGTGCATTCTGCAATCAAAACTTTTGTTGAATCGGGAACAGAAAATCCGGCATGATTTGCAATCCATGGTGCAGGTTTTCCAACTATGTCGGGATTAATTCTTCCATCTTTTAATATTGCTTTACCGAGTTTTAATTTTTCTTCTTCATTTACAAAATAGCAGCCTAACCGTTTTGCTTCTTCAATAGATTTATCACGCAGCGGACGATCAACTATCATCGCTTGCTCGGAAGAGCAGAGTGTTCCGTTATCAAAAGTAGTTCCGTAAACGATATCAGCAACAGCTTTTTTATAATTTGCAGTTCGCTCAATAAAAGCGGGAACGTTTCCAGAGCCAACTCCGTAGGCAGGAGTGCCTGAACTGTATGCTGCTTTAACCATTGGGTTACCACCGGTTGCAAGAATGACGGCAATATTTTTGTCGTGCATTAATGCGTTGGTTCCTTCTAGGGTCGGAATTGTTAAGCACTGTATCAATCCTTTTGGCGCACCGGCTTTTTCTGAGGCATCAGAAAGAATGTGTAAAGCTTCGGCTGTACAATTTACCGTATGCGGATGCGGACTTACGACAATTCCGTTTCTGCATTTCAACGAAATTATCGCTTTGAACATTGCTGTTGATGTTGGATTGGTTGAGGGAACAAGCGCAGCGACTACTCCCATCGGTTCAGCGATTTTTAAAACTTTTCCTTTGTGAAGACTTTCAATCACCCCGACTGTTTTTAGCTCTTTAATAGAATCATAAACATTTTTTGTCCCGAATTGATTCTTGATTACTTTGTCTCGAACATTTCCGAAACCGCTTTCACCGCACGCCATCTTTGCAAGCTTCTCAGCGTTCTGATATCCGGCGTCAGCCATCGCTTTAATTATTTTATCAACTTGTTCTTGACTGTAATGTTTAAACTCAAGCTGCGCTTCTTTAGCTTTGCGGGCTAAATCGCGCGCTTCTTGGATTGACTGAAGATCTTTTTCCAACTGCATTGTTTCCTCGAAAAGTTGCTGCAAATATAGAAAGAAGTAGAGAGAGTTTCAATCTGAATTTTCCCAACCCGAATAAACAAAAAATCATAAAAAACAATTCACCGCGGCCAACTATATAATTTTAGATGAATGATTGAATGTTAGAATGAAAACATCAAATCATTCATCTCCATTTGCAATGCTTTCGCTTTATCTCTCATGCCAATTATTATATGATTTTTTCTGATAAGGGGCAAAGGGGTGTTTTTTAGACTAATTTAACTTCCCCCCCGCCGAAAATTACGACACCTTTAATCCTCAATACTCTTTCTTTTTCAACAACAAACATCGGGTCTCTTTTGCCTTTAGTTCCGAAGCCGCCAAAGAGAGGGAAAACATCAACAATTACATTCCATTCTTTCGGAACAATGATGGTTGTTCCGCCAAAAATAGCGATCACATCAATAACATTATCACCTTCCGCTAACTTACAGCCGGATAAATTTATTTCACTTCCGCCAAAAATGGAAGTGATGGTTCCTCCTCTAAAATTATCCGTAGAAAAAATTTTAGAACTTCCTCCAAAAATTGAGATGTCTTCAAGTTTATCTTCCCGAACTTCTTCTGCAGAACTCACTTCATTTTTGAAATGGGTTGAAGAGTATCTGTTGTGCTTTAATAAGATCATGAATCCAAAACCGATAAGAATAAGGGGAAGGATGAACCCGCCGAAGTTAATCTCATAATAACGAGAGATGTGCAAAGCGCCCCCGACCGCTATTAATAAGGTTCCGACCATCTTTTTTGATGAATTTAAAAAGCTCAAAATACCGATGAAGATCAGGATGGAAGGATAAGAAAAAAGTGTTTTTGAAATATTTGGATCAATGAGCTCAAAATTCCGTAATAAGAAGAGACCACCCACCACGATGAGGAGTCCGCCTAAAAATATTTTACCTGATGATTGCTTGTTTCCTGCCATTCTTGTCCTCAATTTGTTTTTTTCGACCGAAATCTAATAATATTTTTTCCTTTAAATAAATGAAAAATGTTAACAACAGAAAAGCCTTGGCTAATAAAGGGAAACAAAAATTATTTAAAAAGCAAGAAGAAAAAAAAATATTTTTTAATGTGAATTTTTCCTTTGTGTATTAGTAAAATATTTTTAGTTTGGTGTTAGAGTTTCTTACAAAAAAAATCCAATAAAAACCGCAAAAAATTGAAAATTACATATACCAAATATTTTGAATCTATTAAAGGAGTTGTATGAAGATAAAACGTTTCTTTACTGAATCGAATAAAGGGCAAACTTCTTCCGTTTCCTATGAAAAAAGAATTTCGGAAATAAAAAATCCTGACGGCTCAACGGTCTTTAAGATGGAGGACATTTTAATCCCGTCAACATGGTCTCAAGTTGCTGCAGATGTTATCGCACAAAAATATTTTCGTAAAGCAGGCATCCCTAAAATTACAAAACGAATTGCTGAGGAAGGAGTACCCGAATGGCTGCAAGCCTCTGAACCCGATACGGAAAAATTAGCCAAACTTTCAGAACAGGAACGTTTCATCTCAGAAAAGGATGCAAAGCAAGTTTTTAAACGCCTTGCCGGATGCTGGACTTACTGGGGTTGGAAAGCAAAATATTTTGATTCGGAAGAAGACGCATTAATTTTTTATGAAGAAATGATCCACATGCTCGAAAACCAAATGGCGGCTCCGAATAGCCCACAATGGTTTAATACCGGGCTGCATTGGGCGTATGGAATAACAGGTCCTTCACAGGGACATTTTTATGTTGATAACAAAACCGGCAAGCTAACAAAATCAGAAGACGCATATACGCATCCGCAACCTCACGCGTGTTTTATCCAATCTGTAAATGATGATCTGGTGAACGAAGGCGGAATAATGGATCTTTGGGTTCGCGAAGCAAGGTTATTCAAATATGGTTCGGGAACAGGCAGTAATTTTTCAGACATTCGCGGAGAAGGAGAAAAACTTAGCGGCGGTGGAAAATCATCCGGCTTAATGTCTTTCCTTCGTATCGGTGATAGATCAGCGGGAGCTATTAAGTCCGGCGGTACTACAAGACGCGCTGCTAAAATGGTTTGCCTCGATTTAGATCATCCCGATATTCTTGAGTTTATTAATTGGAAAGTTGTTGAAGAACAAAAAGTTGCTTCGCTTGTTGCCGGATCAAAGGCATTGAATACCCATCTCAACGCAGTAATCAAAGCCTGCTATGACGAGCACCCTGAAAATGATCGTTTCAATAAAAAATTAAATATGAAATTGCAAAAAGCAATTATTGATGCAAGAAAAGCCTTCATCCCAAACAATTATATTGACCGCGTCATCCATCTGGCTAAACTCGGTTTTAAATCAATTGAATTTCCCGTTTATGATGTTGATTGGAATTCCGAAGCGTATGCAACTGTAGCCGGACAAAATTCTAATAACTCCATCCGCATTAATAATGATTTTATGGAAGCCGTTCTGCGCGATGGTGAATGGCACCTTTACGGACGAAATGAAAAAAAGCTTGCAAAGAAAGAGGGAAGAAAAGCTAAACCCTTTAAAACCTATAAAGCAAGAGAACTTTGGGATGATATTGCTTACGCAGCTTGGGCAAGCGCTGATCCGGGGGTGCAGTTTCATTCAACTATAAACGAATGGCATACTTGTCCGAACAGCGGTGAGATCCGCGCTTCAAATCCATGCAGCGAATATATGTTTTTAGATGATACTGCGTGTAATTTAGCATCGCTGAATCTTGTTAAGTTTTACGATACAAAAAAACATAAATTTAATATTCCGGCGTTTCGCCATGCCTCCCGATTGTGGACGATCGTTTTGGAAATATCTGTTCTTATGGCTCAATTCCCGAGTAAAAACATAGCGCAATTAAGTTACGATTTTAGAACTCTTGGACTTGGATACGCGAATCTTGGTTCTTTGTTAATGCTTCAAGGAATTCCTTACGATAGTAATGAAGGATTTAATATTTGCGGTTCAATTACCGCCATCATGCATATGACGGCTTACGCAACTTCCGCAGAGATGGCAAAAGAACTTGGTACATTTTCTCAGTTCGAGGCTAACCGCGAGCCCATGCTGCGTGTTCTTAAAAATCATAGAAGAGCAGCTTACAATGCAGCCAAGAATGAATATGAAAAAATCTCAATTACCCCAATTGGAATTGATCCTATCTTCAGCCCTGCAGATTTATTAAAAGCAGCACGTGAGGATGCCGATAAAGCTTTGGAACTTGGCGAAAAATATGGTTTCAGGAATGCACAAGTTACCGTAATTGCTCCAACCGGAACAATCGGATTGGTGATGGACTGTGATACAACAGGCGTTGAGCCTGATTTCGCATTAGTTAAATTTAAGAAACTTGCGGGGGGAGGATATTTCAAAATAATAAATGCCTCGATTCCTCCGGCTCTTGAACGATTAGGATATAACGAATCACAAATTGATGAAATAATTAAATACGGTGTTGGCCATGGCACACTCGTAGCAGGTCCTCATATAAACCACGAATCACTAAAAGCAAAAGGATTTACAGATGAAGCACTAAGGAAGATTGAAGAGATGCTTCCCTCAGTATTTGAAATAAGTTTTGCATTTAATAAACATACGCTGGGCGCAGAGTTCATCATAAATAAATTGGGTATCCCTGAAGACCAGGTAAATTCCTTTGATTTCGATCTCTTAAAATCACTCGGTTTTTCAAAGCAAGAAATTTCTTCCGCAAATGATTACGTCTGCGGAACAATGACGATTGAAGGCGCTCCATTCCTTAAATTTGAACATTACCCCGTTTTTGATTGCGCTAATAAATGCGGCAAAAGGGGAACCCGTTTTATTAGACCTATCGCTCATATTAAAATGATGTCTTCTGCACAGCCGTTTATTTCAGGAGCAATTTCCAAAACGATCAATTTCCCAAATCAAGCATCAATTGAGGATATAAAAGATGCTTATATGCAGTCATGGAAAGCCGGATGCAAATCAAACGCACTTTACCGTGATGGATCAAAACTTTCACAACCGTTAAATTCGGTAGCGGATGAAGACCTCGAAGCAATCCTTGAAGAAAAAGAAAATAATGACATCGTTAAGGTTGCCGAGAGAATTATCCACCGCTATATTGCTAAAAGAAGAAGATTACCCGATAGACGTTCCGGTTATACGCAAAAAGCTAAAATCAACGGACAATCGGTTTATATTAGAACCGGTGAATACGATAACGGGCAATTGGGTGAAATATTTATAGATATGCACCGCGAAGGGGCTACTGTTAGAAGTCTGCTTAACGTATTTGCAATTGCTATTTCCTTGGGGCTGCAGCATGGTGTTCCTCTTGAAGAATTTGTTGATGCATTTGTTTTTACAAGATTCGATCCAAGCGGAATAGTCTCAGGGAACTCAAAAATTAAATTTTCGACTTCAGTTATAGATTATATCTTTAGAGAATTGGCAGTAACATATTTAAGCAGAAATGATCTAGCTCATGTTGATCCGACAGAACATACTCCATCAACCCCTAAAAATATTGTGAAAAAACTTGAACCGGAATTTGAAAGCGAAGAAGTAATTAGCGAGAGAGTTATCGAATTGGATAAGAGTGAAGTTCCCTCTTATAGCTATAATCTTTCAACTACAAAAATTAAAAGTGTTCTAAAACCAACAGCTTCTCCGGCGAACTCCCTCAAAAATAAAGTTCAAGAAGCGATTGAAAAAGGTTATACCGGTGATGTTTGTCTTGAATGTCAAAGTATGACAATGGTTCGCAATGGCACCTGTTTAAAATGTATGACTTGCGGCGCAACTTCCGGTTGTAGTTGACAAATAAAAAAAAGAAATTTTTAAAAAAAATTTGCAATTAATTTGATAACAACATATATTAGCACCGTTTAGATAAAGTTATTCCTAAAATTATGAACTTAATTCAATGTTTCTTATTTACTTAACAATGTTCGAGGGAATATTATGAAAAAATTATTCTTTGTATTGATGGTCATTAGTTTCTCATTTTCCTTAACCGATGCTCAAATTTCAAAAGATGGTTGGTCGGTTGGTTTTAGCGCCGTTTCACCGAGACTTTTTAGCGATATTACCGCCGATGATCTGAACTTTGGCGGTCGGTTGTTTCTTGAAAAAAATCTAAATGAAATGACTGCAGTTAGAGCTAGTGTAGATTATTTAATGTTTACAGGTGTGAATGTAGCTCCTGCACCAAGAAAGTTTACAAACAACACAATTAAATTTGGTTTAAGCGGAGTTTATACTATGGCTCCTTGTATGACTTTCAGTCCTTATTTTGGTGTTGGAGGTTCTATACTTTATTATACCTTAAAAAATAGCGGTAATGTTCCAAACAAATCTTATTTTGGCGAACTTACTGCTGATATTTTCTTTGGCGGCAGAATGATGCTGGGCGATAGATGGTATGGAACTATTGAATTAGGTCAGCATACGGTTTCTACCGATAAATTTGACGGGACTATAGCTCCCGGTAGCGGTGGTTTCTTTGGCGGACCTCTTGATTCTTATACCTCATTGTCTTTAGGATTTCTTTATTATTTCGAACCAGGTGAATACTCAACTATGTGTGATGACGATGCGGGCTTAAGCAAATTCGATTATGCTAAAATTGAAGAAATTGTTAAAAAATATGCCGCCGCTCCAACCAATGTTGATTATAACAAAATTGAAGATATTGTAAAGAAGAATTGTGTTACCGGTACGGTTAAAGAAAGAGTTATGACTGCCGGAAATTGGGTTTTGGTTGGTGTTAATTTTGAATTTGGAAAGTCCGACTTATCACCGGAATCTTATCCAATCTTAGTTAATGCTGTTCAAGTGCTTATTTCTAATCCTGATATGAAAGTTGAAATTCAAGGACATACAGACAACATCGGCTCTGACTCATTCAATAAAAAATTATCTGAACAAAGAGCTGAAACAGTAAAAAGATTCTTAGTTGCAAAAGGTGTTGCAGCTTCAAGACTTTCAACTGTCGGTTTTGGTTCTTCCAATCCGGTATCAGACAACAAAACGGCTGAAGGAAGATCATTAAATAGAAGAATCGAATTCAAAGTATTAGGAAAATAAACTAATTAGTTTTCATTCAAATTAAAAAGGGATGTTGAAAAACATCCCTTTTTTTATGCCCATCAAATTTCTTTTCTTGATCAACCAAATAATAATTTAACAATAAACAAGGCACCGAGAACACCGGCTATATCTGCCATAAGTCCGGCGGCTAATGCGTGGCGGGTTCGTTTGATATTTACTGCCCCAAAATAAACTGCTAATACATAAAAAGTAGTTTCAGAACTGCCAAAAAATGTTGAAGTTAATATTCCGATAAAAGAATCCGGTCCATGCACCGCCATTGTTTCTGCCATAATGCCGAGTGATCCACTTCCGGAAAGAGGGCGCATAATTGCCATCGGTAAAGATTCCGGAGGTAAACCGATCAAACTCGTAAATGGCCGGAGTGTGAAGATTAACCAATCCATTGCACCACCGGCTCGAAAAATTCCTATTGCCATTAACATTGCAACTAAATAAGGAATTATTCTTATTGCAACATTAAATCCTTCCTTCGCTCCTTCGACAAACACTTCATAGACTTTAACTTTCTTGATAAAGCCGAATAACAGAAAAATCGCTATAATAGTCGGGATAGCGACAGCTGAAACGAATTGAATAAAATTCTTAAATGCTTCAGGAGTTATAAAAGAAAACATATATTTCAATGGTGAAAGTAGATTGGTTGTCATTGAAAGAATTGCAATTAGCAGAATCGAAACAATCGTTATGATGAATTTGCTGTTCCCCTTCAGCCATGCAAAAAAATCTTTCGCATCAATCGGAAATTTTTCCAATATCTTTGCAGTGGTAATTCCTACAATGGTGGCACAAGCTGAACCGACTAAAGAAGTGCCGATAATTATTGCCGGTTCAGCGCTTCCTGCAGAGGCGCGTAGGGCTATTGCTGTTGCCGGGATAAGCGTCATTCCAGCCGTGTTGATTGCAAGGAAAGTGCACATTGCATTTGATGCCGTTCCTTTCTCCGGATTTAGTTTATCCAATTCTTCCATAGCTTTAAGACCGAAAGGAGTAGCGGCATTTCCTAAACCGAGAAAATTAGCTGAAATATTCATGATCATCGCCCCCATCGCCGGATGATCGCCCGGAATTTCGGGGAACAAAAATTTCGTAATAGGTTTTAATCCACTTGCCAAATGATTTATCAGTCCGGACTCTTCGGCAATTTTCATTATGCCAAGCCACAGAGCCATAATGCCAATCAATCCCAATGCAATTTTTACGGCAGTTTCCGCATAATCCAAAACAGCGTTTGTTACTTCCTTTATCTTTACAATTGAAATTTCTTCAAGGACAATTTGGCATTTGTAAACATTGGACGAAAGTCGTTTCTCGATTTTAACTTTCGCATTTAAATCGTTTTCGTTTCCGTTGACCTTTGCCATCTTTTTCCAAATTTTCGGCGAGGTGTCGTCGGTGAGAATCAACACCTGATAAAATCCATTTTTGTTCTTGGCGCTCAGTTGTGCTTCAAATGAAACGGAGTGAGCAACTTTTTCGTTATAAAACGAGGAGAATGTTTTTGCGTTTACAGTAACGACTGCTTTTTTGTTTGCAAGTGAATTTGTTGTTTCTACTGTATCCGCAATTCTCAATTCAGCTTGAACCGGTTTCCCTTTTTGATATTTATTAGAGGCTTGTTCAGAAACATCAGTAGAAATTGCTGCGGCTAAACCAAGAAAAATTAAACCTATCCATACGTAATTGAGCATAAGAATTCCTTTTATCGTGAAAGAGTATCTGTAACTACATCATAAAACGGGAAAGAGAAATTTCCGTTTTTATTTGCAGCAATTATTCTAATTGTTTTTTTCTCATTCACCACTTTTGGTATTTGAACGGTTATAGTTTTTTGTTTTTCATCGAAAGTAAAACGTTGTGTCGCGGTAGAATCAACAAATACTTTGATTGATTTAAAATCAATTGAGGTTGAATCCAAAATAGAATAATTTAAAAGTTGTGTTTTCTCAATAAAAGATTGATCTTTATAAGAAATTTTTGGGATGCCAGCCTTAAAATAGCGGCATAATCCTCTAAAAATTCCCCACGCTTCAACCCTATTAAAATCTTCTGAAGCTAAACGTGGTTCCTCCCAAGAACTTGTATGGAAACCTGCTTCAATCAAAATGGCGGGAATTGTAGTCAATCGAAGAACGGAAAATCCCTGCTTTGGATAAATATGATAGTCGGAATAAGTGCCATCAAACGAACCGAGCCCGCCCGAATTTCGCATAGCATAAGCTAAATCACGCTGAACATATTTTGCCAGATCCCTTTCCATTGGTTCATATTCATAATCAGACTCTGTAGCATGATAATACGTGGAAGTATAATTTGTTGAGTTATCTCCCTCTTGCCCGGGAGCGTTGCTGTGAATGCTGATAAAAATATCAGCGCCGCTTTTGTTTGCTAGAAGAGACCTATCTTTTAGCGCAACTGTAGTATCTTTGTCGCGGGACATGATAACTTTTGCACCTGCTTGCTGTAAAAAACTTCTTAAAGCACGTCCCACACGAACGTTTACATCAGCCTCAATTGCAAGTCCTTTCGAACCTTTATTTCTGCGGTCTTCACCTCCATGACCAGGGTCTATGAAAAAAGTAATGTTTTTCAAATAAGGCGAATACGTTTCTATAAATTTTGTTTTTAATTGTTCATCAGTCAATTCGTTGGGAGTTTCATAATAGATAACCGGTTTTTGCGAACAACCGGTGAAGACCAAAAGAGATACAACAAGCATGTAAAAGAATTTCATAATTCCTCCAATCAATTTGTCAATAAATATCTGTTTCTTTTCTTTAAAAAATACAATTATTCCGGCTATCAGCGAAATGACATTGCCCACAATGATCAAGATTTTTTGAAAAGTCTTTCGACCTAATTTTAGACACCATAGCATGGACAAATGTTTCTAATTGATCGAGTTCACTTTTTTCAACCTGATGCATATGTTTTTCATCAGGAAATTTAGTAAAAACAATCTGCAAAATGATGTTTTCCTTTTCGGGGAAAAGTTTTCTAAGAATGAGAGCATAAAATGATAGCTGAAGAAAATATTCTTGCGCTCTTCCGGGAAGTCCTTCAATCGGTATATTATCAGTTTTATAATCAATAATTTTAATCAGCCGTTCCGAGAAAACAACTTTATCAATTATACCAAAGAGATAAAAATCTTTTTCTTTAAGGTAGACTTGAAATTCGTTTTGATAATTCGTCGCACTAGTTAACGTTCGATAGGTATCAGAAGAATAAAATAGTGTCATTTCATTACCTATTATTTCTATAAAAGTCCTGATTTCATCCGGTTTATGTTCCAATTTTTGTGCGCCAAAATATTTTTGTATAAAAGTTCCTATTTTTTCAAGAGGTAAATTCTTTTCTAACAGGGCATGAATTATTTTTCCCTTCGTTTCTGGAGAGAAAATGGACTTCGATTGGAAGCTTCCGGCAATAGCAATGTTTGAATCCATTTCTTCGTTGGATTCACCAAATTCAAAATAACTATTTTTTGCTTGCGGTTGAGGAGATCGTTTTTTGTACGAGTCATATAATTCATGATAGCCATATTCATAAGTTAACAAATACTTGGTGGGACACTGATTATAGATAGCCACTTTTGAGGCAGAAATAATTTCTTCTTTTTGAATGTCAATAATTTTTGAAAGATTAATAATATATTCTTTAGAATTTACGTTTTGAGTTTTCTTAAAGTTAGGTTCTCCCCGAACGTCCATAGAAATATTTATCAAAAACTCAGTTGGCTTAGAAATTTTCGTTTCCTCATTTTCTTTTTGTTCAAGATATTCGAGATCAACACTATGAACTATTTCATTCTTTGTAAAATCAGAATTTAAACCTTGGCTGAGAAGACTAAGAAAATTTTTACTGTGAAATGTGGTCCTTGGCTTTATTGTCGCTGAAAAGTAAAGATGGTTTTTTGCGCGCGTGATTGCAACGTATAATAACCGCTTTAATTCTGCTTCTTCCTTTTTCGTTTCAAGAAAATTATGCAGATCAACGATAGGAGGGGACATATATTTGCCGGAAAAATTATTTTCTGCAGGCAGTTTTGTCATTAATCCGAATTCTTTATTAATCTGAAGTTCTTTTGCTTTTATTTTTGCGTTCACTCCTTCTGATTGGCATTCAAAAATAAAAACGGCTTTAAATTCTAGTCCCTTAGCTTGATGAACAGTCATGATCTTTACTGCATCTTCATCGAAGGATACCTGTGCTTGTCCTTCTTCTGCCGAATCTTCAATCGCTTTTTGCAAGTATTTAAGGTAATCGAAGATATTTCGAAATCCTTGCCTAAAGAAGTTGCGCGTTACTTGAATAAGTTTTTCAAAATTAGCCACCTCTTTCTTTGCTTGTGGTCTAGAAGCAATAATGGAAAGATAATTTGTCTGCTCACAGATGATTCGGAGTAACGTAACTAAATCAGATGATTGTAGAAAATTTTTATGCTTTAAGAGTAGAGAAACAATTAGAGTTGCTTGTGAATCGTGTTTGGCAAAAGCAGTTAATTTTTCCCAGAAAATATTGCCTGGTTGAAAACTGATTGTCAAAATATCGGTGTCTGAAAGTAAAAAAAAGGGAGAACGCAAAATTCCGGTTAAGGCGGTATCGTCTGAAGGATTTGCCAAAAAGGAGATGTAATTATAAAAATCAGAAATTATTTGCTGTTGATAAAACCCTTTCCCTTCCCAAATGGTATAAGGCAAATCATATTTCTGAAAAGTTTTTTCAAGCGCTCCAAAGGAGCTTCGCTTTCTACAAAGAATAGCTATATCGCTTAACTTTACGTCTGTCTGCCCATTATCGGTAAGCGCTGCTATTTTTCTTACGACTAACTCCGCTTCAGAAACTGGATGCTGGTCTTTGCTGCCATCAGCTAAAAGAATTTCAATTGAACCATCAAGCTCCTCAGTTTTTGCACAGATGAGATCAGCATGGGTTACTTCATTAAAGAGGGGATTAGCGTCCGCAAATAAATTGTGAAAAAGATGATTCGTAAATGCACAAAGCATTGGCGCCATCCTGAAGCTTGCCGGAAGCATGAGTGTCAGCCCATCTTCCTTATGTACGTCACTTTTGGTTTTTGAAAAGACCGAAAGTTCGGCATCTCGGAATTTGTAAATACTTTGTTTCTCATCACCGACAATAAAAAGATTCCCGGTTTTCAACCGTTCCAAAATCGGAAGAAATATTTCATACTGGATTTCATTTGTATCTTGATATTCATCTACCATGAGAAAATGATACTTTTGTGAGAGCTTTTGTCTCACCGCCGGCAGCTCAAGAACATCTTTTGTTTTGATTAAAATATCTTCAAAATCTAAGTAACCTAAATCATACTTTTTATTTTCATAAATAGCTAAAGCGGTATTGAATAAAAGAAGAAAATTCTTCCCGAAAATTGCAAGTTGTTCATGAAGATCCAGGTTATCAGAAAAATTTTCAAAGGAAGCAATTGAACTGAAATAACTTTCAACCGGGATAATATCACCAAGCAATTCAGCCGGTAGTTTCCTTCCTAAGTACCCGTCTTTTCTCACCGTGAGACTATTTGTTAATATATTTTCTTTCAACTTAATTAAGATATTGAAGACGGTAAGTACTCCTGGTTTATTTTCCAAGCGCTGAAGAAGTTCGCTAATTGTTTCAGCGAAGCGGGAATTTTTTTGCATGGCGAAAGCATTGAGCCGCTGAACTGAAGATAGTACCGGTTCCAGATGTAAAAGAAAAATTTGTGAGATAAAAGTTTCCACTTTTGAAGTGAAAAAATCAGCGATGGAGTTTGGATCACTTGAATAGATTTTTTTAGTGAGGGCTACAACCGAATTTCTATTGTTTATAGCGCTTTCAAGCTGCATGGCTAAAATTTGCACTGAACCAAAAATTCTTATCAGCCAATGAAGGAGAGTATTCTTTTCTTTGTTTTTTTCAAAACTTTTTATCGCCTCGTTCAGTGAGATATGGATGAGTTCCTCTGAAAGCGAAGAGTCAATTGGAGAAAAATTTGCATCAATACCTGCCTCAACTGGGAACTCGCGAAGAATTTGCGCACAGAAAGCATGGATCGTTGAGATATTCGCGGAGACTAATTGCTTTCGAAGCTGTTCATACTTTATACGGTCTTTCTCATTCTTAGCTTTTAACGAAGCATCTAAGATACTTCTTGAAATTTTACCATAGAGTTCTCCGGCTGCTTTCTCTGTAAACGTAATTGCGGCAATTTGTTTTAAGGAAGTGTTGGTCGTCAAAAGAATTTCGAGGAAGCGTTGAGTTAATACAAAGGTTTTCCCTGAACCTGCATTCGCCGTTAGCGTAACATGTTTCTTTATTTCAAGAGCATTTTGCTGATCTTCGGTTAATTTAACTTGTCGCATTTGATGTAAGATTTTTTTTGATAAAACGGATTAAAAATGTAGTTCCTTCAGAAGAAGTGGCCTCGACTGAAATATCGCCATTAACACTTTCTACAAATTTTTTCGCTAATTTTAATCCTAATCCCATCCCGCTGGATTTGGTTGTAAAGTCCAAACCGAAAATTTTGTGAACGATCTTTTCCGGGATGCCCTTCCCGTTATCCGAAATTCTAATGATTAAAAATTTATCATCTTCATCAACCGCAAACGAAACAGTATCTGCATTTGCTTGAATTGCATTACGGGTAAGATTGATAAACATTCTTTTTAATTGGGACGCATCGGCTTCAATCATTTTAGTTTGTGCGGAATACGAAAGGTGGAGCGAAATGTTTTCATCGGTAAAAAGCAGGATGATTTCGTTTAGGGATTTTTTCAAATCAATTTCTGCAAGTTTTAGCGAGGGCATTTTTGCGAAAGAAGAAAATTCCGAAGCTATTTGGCTCAATGTTTCAATTTGGGCTAAAATAGTTTCAGACACCTTTTCAAAAAGCGCATCAAAATTCTTAGATTTATTTCTGTACATTGCTACCAATTGCTGAAGAGTAAGTTTCATTGGAGTAAGCGGATTTTTAATTTCGTGTGCAACTTGTTTCGCCATTTCTTTCCATGCTTGCTCTCGTTCAAGTTCAGCTAATTCGTTTTGATTTTTTCGCAGCTCTTCGGTCATCGTATTAAATCCGCTTATTAATTCCTTTAGTTCCCCCATGGAGTTCTCTTTCAACATAACGTTCAAATCTCCATGTGCGACTGCCCTGGTTGCGTTTGTAAGTTTTCTTATCGGGGAAGAGATTTGGTCTGCAAGCAGCGAGCTTACAATAACAATCAAAACAATTGCGAATGAATAAACTCCAAATAAGAAAACATTTACTTCCGCAAAATTGAGTGCAACGGGAATCTGATTGAAATAATCATTAACCTCAATAAAAAGTACCCGGTTGTCGAGAGTAATATATTTAAAGTAGGAGAGGAGTTCCCGGCTGCCGACAAAATGTCTTATAAAAAATCCATTCCCCGCCTGAGCCTGATTTAATTGGATCAACGATGAAATATTTTTTCTCAAAAGTGAAACATCGTAAAGGTTTTGCTGCGTACTAAAAATGAGTTGTGCGTTCTCAAATACGGAAAAAGATAAAAGAAGATTCTCACTTGATACTTTGAATAATTGATTTAAGTTCTTCGGGCGTGCATTGATGGTCTGAGCCGTAAAATAATTTACAGCCAAACTTGCTTTATCCCTCAGCGAATTATGGATAAGGGCAATATTTTTCTCTTCAACGCTGCTCCTATTGTAGACGGCTAAAGCAATAATAGGAAGAATCGCAATGATTAGGAATGCAAACAAAAGTTGTGAGCGAAATGTAAGTCGAAACTTCCCTTTTAGCTGAACAACAAAAAGTAAAAGCAGTACAATAAGCAAAAAGGAAGTGTGCACAATAAATAATTTGAAAAAATTGAAAAGACTAAACGAAAAAGCTGTCTCTTTTTGTGCGACAATCAAAAATGGGTGAGAACCCGGATTTACGCGTTCGATTCCAAATCCTAATAGATTTTCGGATGCGCCACGATAGTTGAGCCAACCTTCCTTTTCCTTTGAAAGGAAATCAAATAATTTATCTGCATCTTGTGCGGATGGCAAAATGGTTCCGCTGACGGGATAAATTTTTTCTTTAGCCAGCAAGAAAACATTGAAATTTTTTTCGTTTAAAGTACGGAGATTCAACTCAGGTTGTTCAAAAAGTGCTGCCGTAGGATTAACCGAGAGAGCATTTTTTGCCGTAAATACGATGGTTGCTGCGGCAAATCCGAGAATTTCTCCCCGCTCTTTGATAGGGATTATCCCGCATAAAATCTTCTGCCATTGTTTTGCCTTATCGGAAACATCAAATATCTGTAGGTCTTTTGTTACTGTAGCTTGAGCAATTTGGGGAATAAGTTGTTCCGATAGGATTCCACTTGAGAAATAGCCGAGCATTCTTTTTCTTTTATCGAGCAAAGCGAGAGAGGAGGATACTTTTTCTTCACGTAGAGAACTTTGAAGCCACAAGTCTAACGCGAGTGCATGATAATTGGTCGAGGTCGACAAAAAGAAGTCTGTTAATTTTTTCTGCCGAACAACGGTAGAAAGAGATTCATTCAATAAAAAATTCAAATAACTTTCCTGCGGGCGAGAAAGAAATAACGCGGTTCTTTTTACTTCTTCTTTCTCTAATTCAGTCGTAAAAAAGTTCATTAAACTTATCGTAAAAAGGGAGGAGGCAAAAGCAAGAAAAAGAAATTTTTTAAGAGCTTTTGTTTCTGATAATTCGTCCATAAAAAAGAATAGCAGCAATAAAAGAGCCCCGAAACTAAATAACCAAGCGGGGATAAGGGGCTGTTTTTGTGCATAAACGAAGAAGAAGGCGCTAAGGAGAACAACAAGAAATAAAACAATAACTTTCCCCCATTGTGGAAGTCGCCCGGGGAGAGAAAAATAACACATTTTCAGTAATAGCTGGATCAGGACAAATCCCGAAAGAGTAACCAGAAAAGTTGCTATGTGCATTACTAAATGGGGAATTCCGGGAATTATATCTGCGGTTTCAAAATATCGAAGCGAGGAATCGAACACCACACTTTTTACTGCTGCCGAGATTCCACGTATTGAAAGAATGGCTAATAGGAGAGAAGTAAGCCCTACTCCAAAACGCAATATCGGATGTAATAATTTTTTGGAAAGGAAACTCTGCATCACTTTATTTGAAGAATAAAGAGAAAAAACTATGGCGCTAAAAAAGAAGGCGGTAACTAAAAACTCCAGAGGAGATTTTACTATTCCGCCGGCAAAAGCCGAAGAAAAATAATTCGGATTTGTCAATTCTCCCTTTAAAAAACTTGCCGGAAAATTTAACGCGAAGAGCATCCATCTAAAAAGAGCCAGAAAAAGGGTTAAAAAAACAATCTTTACTACAATCCGATTAAACCTTTTAATTTCATCAAGGAGAATAAAACCGAGAACAATAATGCCGGCAATTATAAAAAGTGATTGAACCTTATTCGTATTTTCTCCAATCTTCCTTAATTCAGCTTTTAATGTGGGTTTCGCAACGGTAATTAAACCAATTTTTTCACCATAGTTGTTCGGAAGGTCAAATGAAAAATATCTGCCGTCTAAAGTTTTTGGCTTAGCAGGCGAATAAAAAACATCAACTTCTGATTCAAACGCGGTTTCTAATTTTGATGAAAAATTATCAGCAGGAGAAATGTTTTGTGAAGCATAACTTGTCTCTACTATTTTTGTCACGAGTAAAAAGTATGACCGGCGTTTGAGAGAGATTTTATCAGCATAGCACAAGAGCGTGAGCAGCGGGGAAGAATGAAAATAAGTTGTTCCCGTTTTGGATTGTGCCTCTAAAAGCTCTTTTGCTTCTACCCCGATGACGGCAGTAGTTGCAAGTTCGGTTTTTGAAGAATCTAAGAGGAAGATTTGATACTTTGAAAATTTTTCTTCACGCAGTATCGCTTGAAAAGTGCGTTCGGATAAATATTTGTTTTCATTCGACAATTTTTTAAGGTTCTCAGCAGTACTTAAGAGAGCGGATTGTTCCTCTTCGAAAATTGAAAGAGAGGTGTTGTGAATAGTATTTATTTTATTTTGAAGAGTAGAATTCCAATTTTCTTTTTTGCTATGAAGCAGAGTTGGGCTAAAAAATCCAATACAAATTACGACGAAGAGAATGGAGGCAAGAAAAGCATATAATTTCTTTTCCCCATGAAGGTATCCTGATATTTTATCTTTAACTATTTTATAGTTATTAGGGAAATTTTCCACCTGGCTCCCGAATATTCTACCGAAATGAAAACTTGCGCCGTCCCCTTTTTATTTCTGTTTTCGAACGAAAACACTCCGGTAGCAAACCCGTTATCAGACTCGCTGCGCTGGGTATATTTAAAAGCTATCGGTTGATAAACTTGAAAATAATTCTGTAAGATGTAGTAGGCTTGATTTCCGCTATAAAACCCGTTCACGCCCGTGGAAAGGCTTAAATAAATCTGTGAAGGGAAATAGGATGATATTAAAGAAATATTACCGGACGAAAAGGTTCTTTCGATATCAGAAAAAATCTGGAGTTCCTTTTTTTGATTTTGTATTTCTTGCGTGGGGACTCCGGCTAAAAGGAGAGACAGTGAGAATGCCGTCAAAAAAAAGAGAATGTTAATATTTATAAAAAATTTCTTCATTACTTTCAGGAAAATTAATCAATCTTAAAGACTTATACTAAACAGAAACTGTTGGAAATAAAAAAGAAATGTCAATCTTCAACTGATTAAGATTGACATTTCTTTAATAATAACCGGTTTATTTTTAATTGATAGAAATTATTGTCTCTTTCTTTCAATTCTTTCCAGTTTTTCTCTTTTATGTTTTTCGCCTGAAACTTTAAGCTGAGGGTTCCCTTCAACTAATTGGAACGCCCAATCAAAAACTATTCTATCTCGCGTTATTGTTTTTACCCGAATTTTTGCAAAATGATTGTCCCATGTCCAAATAACATAAGTATGCCCGGCAATCGCAACAGCATCTTTAGAGAGCGACCACCCGCTTTCCGGGGCAAAGGCAATATCATAAATATCGGAAGTTACTCCCATATCCTGGATGTCAGTATCTTTGTGAACATCTAGATAGGGAGTTCCGTTGTCTATATCGAAAAAGAAATCCGTATAGTCTAAATTGTCGAATGCTACAGCAGAATAGGTAGTAAAGCTATAACCTGAATTATTTGGAAATTCGTGGTAATCAAAAATACTCTGGTTGAAGCCTTCCGGTCTTGGAGTGGCATAAGCTACATCCGGGCTCAGCTCACTTTCATTATTGTTATAATCATAGGCAGTAACAGCATAATAGTTTAGGACTCCGTTTGCAGCGCCGTCGTCGATATAAAAATTATTCAGGGTTGTCCCGATCAATTTATATTTTCCATCATAAGCGGTGCTGAAGTAAACATTATAACCGGCAACATCTCTTTCACGGTTGTTATTCCAGTAAAGATCAACCCGGTTGTCTCCGTTGAGAACTTCAACTCCGGTTGGCGGATTTGGCGGGATATTATCATAATAATCGTTCATATAATTTTCGTTACACGAAGTAATTCCTAACGTAAGGAATAATAAAATTGGGATGATAGTTATCTTTTTCATGGCTTCACCTTTTGTTGCTTTTCATATCAGTAACAAATTTAACGCCAGAAATATTCAGCTGATCTGGGACAAAAAAAGCGAAAACCTAAAATGTTGTAGATTTCTCTATACAGAAATGTCTTTTCTAAATGAACATCTGTTACATAACCCACGTTAGGCTCTTAGATTCTTGTTAGCGCTAACATGTTAACGATAATTGAATATCGAAGTGAATGCAGATTGTCTTACAACTTCATCATTCGAAATTCCTTATTCGATATTCATTATTTCCTTTAGCTTTTTTCCCAAGCATGGTCTTGGGAAAAACGTAGTACCTTATCAGTAAAGTTCGCGTAATATTGGGCAGAATAGTAACATGGTAGATAAAGCGAAAGAATGACTGAATGAAAATGAATGGATGGATGTTTTTCATTCAACCATACAGCCATTCAATCGTTCTAATGTGATAAATTGGTTCTGGCTTGTCCAGGTTAGGGAAAAGATAAAATTGATTTCTTAATCTACCTTTAAGACTTAAAAACGAGTAAGATTAAGGATTTATTCAGTTAATTACTGCGTGGGGTACATTAATAAAGAAAAAAAATATTTAAAAAAATGAGAGAAAGTAGTATAATTCATTACGGAATAAATTTCTTTTTTATAAAACGAAATCAGGGAGTGAAAAAATGAATCTTGACGTACTGATTTTTGGAGCGCATCCGGATGATGCAGAACTTTCGATGGGAGGCACCATTGCTAAATTAACTTCACACGGTTTGAAAGTTGGGCTTATTGATTTAACCAAAGGGGAATTAGGAACACGGGGAACTGCGGAAACAAGGCAGAAAGAAGCCTTTCGATCTGCAATCGCTTTGAAAATATCAATGAGAGAGAATCTGCATATTCCTGATGGAGAGGTTACCGGCTCAAGAGAAAATTTGATAAAAATCATTTCCAAAATTCGGAAAAACAAACCCAAAATTATTTTTGCACCATACATGAATGACAGACATCCCGATCATGTAAGGACAAGCGAACTAGTAAAACAAGCATATTTCTTCTCAGGAGTAGCGAAGATGAAAACTTTTGAGAAAGAAAAATTGCAAGCTACCTACCGCCCTAAAAGAATTTTTTACTATATGCAAACCTACACGTTTGAGCCAAGTTTTATTGTTGATATTAGTGAAACATTCGAATTGAAAATGAAAGCGGTTAAGGCGTATGCTACTCAATTCTTTGATGCTAAAAGTAAAGAACCGGAAACATTTATCAGCACTCCTGAATTTATTAAATTTATTGAATCTCGGGCGGAATTTTACGGTTTCAAAATTGGGAAAAAATACGGGGAGCCTTTCTTTACAGAGGAAGATATGGAACTTGACCTCAACCATCTTTTGGAGAAATTAGAAAATCCTAAAAACGAAATGTAAAATAAAAAGGCAGTTTTGAACAGGAACAAAACTGCCTTTTTACTACTTTGACTCACCTTATAACCCCTGGTACATTCCTTCAATTAAATTTTTATACCTGTCCTCAATAACTTTTCTCTTCAATTTTAATGTTGGCGTTAGTTCACCTGTTTCTAAAGTGAAGGGTTTATCGAGCAGCGCAAACTTTCTGATGCGTTCAAAGTTAGCTAAATTTTTCTGGAATTTTCCAAGTTCTTCATCCAACAAATCATAAATTTCTTTAATATCCACTAAATCATTATTAGTTTTATATTGAATATTATGGCTGTCGGCATATTCTTTTAATGCTTCAAAATCGGGAACGATAAGCGCTGACAAGAACATTCTTCGATCGCCAATAAGCACAAACTGGTCAATGTATTTGCTTGCAAGAAAGAGATTCTCGATTGGAGTAGGGGCAATATATTTACCGCCGGATGTTTTAAAGAGATTTTTCTTTCTGTCGGTAATCATTAAAAATCCTTCGGCGTCAAAAACTCCGATATCACCGGTATGTAACCAGCCGTCAATAATGGTAGCATCGGTTTCTTTTTTATTCTTAAAATATCCTTGCATAATAGAGGCGCCGCGCGCAAGGATTTCACCATCGCTTGCAATTTTTACTTCGACCGAAGGGAATGGTTTCCCGACAGTGCCGAATTTGTAACTATCAACGCGGTTTGCTGCAATAACGGGAGACGATTCGGTCAGTCCGTAGCCTTCAATTATAACAATTCCAATCGCTTCAAAAAATTCTCCAAGTTCTCTGGCAAGTGCAGCGCCGCCGGAAATAAAGAAGCGAAGTTTGCCGCCGGTTTTTTCTCTGATCTTTTTGAAAACCAAGGTATCGGCTATTTTATGCTGGAGCGATAAACCAATGGGAAGGTTACCTGCTTTTTGAGCAGCGTGATATTTCTTCCCGACCCCAATCGCCCAATTAAATATTTTTTGTTTTTTTGCCGGTTGGCTTTCAACATTCTTAATTACTTTCGAATAAATTCTCTCAAACAATCGCGGTACACTGGTAACTATTGTAGGATGAATTTCAAGTAAATCGCCGGCAACAGATTCAATGCTGGAAGCATAAGCGATCATTGCGCCTGCAGAGAATGCAGTGTAATAGCCTGCCATCCGCTCAAAAATATGACAGAGCGGTAAAAACGAAAGGAAGATATCATCCGGTCCAATTGGAAATGCTTTGAGTGCATCAAGAACATTTGAGACAATATTTTTGTGTGTAAGAAGCACTCCCTTCGGTTCGCCGGTTGTTCCGGATGTATAAATGATGGTGCAGATATCATTTTCTTTTATGCGGTTTCTCTGCTCTTTAAAGAATTGCGGATTTTGTTTTTTTGCTTCCGATCCTTGTTCTTGAATTGATTTTAAAGAATAAATACTGTTTTCGTTCGGAGAATCTTTTTCGTTCATCACAATAATAAATTTCAGCAAGCGGCAGTTATTCCTGACTTTCAAAACTTTGTTTAACTGAAACTTATTGGAAATAATTACTCCAATTGATTCTGAATTATTTAGAATAAATTCGATGGAGTCTGCGGTTAGCGAAGGATACAAGGGAACATCAACAGCTCCCAGCCCCAGGATTGCCATATCTGCGTAAACCCACTCCGGTCTATTTTCAGCAATAATGGAAACTTTATCTCCGGCTTTCACTCCGAGAGAAGAAAGTCCATATGCTAAATTTTCAGTTTCTTCTTTTAATTGACTGTAAGAAATTCCCACCCATTGATTATTGACCTTTTGTTTCAACACCGGTCTTTCCATAGTTACCCCGTATTCTTCAGTTAGAAACTCATAAAGTTCCGGAATGGTTTTGTACGGTTTTAAAATGGGCATAGCTGACTCCTTTTTTAAGTTTTTTATTCTACCTTATGGCAGGCAGGTAAATTTAAATAGAAACACTTCAATAATAAAAATTCTTTTGGAAGTAAACCAACAAAATTTTTCTTTTTCTTTTCCCCTTCTTCCTCAAAATTTTGAAACAAAGAATGAAAAAAATATAAGATTCATTTGGCAGCAGAGCTTAATTTTCATTCGAGAATTTTTTTCACTTGAGATTCGGTTCAAATAAGCTAATTTTACAAAAGAGATGACAAAACTTTTTAAGAACATATCATTAATAACCTTAACCGCGTTGTTTTTTATAATCAATACGGGATTTACTGTTTCCTTGCATTTTTGCAGCATGGAGAAAAAAGCGTCATTGTCTTCTTGCGGAATGTGCGAAGCGCCGAGCGTAACGGATGAAGCCTGTTCCGACGAAATGTCATCTTCCGATGAATTAGTGATAACCCGAACTCCTCATAAATGCTGCGAAGTCAAACTTGCATCAATTCTCGGGACAGATGAATATCTTCTAAATCAAATTGGATCAACTAATAAATCAGTTCAGGTAGATTTGATTCCTTTTACATTTCAACAAGATGAATGTGTAGCCGACTTCTCTTCCCAAAATTTTTCCGATTCATCTCCACCAACAGAGACAACACCCAAACTCTTCCTTTCTAATCATAACTTCAGAATTTGATTATTACTAATACTTAGCTTAGCGGTTAAATAAATTTCACCGGCTAAAGTTAGTATCAATTTTCACCGGCTTACTATACCATCACTTATAAGTGAATGGTTAACGGTTTTTTAATAATCAATTTTTGGAACAATCATGTATAAAATAATTTATTACGTTTTTGTTTTTGCCTTCATCAATATTAGCATGATGGCTAAAAGCACCGACTCAGCAAATCTTTCAAGTTTTTTGGACAATAAAACTGATTTCTCAGCGGATACAATTTACAGTTGTACAATGCACCCTGAAGTTAAATCTTTACAATCGGGAAAATGTTCAAAATGTGGAATGGATTTAGTACCAACTGCGTATGTAAAAATAGACTCCACAAAATCTTCCGGTAATGTTTTAAGTGAAGATTATTATACTTGTACAATGCACCCGGAAGTTCATGCTGATAAATCTGGTAATTGTCCAAAGTGTGGAATGGAATTGGTGAAAAAGTCTGAAACATCAACCTCAAAACATGGAATGATGGGAATGGGGATGATGATGGATTCCCCCTGGATGATTGGTATGGGAATAATAATGGTTGTCGTTATGGCAATTCATTTTATAAAATAAATATTGGAGTTTTTTTAATGATAGAAAAAATAATTGAATGGTCTTCGCAGAATAGATTTCTTGTAATTCTGATTTATCTAATAGTTATTGCCGCCGGAATTTACAGCGTGATCAATCTTCCGGTTGATGCCATCCCCGATCTGTCTGAAAACCAGGTTATAATTTTCACGGAATGGATGGGACGATCGCCCCAGATAATTGAAGACCAAGTAACGTTTCCGATAGTTTCCGGTCTTCAAGGATTACCCAAAGTGAAAGCTGTCCGCGCAACTTCTATGTTCGGAATGTCTTTCGTCTTTGTAATTTTCGAAGATGGTGTGGATACTTACTTTGCACGGACCCGCGTTCTCGAAAGAATGAATACCATTCAAGCGCAATTACCTTCAGGCGTTGTTCCGTCACTAGGACCGGATGGGACCGGAGTCGGTCATGTTTATTGGTATACTGTTGAAGGAAAAGGGTACGATCTCGGCGCACTTCGCGCAGTTCAAGATTGGTACATACGCTACAAACTCTCTTCAGTAGATGGCGTTGCAGAAGTTGCAAGCATCGGCGGATTCGTTAAACAATATCAAGTTGATGTTAATCCAAATGATCTTCGCGCTTACAATTTGACTGTCGCCGAGGTAGTAAATGCAGTTCAACGAAGCAATAATGAAGTGGGCGGAAAAATTTTAGAAGTAAGCGATGCAGAATATTTCGTGCGCGGGCAAGGTTACATTCAATCAAAAGATGATGTTGAAAACACCGTTATAAAAACTTCTCCTAACGGAATTCCTATTCTCATTAAAAATATTGCTTCAGTTTCTTTAGGTGGGGATATACGCCGCGGCGCATTAGAAAAGAACGGCGAAGGAGAAGCTGTTGGTGGAATTGTTGTTATGAGAACCGGCGAGAATGCGCAAAACGTAATTGACCGAATTAAAGAAAAAATTAAAGAAATCTCTCCCGGTCTTCCGCCTGGAGTTGAAATTATAACTTCGTACGACAGAAGCACATTAATAAAAGAAGCGGTTGGAACTTTGGAAAGAGCTTTAATAGAAGCGTCAATCACGGTCTCAATTATGGTTATGATTTTTCTACTTCACTTTAGAAGTATTGTAAGAATTTTAATTGAACTGCCGATAGCAATACTCATCGCATTCATTCTTATGTATTTGTTTGGGATTTCTTCAAACATTATGTCACTCGGAGGAATCATTTTAGCGGTGGGAGTAATAGTAGATTCTTCCATCGTTCTTGTGGAGAACGCTTACCGCAATCTTGCGAAAGCGTTGGAAGAAAAAAAACATTTAACTCCGGATGAATACAAACGCATTTCAATTGATTCTGCGAAGCAAGTCGGTAGAGCAATATTCTTTTCTGAATTAATAATTCTTGTTTCTTTTCTTCCGGTATTTATGCTGACCGGTCAGGAAGGAAAATTATTTCATCCGCTGGCATACACAAAATCTTTTGCGCTGATAGGATCCGCGATTGTAGTTATTTCCCTTATTCCAGTTTTGATGACTATGCTAATGCGTGGTAAGTTCAAACCGGAAGACAAAAATCCAACCACGCGCTTTTTCATAAAACTTTATGCACCGGTGATTCATTGGGTGCTTAAACACAGAAAGATCACCATCGCGATAAATGTGATTGCTTTACTTATTACTATTCCAATGATTTTAAATACCGGAAGTGAGTTTATGCCTCCGCTTGATGAAGGATCAATTCTTTACATGCCGGTTACTTTACCCGGAGCTTCAATTGCTGAAGTGAATAGGATTTTACAGGAACAGGATAAAATTATTAAATCAATTCCCGAAGTGCATCACGTTCTTGGAAAAACCGGACGTGCGGAAACTGCAACAGACAACGCACCCCTTAGTATGATTGAGACAATAATCTTGCTTAAGCCAAAAAGTGAATGGAGACCCGGAATTACTAAGCAAGACATCGTTGCCGAACTCGATTCCAAATTGCAAATACCCGGTGTGCGAAATGGTTGGACTCAACCTATTATCAATAGAATAAATATGCTTTCGACCGGGGTTAGAACCGATATCGGTTTTAAAATATTTGGTCCCGATCTCGATACACTCGAAACTTACGCTATCAAAACAGAAAAATTATTGAAGACAGTAAACGGCGCGGCAGATGTTGTTGCCGAACGCGTTCAGAATGGGTATTACTTAGACATACAAATCAAACGTGGAATCGCCGCTCGATATGGAGTAAACATTCGCGATCTTCAAGACATTATCGAAACTGCAATAGGCGGACAGAATCTTGGAATTGTTATTGAAGGCAGAATGCGTTTTCCAATTAGAATGCGTTATCAAAAAGATTATCGTGATAACATTGAAGAGCTGAAAAGTTTAATCGTTCCGGTTGCATTATCAAACCCAATGACTTCTCAATCATCCTCAAGTTCGATGAATGGCGGTATGATTAAAAGTAACCCGGGTGGAATGTCTTCCTCGATGGGAAGTTCAAACCAGGCAAGCATTATTCCGCAAGCATCTATTACACAAAATGATTTTTCTCTTACAAGGGTAAATCAAGGTGCGGTTACTTATCTGCCTCTTGCTGAATTAGCTGATATAAATTTAGTAACCGGTCCTCCAATGATAAGCAGCGAAAACGGAATGCTTCGTTCAATAGTATTTATGAACACTCGTGGACGCGATATGGGCAGCGTAATGGTTGATGCGAAAAAGGTTATCGAAGATGGATTGAAACTTCCTGCGGGGTATTCTTTCACCTGGAGTGGACAGTATGAAAGCAAAGTCCGCGCTCAACAGACAATTGAAATTATTATGCCGATAGTTTTTTTGTTGATCTTCCTTCTTCTCTATATGACACTAAAAAATTACGTAGAAGCCGGAGTTGTAATGCTCTCGGTTCCGTTTGCACTTATCGGCGGAATGTATATGATCTATATTCTTGGATATAATTTCTCCGTTGCCGTTTGGGTTGGATTCATCGCGCTTTATGGAATTGCTGTTGAAACCGGCGTTATAATGGTCGTATATCTTCACGAAGCTTTGGATAGAAGAATTCGCGATCATCAAAAAGGGAAAAGAGGACCAATAACAGATGTTGATATTTATGAAGCAACAGTCGAAGGTTCAGTTTTAAGATTGAGACCAAAACTGATGACGGTTTTTACGGCAATGGTTGGACTTGTCCCGATCATGTGGGCAACCGGTACCGGTTCGGATGTGATGAAACCACTCACTGCTCCAATGATTGGAGGACTCTTAACATCCGCAGTTCATGTTCTCGTAGTTACTCCGATTTTGTTTGCAATAATGAAAGAACATGCACTTAAAAAAGGTAAACTTGAAATTTCCAAAATGGCAGATTGGATGAAGGAAGGAGAAAGCAATGGTTGATGGAATATGGGCGATGGTTGATGGAGGAAGAAAAATGGTTGATGGAAAACGGTTGATGGAAAATGTAAAACAGATTATCAATCTGTTTATGTCCAAATTAATGATAATTCTTCTTTTGCTTTTGATGATTGAGACAAAAGCTCAGTCGGTTGATTCTTTAGTTTCGGAAGCTGTGAAAAACAATCCGCAGTTGAAATCACTTCAATATAGAATCACTGCATCGGAAAAGAAAACCGAATCAATCAACACTCTACCGGCACCGAATCTTTCGGTTGAGTTTTCTCAGGTGCCGACAAGCTCAATCGATATTCTCAATCAATCCATTTCAAACAACTTTGCGCTGTCGCAAATGTTTCCGCTTGGCGGAAAGTTAAGTGCAATGGCGGAAGTTGAAAGAAAGAATACTCTGGTTGAAGGGAACAACTTTGAGATATATAAAATCAATCTTACTACTCAAGTTAAAATGACTTACTACACACTTTGGCTGATTGATAGAAAAATCGAAGTTCAGAAGAAAAATATTTCACTTATTAACGACGTGGTAAAATCGGTTGAATCATCTTACTATACAAATAAGATCAATCAAGCTGATGTATTGACTCTTCAAAGTGAAATAGCATCGAATGAAACACAGCTTTTAATTTTGGAGAAACAAAAAGAAGCTGAGATTTACAAACTCAATAAACTTCTCGGACGTAACCTTGATTCAAAAGAAGTTTATGCAGTCAAAAATTTTTCTGCTGATTCTCTTTTTTCAACTCAATCTAAGCTGGAAGAAATTCTTGCTAATTCAAATCCCTCTCTTAAAAAAATGAGCAGTATGATTGAAATGAACAAAGCGATGATTGACGCCAACAATCGTGAGCTGATTCCCGATTTAATGGTTCAAGGAATGTTTATGAGAATGCCGCGCGGTATGATCTTAACATCACAAAGCGATCTATCAATGCTTGATCCGAAAACGGAAACGATGTATTCACTGATGTTCTCAATCAATCTTCCTTTTGCACCCTGGTCAATCAACAGATACCAAGCAAAAGAAGAAGAATTATACGCTGGTATAAGTAGTGTTGAGTTTGAAAAAACCGATATGCAGCGCGAGATGACTTCTCAATTAAAAACGGCTCTCGTTAAATATAACACTGCCGTTGATTTGATAAAACTTTACAATGAGAAAGTCATTCCACTCTATAGCAAAGCTGCTGAATCGCAAGTCTCGGCTTATCAAAACAGCAGAACCGGTGTCACAACAGTAATTGATTCCTACCGCATGCTATTGATGCAGCAGATGAACTATTACATGTCGCAAGCTGATGCGCAGATGTCCTTAGCTGAAATTGAAATGATGGTTGGGAAAAAGATGGATGAGGTAAGATGGTTGATGGGTAAAGGTTGATGGATGATGGAAAAGATTATTGATTGAAGAAAAATATTTTTAGTTAAAAAGAAGGAGAAATAAATATGAACGCAAAAACAGAAGAATTGTTACAAAGAACATTTTTGTTCGGAGTAAATACTTTAATATTTCTTAATACCTTGCCATACACAATTGCAAATAAAGTTATCGTATACCAATTGGCAAATTCTTCTACTTCAATCGGAGCGAATTATGAAGAGTCGCAAGCTGCGGAATCTAAAGAGGATTTTATTCATAAGATTGGAATTGTTTCTAAGGAAGCAAGAGAATCAAAATTTTGGTTTAGAGTTTTAAATGAATTAGTGAAAGATGAAAATCAGAAAGTGCAAGTAAAGATTTTATTAGAGGAATCAGAACAATTAAGTAAAATCTTTACTTCAATAAAATTAACTTCACAAGAAAATAAAAAGAAGAAATAATATGAAAACAATTAAAAGTATGTTTACATCATCCATCAACCATAGTCCATCATCCATCAACCATAGTCCATCATCCATCATCCATCAACCCTTATACATAGCTTTGCTTTTGGTTACGGTGTTGATAGGCTGTTCAAAGAATGAAAACACAAACGATAAAAAACCCCTTGCTAAAGAGTATTGGACTTGCACCATGCACCCGCAAGTTCACATGGACAGACCGGGTGCTTGTCCGATTTGCGGAATGGATCTAATCAAAAAAGTTGTAGATGAAAAAGTAGAACCTACGACCGATAAAGATATGGCAAATATGGTTACGCTTAGCGGTAAAAAACAAATTCTTGCAAATGTTTCAACGGTAATTGTGAAGAAAGAAAGTCTCCAAGAGCAAGTTACTGCATATAGTTATTTGGATTTTGTTGAGAACAACCGCAAGACAATTTCGGCGCGTTTTAATGGAAGAATTGAAAAACTGTTTGTAGATAAAACCGGTGATTATATTAAGAAAGGTCAGCCGCTGTTTGAAATATACAGTCCGGATTTAGTTCAAGCGCAGAATGAATATTTGATTGCACTAAACAATTCGCCCAACTCCACTTCCCTTTTGAAAGCTTCAAAGAAAAAATTAGAAATTTTCGGATTAACATCAGAGCAGATTCAAACGCTGGATAAGACACGAGAGATAAATTTAACGCTAACTTATTATTCTCCAATAAGTGGAACTGTGATTGAGAAGAAAGTTCAAGAAGGAGTTTATGTAAACGAAGGCACTGCAATTTATGATGTTGCCGAACTTTCAACACTCTGGAATATTGCTGAAGTGTATGAGAATAATTTGTCAAACGTAAAAATTGGAAGTCCGGTTAAACTCCATTTACGTGCTTATCCCGGGGAAGAATTTAGCGGTAGAGTTACTTTCATTTATCCGGTGATAAATTCGCAAACAAGAACTATTAAAGTAAGAAGTGTGTTTTCTAATCACGGAGGAAAGCTTAAACCACAAATGTATGGTGAAACCGTTTTCAACAAAACTAGCGGACAAGGATTACTTGTTCCTACTGATGCAGTTATCATTGCAGGTAAAAGAGCAGTAGTATGGACGAAAACCGGTGACGGAATGTTTGAAGCACGCAACGTTCAAATTGGCAACCGCTTCGGGGATAAATATCAAATCCTTTCCGGTTTAAATGAAGGCGATGAAATTGCAGCAACCGGAGGTTTCTTAATTGATTCCGAAAGCCAACTTAAAACCGGAATGCCAACCGGGCATCAACACGGCGGAACTTCAACACCGGCAGAACAAAAGAAAACATCTTCGGACAAGATGGATGGAATGAAAATGTAATACGATCGTAAACAATAACAATAAACAATCAATAAAAGGAGTTCAAAATGGACACAACAAAATCTCGAAACTTTTTTTCTGCCGTTTTAATTTTGGCGGGAATAATGTTTTACTCGCTTTCTAATTCCACATTTGCCCAAGAGCATAAATCAGCTTGCTGCGGCAGCGGAATGGAAAAAGATGTAGTAGCTATGAATGACGCATCCGGTGATTCAACAAAAAAAATGGATATGAAACACGATATGCACAATATGAAAATGGAAAAACAAAAAAGTGCAGCGACCACCTCAATTGTACGTGAAGGTATAATTAATTTAAAAGCGATTGACGAAAACAAAAATGGAAAAGTATTCCAATGCCCGATGGACTGGAATGTAATTTCTGATGCAGCCGCTAAATGCCCGTTGTGTAAAATGACTTTGAAAGAAGTAACACTTTCCGTGGCTAAAAAGAATCTAAAAGAAAATGGTTTTAAAGTAAAGTAAAGAAATAATAACATTTAAAAAGGGACATTCCAACGAATACACTAATCGG
>Ga0210009_1000753_pt1 | contig 32697 bp, 27 predicted proteins | sample CryGeyCG2114_065_FD_185457 | JGI IMG/M metagenome (GOLD analysis project Ga0210009, IMG submission 185457) | Groundwater microbial communities from aquifer - Crystal Geyser CG12_big_fil_rev_8/21/14_0.65 (SPAdes) (version 2) | ecosystem: Environmental > Aquatic > Deep subsurface > Groundwater ...
CATGGTACAAGAAGTATATCCGAATGTTGTTTTATTGGAGTTCCAATTCACAAACTCCAAATTGGTGCCACCCAGCGCCCAGCGCGTCGAAAGAAACGAGCCTAAGCTCGTTGAAAAACGACAAAAAAACGGCGTCGCGGCTGGCGAGCACGGCAAGGCAGGACTGGTAACAGTAAAAGCTTTCGTCAAACAGCTGTTCGGCCTTGGTTACAAACCGGCCGACCTCCACTTCTATGTGAAGAAGAGCGACAAAGCCAACGGCAGCAACAAATCCCGTTTCGTCCTGGTGATTAACTTCACTAAGAACGGCGCAATCGTCGTCGACCTGCGGGGCGAGGATGTAAAAATCCTCACACAGTTAATTGATAAAGATGCCTGGGGATACATTCATCAGTTTTTTAACCCCAATGGCATCATGTCTATTCACTGTCTGCGCCGCATACCTGACGAGGGCAACCAGCCAGAAGTCGGCGAATATATTTTTGAGCCGGATGAGACTGAAGCGGGCTGCGTTTACGAAAAGGTGGCGCAAGCCTAATGCCACGAAAGGAGGCTAATAGTTCTTTAAAGGGTCAAGTAAAAACTTGGCCTTTTAATTTTGCTAAAAAAGTAGTAAATCTTTATACATCTCCAGCGTTTTTTCCGCGCAATCATGCCAGCTGTACTTTTTAATCTGTTTATATCCCCTGTTCCGTAAATCTTCACGCAATTTTTCATCTCGCAAAGCCTCTTCAATTTTATTTTTCATATCCGCTTCATTATCCGGATTAAAATACAGCGCGGCCGGCCCAAAAATTTCCGGCAAGCAGGCTCGGTTTGAGCTTACCACCGGCAAACCGTGCGCCATGGCTTCTAAGGGCGGTAGGCCGAAGCCTTCGTAAAACGAAGGAAAAACATAAGCTAAGGCATTGTCGTAAAACTCGGCCAGCTCGTTATCAGGCACGTAGCCGGGAAAAATAATATTTTCAGAAAAATTTTTGGCGTATTGTTTTAAGCGCGAATAAAAATAATCCTCTTTGCCCACTAAAACAAGTTTCAATCCCCCCACCCCCCCTTTATCAAGGGGGGCTTTTATTTGCGCGAATACTTTAATTAAGCCCTCCAGGTTTTTATGCGGGTAAGCGTTGCCGACGTAAAGCAGGTAGGGGAAATTTAATCCCCCCTCCCCCCCTTTATCAAGGGGGGTTTTTGCCAGCTCGGCCACGCCTTCGTAAGTAACCACCACTTTATCAGGACTGATTTTAAATTGTTTAACCACGTCATTTTTAGTATATTCGGACACGGCGAAAACTTTTTTAGCCCGCTTGACCGCTGACGAGATGACAAGTTTATACGCCAAATTTTTAATTTTGTAAGTTAGCGGCCCCAAAGTGGTGGCGCGAACCGTGGGAAATTTTATTAAGATTAAATCATGAATGGTAACCACGAATTTAACCGGGCACATTATGGGCACGTTAAAATGCGGCCAATGCATTAAATCCAGATGCTCGCGCCAAATATAAAATGGCAAGATAATCTGCTCGGCCAGGCCGTACCATTTAATGTCGGCTAAAACTTTTTTCACCCGCGGACTCGAGCTTTTTAACTCGGAGAAATTTTCCCGGCGCAGAAAAATAACGTAATCATTTTCCCGGTCAAGCCCGATGATATTATCAACGATTTCCTGGGTATAGCGGCCTAGGCCTTTGCCCACCGGCCCGTAAAAGCGGGCATCAATGCCGATGCGTTTGGGTTTAGCCCCCTTTAATAAAGGGGGTAAGGGGGATTTTAAAGGTTTTTCTATATCCATAGGTTTTTTATTTAACATCTGATAAATCCCCCGCCCTATCGGGCGACCCCTTTGTTAAAGGGGTTATAAGGGACAACCGATACAGCGTAAAATCCTTAGTAATCTGCTCTATCGGTGCAATCTGTAAATTAAATTCCGGCAGTCTTTTATTGTTTAAATAATTAATATCTCGCTCCGGAAAAGTAAAATTATAATAATAGACCGGCAAGCGCCTGATTAAAGCCGCGTATTGTTTAATCATATTATCGTCGTCAAACAGGCCGACAATCACCTTTCTTTCCGGGAAAAACAATTTATCATGATAGCGGGTAATGATGACCGCCTGATTTTCCGTTAAGCCCACCACCTGGTTCAGTTCGGCGCGCGCCGCCAGCTGATTTTTCGCCGATTTAATCAAACTCTCAGCCGAGCCGGTTAGAACAAATTTCAGCGAAACCACGAAAACTAAAACCATGGCCAAGGCGCGGACGGAATAAATTAAATATTTCTTCTTAAAAAGGTTGGATAATTTTACTAAAAAAATCGCGGCCAACGGCATGGCGCCAAGGTAAATCGGCAGCCAATAGCGGACGTAAGAATTACCGATGGTAAAACTTTTTGGGTCAGGATTGTCATGAAAATTCCAGCTGCCGTAATATAAAATTAAAATCGCCGAAGCGGCCGCCAAGGCGGTGAAATAGGCGAAATGCCGTTTTTTCCATTTGCGAAATTTAAACAAAAGCAAGAGCCAGCCCAAAACCGCGGGCCAAAAAAGCCAATAAAATATCGGCGCGAAATAATAATAGAGCATTTTCAAGCTTTTCAGCGGCTGCAGCCCGAAATGAAAAAAATTGTCCTTAATTTGGATTAAATTATTTTTAATCTCCCCTGATTTAATTATCGCGTTTCCGGCGCCGGCCATGTTTAAAATTGACCGGTTCATTTCGTTGTAACCGCCCTGCCAATAAGCGCCGTAGAGAATTTTATTGTAATAAAACATCGGGCTTAAGGAAAACAAAACAAAAAATAAAAAAATCACGGGCTTTATCAGGCCGACTTTTTTAATATTAAATAGCCAGATAATCAGCCAAACTGGGGCAAGCCAAATCAGCTCCGAGGCGCGCGTCATAATTGCCAGCCCGGTGAAAGCGCCGGCTAAGCCAATTAGCAAATCCGCCCAGTACCATTTAATTTTTTTTACCGAGACTACCGCGAAATAAAAACCGGCCATGGCTAAAACCATGAATAAAACATTATGAAACAGGCTGCGGGCGCTGTAATAAATCAGCGGCGGAAAACTGGCCAAAAACAGCGCGGCGATTAAAGCGTTGCGCTTGCCGAAAATTTCCTTAATCAATAAATAATAAAAAATCAATCCCAAGGCGGCGAAAAACGGCGTCAGATAAGGAATGACTTTGTAAGACGTCAGGCTGGCGATTTTGCCGTATATTAAAATTATTCCCAAAAAACTCACCGGTTTGAGCCAGCCGTAATCGCTTCTGAAGCTTCTCGGGCGGATGATATCGCCGGCGACTAAATTATATTTTTCAAAAAAAGAGAGCCGGCCGGCCTGGGCGTAAAGCTTGCTGAAAGTATAATTAGCCGACTCGTCCGGGGACAGCCATTTTACAAAATCGTTTTTTTGCGTAAAATAGTTAAAACTGGCCGTGCCCAGAAAAAATAAAACCGCGGCCAATAGTAATATTAGCCAAGGCCAGTCTGTTAGCAGCCAGTTTTTAATTTTTGCCATAAATGGTAAAATAATAGTATGAAAATAAAGCCGCCCCATTTCCTTGATTCGCTTTTGATTTTACTTTGCCTAATCGCTTTAAGTGGCGGCTTGGTTTACCGATTTTACGCGCTCAACCGAACGGGCGTGATTATTAGCTTAATTTTAGCGGTTATTTCTTTTGTTATTATACAATATTATTACCTTATTTCCAATAAAAAAACAAGGCGGTCGGCGGCGACCAAAGTTGAAAAAATCAGTTTTAAATTTATTAATTTCTTACTTGTTACTTGTTACTTGTTACTTATTCTCTTCTGTTTTTACCTTTTATTTAAGCATGGGACCGTTGACGCCATTACTTCGCCCTGGCAAGCGGTGCCAAAGTATTTTTTCATTTTTTATTCATTGGCCAGCCTGGCTTTAATCGGCAATCTGGCGAGCAATAAAACCATCGCCTTGCCTTTATTGACGCTTCATTATTTCCTGTCATTTTCCGTGGCTTTAATCGTCTATCGGCTTGGCTACGGCTACGACCCGTTCATCCACCAAGCCACGGAGAAATTAATCGCTCAGGCCGGCGCGGTTGAGCCCAAGCCGTTTTACTACTTAGGCCAATACGCCTTAGTGGTGATTATCCATAAAATTACCGCGGCTCCCCTAGTTTGGCTGGATAAGCTGCTGGTGCCGCTTTTAGCCGCGCTATTTTTACCCTTGGCTTTATGGCGGTTTTTAAAATCCTGGTTTAATTCCCCGGCTCTGAATTTAATTTTGATTTTAGCAATCCTGGCTTTAACTTTTCCCTTTTTCATCGTCACCACGCCGCAAAACCTGGCTTATCTGTTTTTACTCTTAGCCATTCTGTTCGGCCTGGTTTGCAAAAATTATTACGATTATTTGGTAATTATTTTATTGGCCGCGGCCGCGCTGATTACCCAGCCGCTGGCCGGCATTCCGGCCGCCTTGCTTTGCGCCGGCTTGGCCGTTTACCATAGCGGCAAGATAAAGTTTAAAAAATATCTTTACGCGGGATTATTGGTTATCGCGGTTGGCCTTCTGCCGGCGCTATTTTATTTTTTGAATAAAAACCTGCCGGCCGCGGGCGCGAACGCCGCGGCCGCGCTTAATGGCAATTTATTCGGTTTAAATTCGGCCAGCCAAAGCAATTGGCTCCTAAATTTCCTTTATTTTTACGGCTTTAATCTAAAATTCGCCATCGGGCTGTTGGTTATCGGCGGAATTTTTATCGCCATAAAATACCGCGAACAATGCCGCCTTGGCTTTGTTTACTTGGCCCTGGCCTTATCACTAATCGCCTCTTATCTGATTGCCGTCCGGCTGCCTTTTAATTTTCTCATTAATTACGAGCAGGATAATTACCCGCAGAGAATCCTGGTTATGGCCGGATTTTTTCTCTTGCCATTTATAATTATTTCGGTTTACGCGCTTTTAGAAAAAATTTATCAGAAAAATAATTTTATTAAAGCCAGTTTTATTGTTTTTTTAGTCTTACTAATCAGCGCCTCGCTTTATCTTTCTTACCCGCGCTCCGACGATTATTTTAATTCCCGCGGCCGGTCGCTCTCGGCCGCCGATATCCAAGCCGTCAACTGGATAAACGAGCGCGCCAGCTCGGCTTACCTCGTCTTGGCCAACCAGCAAGTAAGCGCCGCGGCCTTAAGTCAATTCGGCTTTAAAAAATACTTTCAAACCGCCCGAGGCGAAATTTTTTATTACCCCATCCCGACCAGTTCCCCGCTCTACCAATATTATCTGGATATGGTTTATAAAAAACCCAGCCGCGAAACTATTAACGCGGCCATGGCTTTGGCGGGAGTTAACCAGGGCTATTTGGTCTTGAATAAATATTGGCGGGCTTTCGCTAAAATTCTGGCCGAAGCCAAGTTCTCGGCCGATGGCTTTCAGGAATTCGGCGGCGGCCAAACCTATGTTTTTGAGTATAACAAATAAATGTCATTGCAATGACAACGATACGCATATTTACGCTATTAACTTTAATATCTCTTTTAGGTAATTATCAATCCTAAAAAGCGCGGCTTTTTCTTTCCCCGCCGTGATTATCTCGTTTAGATTTTCCTGATTATTTATTATCCACTCCATTTTTTCGGCCAACTTTTCAACATCCGCTGGTTTAAATAAAATACCGGCGTTTTTGCTTAAAAGCTCCGGTATGCCGCCCAGCTCGCTTGCCAAAACCGGCAGTCCGGCCGCCAGCGCCCGCTGGATGGCGTTAGGGCAGTTCTCGTAAACCAGCGACGGGTAAACCAAGCAATGACTGGAACTTAGCAGTTTATCGGCCGCGGCCTCGCCAGGCCAGTCCAGAAATTTAACGCCCGCGCCCAAAGCCTCGGCCTCGGTCCGTTTGGAGCCGTTGCCCGCGATCGTCAGCTCGGCCTCGGGGTATTTTCGCTTGATTGTTTTAAACGCTTCAATCAGTAGAAATACGCCTTTATGCTCTTCAATTTGGCCGATAAACAAAAATTTAAAATTGCCGCCCGGCCGTTTTGTCCCAGCCGCGGGCGCGGCCGCTACCGGGTTGGGCAAAACCAGCCGCTTTGATTTTATGAAAAAAATTTTATCCAGATGCATGTCTAAAAGCCAGCGGGAAGGAAAAATTACGATATCGGGCGAATCAACGATTCGGCTCATCAATCCGGCGTAATTTCTGGCCGAATAGCTGTCAATCGCTTTTTCCCGGCCATAATATAAGAGGCCGGAAGGATGAATCAGCTGGAGATCGTGCGCCAGATGAAGCTGTCTGATTTTTAGCTTCCTAATCGCCCGCGGCGCTAAAAATCCTAAACCCATTAAATTGTTGGTAATTACCGCGTCGCAATTTTCGCGCTGTAAAATTTTTTTAATTTTAAAATAGCCGACAATGTCGAACATGTCCCAAAGATGCCAAACCAACCTGAAAAATTTAGGCAATTTATTCAAATTATAATATAGGCTATTTAAATAATAAATTCGTAATTTATAATTCGTAATTCGTAATTTACTAAAGCGTGGTTTGGTGCAAATAATAAAAACTTCGTGACCAGCCTTAATTAGGCCATTAGCAATAGTCTCAACCACTCTTTCCGCGCCGCCGCGGTTAAACGGCTGATACAGGTTATTTATCAAACAAATTTTCATAAACGCGATAAAAATAATTTTTTCAAAGTATGGTACTAATTTATACTATACTTAACGTAATGGCAGACGGCGTCAAGCCGTTTGCCTACCTGGCCCCAGGTGTATTTTTTTTCCACCAGTTCCCGGCCCGCCTGGCCCAAGCGCTCGGCCCAAGCGTTATCGCCTAAAATAATTTTTATTTTTTTGACTAAATCTTTAACGTCGCCCGGCCTGACCAACAGCCCCTCTCGGCCGTTTCTAAAAACGCTTCTGACGCCGGGCAAATTGGAAGTAATCACCGGCTTGGAGCAAGACATGGCTTCTAGGAGCACTAAGCCGAAAGCTTCGCCCTGGTTAACCGAGGGCAAAACCAAGCAGTCGCAGTAATTATAAAAATCAACCAGCTTATTATTGTCAACGTTATCATGGAAAATGACCGATTTTTCCAGCCCCAAAGAGCGGGCGCGGCTTTTATAATGATTAAGCAGGCCGCCGCTGCCCACTACATCCAAAATCGTCGCCCGGTACCGGGGCGCTTTAATAATTTCGGCCACCGCGCCTAAAAGATTCTCCAAACCTTTGAAATAATGCGCCCGATCCAAGCCGCCGACGAATAAAATCGCTTTATGGCGGCGTTTTTTATTTAAATCATCGTGATAAGTCACAAATTGCTCCAAGTTAACGCCGAATAAAATCTGCCGGAATTTATCCGGCCGGGCCGAATAATATTTTTTTAAATCAGAATGCTTGACGTAATCCAGCGAGGCGCAGGTGATGATTTTAGCCGAACGGATGATTAGGGGCAAGAAAAAAATCCGGTATAAATAAAAAATCGCGCCGCTAAACCCTTCGGCCCGACTATCCATATGATAATGAAGAATTAATTTAAATTTTCTCCCGGCGACGAGTTTTTTGAGTAGCACCGCCTTAAGCGCTCCGTAAAAAGGATAGTGCAGTTGGATGACGTCAAAGCCGTTTAATTTCCAAAATAACTGCGGTACCAAAGCGGCGTTGCCGAACTGGAAAAGCGGCCTTAGGCGCTCTACCCTGAATTTGCCCTCGCCCGCGGTCGGCGAATCACCGCCGGCCTTGAACCGGCCGCGGTAATCGGGAGTAAAAACCGTCACTTCATGGCCCGAATCGGCCAGCACCTCGGCTAAATTATAAACGCAGTTGCCGATACCGCCGCGATAAGGCGAAAAAGTGGAAACGATTTGCGCGATTTTCATAGGCTATTTATCTTTCAAGGCGATATGCTGGACAATCTTAGTGGTGTCTTTTTCGATTTTTTCCAGCTTCAATCTTAAGCGGAAGACCAGATAAAACAGCAGCACCACGCTTAAATATAAAAGCACCTCGATGCCCGAACCGCTAAAGCCCAGCCCGGCCACCAGCTGGTCGATAAATTTTAGGCCGATAATTAACAGCGCGGCCGAGAGCCAGAAAACCAGCCAAAACAGAAACTCGCTCGCGCTGATGTAATTTTTCCGCCTTTGCCACCAGAGGCGGGAAAGAAACCAGGCGATAATTATTAGGGCGATGATTTGTTGGAACATATGTAAAATTGTTTTTAACTGGACAACCAGGCGATAAATAAATCTTTCAAGATTTTAAGGCCATCAGCGAAACTTTGCCCGAAACTATGGTAGACGACCTGGATGGGAACTTCTTTGACTTTAAAATTATTTTTTTTAACCGCAAACATTATCTCCGAGCAGTGCGCCATGCGGTCCTGCCGCCAACTGATGGTTTCGGCCGCCCGCGCCGTCAGGGCGCGAAAGCCGCTTTGCGGGTCGGTTAAATTAATGTTAAAAAATATTTTATTTACCTGCCGGGCCAGCGGCATAATCAGGTATTTTTTTAACCAAGGCATATCCGGGCCGCCCTGGTTTAAAAAGCGCGAGCCAAAAACCACGGCCGCCTCTCCGGCCAAAAGCGGCGCCAGAACCTTTTTTAGGTCTTGGGCTAAAAACTGGCCGTCGGCGTCAAAATGTACGATAATTTCCGCGCCCTGGTTTAAACAATAAGCGGTACCGGTCCTTAAAGCCGCGCCCTGACCGCGGTTGATGAGGTGGCGCAAAGCCACCGCGCCGGAAGCTTTCGCCAATTCATAAGTCCGGTCGGCCGAATCGTCGTCAACCACCACGACTTGGTCAAGCAGGGGTTTTACCTGGCTGACAACCGTGGCGATATTTTTAGCTTCATTATAAGCCGGAATAACGCAAAAAGTTTTCATATATTGTTTTAAATCGACTCCCGGACGGTTTTCAGCCCTTTGCTGGCGCGCAGGTCGTCAATAGTTTTTTCCAGCCCTTTTTCCAAAGTAGCAATCGGCAGCCAGCCCAACTCGGCGCGCGCTTTAGAAATATCCGGCAGGCACAATTCGGTGATGAATAAATGCCGAGCGGCGTATTTAATTTTTGACTTTGAACCCAATTGGTCAATAATAATTTGGCAAAGCTTAGTCAAATTAACGTCAACGTCCGAGCCGACGTTGACCGGCTGGTTAATATCACTTTCCATCAATTTCAGGATAGCGTCAAGGCAGTCGCTGACGTAGCAAAGCGAGCTGGAAAAATTTTTATCGCCCGGAATCACCAAGTCGGCGTTGTCCAGGGCGCTATTGATAAAATCCGGAATCAAGTTGCCGTCGTTTAATTTCAAGCGCGGCCCGTAAATTCTGAACAGGCGGATGATTTTCGTGTCCAGCTTATGGACTTGGCGATAATTTTCCGTTATAGTCTCGGCGAACCTTTTGCCTTCGTCATAAGAGCTGCGTTCGGACAAAAAATCAACACTGCCGAGGTAAGTTTCCTTAACGCCTTGGCCGCCGTGGCGGTGCGGGCCGTAAACCACCGAAGAAGAAAACTGCATGAATTTCGCCTGATAGCGCCCGGCCAAATCAAGCAGATTTTTAACTCCGGCTGAACAGGCCAACAAGGTGGCAAGTTTATTGGCGGTAAAATTCTTGGGCGAAGTCGGGCAGGCTAAATTGTAGACTTCCTGGATGCCCTGGAACTCAATCTTGAATTTTTGCAATTCGGGCAATTTCTCCAGCTCAAACGGCTGGCTGATGTCATGCTTGATAAATTCAAAATTCGGGTCGGCCAAAAGATGGTCGATGTTTCTTTCGTCTCCGGTGGAAAAATTGTCAAGGCAAATTACTTTGGCGGTCTGGATTAGCCGGTCGCATAAATGCGAGCCGATGAAGCCGGCGCCGCCGGCGACCAGTACGTTTGGTTTGTCAAAAATTGCTCGTTTAGTCATAAAATTATCTGTCATTGCGAGGAGCGCTAGCGACGAAGCAACCCCACGGACACCAATTCTTTGCCCGAACTTGCCATTCGTGAGATTGCTTCGCTCCTTTCAGTCGCTCGCAATGACATTATTATTTACTTTTATTGAACCGACGTTAACGCCGCCGGTAAAGCTTTCGCCGTAAGAGTAGAACGAGCCGATGATGCGGCCGTTGGCCGCAAACACCCGGACATGGGGCGCACCGCCCGGCCCGGCCGCGGCCACGATTTCATCCAAGCCGTCACGGTCAACGTCGGCCACGGCCAAATTGACGCCGCCGCGAAAATTGCCGTTAAAAGCGAACCAATGGCCGACTAACTGGCCGTGGGCGTCAAATAATTTAACGTGCGGCCCGCCGCCCGGCCCGGCCGCGGTGATAATGGCCGCTCGGTTGGTTCTGGAGCCGCCTTTAACATTGGCCACCGCCACCGCCACGCCGCCGCGGAAAGCCTTGGGATAGGCCAAAAATTGGCCTTGCAAAACGCCAATGGCTTTAAAAATCCTGACCTCGGGAATTTTACCCGTGGCTAAGCCGGTGATGATTTCCGCCTCGCCGTCGCCGTCCAAGTCGCCGGTGGCGATATTCAAGCCGCCCTTGAATTTATTGTCGTAAGCGTAAAAAGAACCCAAAAAACCGCCTTGGCCGTTAAAAATCTTAATTTCCGAATCTCCGCCCGACGCGGCCGCCACGATAATTTCGTCTTTGCCGTCGCGATTGACGTCGGCCGTAGCCACTTTGACGCCGCCGCGGAAATTGGTTTTAAAAGCGAAGAACTGGCCGACCAAGTCGCCGCTTAAATTAAAAATTCTGATGTGCGGCCCGCCGCCCGGCCCGGCCGCGGCCACGATTTCCGCCTGGCCGTCGCCGTTAATATCGCCGGAGGCCAAAGTAAAGCCGCCTTTGAATTTGCCAAACGGATTAAACTCTTTTTCCACCACTCCGTCCTGGTCGGTGATTTTTAACGGGCCGACCGAAGCGCCTTGCGGCCCAATCAGCAACTTTTCATTTTTATTTTTTAAAGCCGACTCGGCCCGGCTCACCGCGGCCGCCAAATTAATCCGGCCCCGCCCGAGCTTATCCGGATAATCAGGATTAACGCCGCTGATGCTGTCGACCGTATCCAGTAAGGCTTTAACTACCTGGTTTCTATTTAAAGACGGGTTGGCGGCCTGAATTAAGGCCAGACCGGCGCTGACTAACGGCACGGCCACGGAAGTGCCGGACCAGTAGCCGTCGTAGTATTTGTCAAAAGATTGGTTGTTAAGATACTGCGTCGGGGCGTAGACCACGGTGCCGTAAACGCTTAAGCCGGGCGCGGCGATGTCAATGCATTTTTTGCCGAAACTGGAAAATGGCGCCTTTTGGTCAATCGTGTCGGTCGCGGCCACGCCAATCACCCGATTCTCGCCGCTCAAGCCGTCCAGACAAACCGGATACATGGGCGTTTCATCAAGGTTGTAGCCCTCGCTTTGCCCTTGTTCGTTGCCGCCGGCAGCCACCACGATAACGCCGGCGTCATAAGCTCGTTTAACCGCGTCGTCCAAACTTTTGGAATAGCCGAAGCCGACAAAACTTAAATTAATGATATTGGCCCCGTTGGCGATGGCGTAATCAATCGCCTTAATCACTTTGGCAGTGCCGCCCTCGCCCTGGTCGTCCAAAACTTTAAGCGGCATCAATTGCGCTTTCCAGCTGACGCCGGCCACGCCGGTGGCGTTGTTGCCCGCGGCCGCGGCGATGCCGGCGACAATCGTGCCATGGTTAATGCCGTCTTCGTTAAAACCAGCCTGGAATTTAGGCGACGGGTCGGCCGTGTTATTGACAAAATCCCAGCCGTTAAAATCGTCAATAAAGCCGTTTTTATCGTCATCCAGTCCGTTGCCGGCGATTTCTTTTTTATTTTGCCAAATATTATCTTTTAAATCCGGATGGCTAATTTGCACGCCCGAATCTAAAATCGCGATGACCACGTTCGGACTTTCCCGAACCTGGTTCCAGGCTTCCGTGGCTCTAATTTTTTGCAAATACCATTGATTGGCGAAAAAAGTATCCGACGGGATAATGGCGGCGCGATAAGTATAGTTGGGTTCGGCGTAGTCAACCCACGGCAAATTTTCGTAATAATTCAAAATTTCCTCAAAATCGGCGATTTGAGCGATTTTTATGGCAACCGGCTGGCTCACGCCTTTGAATTTAACCAAGATTTCATCAGCCAGGTATTCGGCTCGAACCGGCGCGACCAGGCCAAAATCAGCCAAAGAGAAAAAATTAAAGCCAACTAAAGCGCCGGCTAAAAATATAATAAAAAAAGATGTTGTCTTTTTTTTCATAACATCTTTATTATAACATATCTATCTTAGCTTGGGAAAATGCTCTCCAGCACCGCCAAAGTTTCCCGAGCGCATTTAACCAAACTAAAATCTTTGACCCTGGCCAGGCCGCGCGCCACCAACTCGGTGGCGCAATTTTCGTCTAGTAGCGCCTCGGCCATTTTTTCCGCCAGGTCATGCTTATCGCTTGGATTAAAAAATAAAGCCGCGCCGTCCGCCACTTCTTTGAGCGGAGCGATAGCCGAGGCGACAATGGGCGCGCCGCAGGCCATGGCCTCAACTAAAGGGATGCCGAAACCTTCATAATGCGAAGGAAAAACAAACAGGGCCGCGCCGTTGTAGATATAAGGCAAGTCAGCTTCCGGCACCCAGCCGGTTAAAATAATCTCGTCAAGCAAATTAAATTCTTCGGCAACGTATTTGACTTCAGCAAAGCCCAGGCTGGCCTGGCCGGCTAAAACCAGCTTGTGTTTAAGCTCTTTATGCCGTGCCTTCATAATGGCGAAAGCGTTAACCAGGGCCGGCGTATTTTTCTTCTTTTCCAAGCGGCCAACGTAAAAAATATACGGCCGCTTGATGCCGTATTTATTTAAGACCTGGTTGATTTTCCCTTGGTCGGTGATTTTTTTATAAATGGCGTCGTTATAACCGTTATAAACCACGGCAATCTTGTCACCCGCGGCCCGGTAAACTTTGATTAACTCTTGTTTGGTAAAATTGGAAACAGCAATGATTCTGCTGGCGTGCTTTAAGGCGAACTTGGTTGACCAGGTCTGGTAATCAAGCGTGGCGGCGCCGAACTTGCCTAGGGTAAAAATTCTCGCCAGATAATCAAAAATTTTACCGGTCAAGCCGGCCGGGCCGATTTTATCAGAGCGGTAAAGCCCGCGCTCCCGTTCAAAACCGATGTCATGGATGGTTACCAGAGATTTTCTGGGATGGAGGAGCGGCAAGGCGTGGGCCGGGACGAATAATAAATCCGGCGGCTGAAATAACATCTCCAGCGACAGCCGGATTTGCGTCCAAAAATAAGTGAGCGGCCAATTTAAAACTTTGGCCCGAAAATTGCCATGGCCGCGAACCACCTCGGCCAAATCATCGTTAAGCGGCTGGTCGCTATACAAAACATATTGGTTAGCCGAATCAATGGCCGCCAATTCTTTGATTAAATGATACGAGTACCATTCCGTGCCGCTTTTGAATTTTCTGTTGGCGCGCGAAGCGTCAAGGCCTATAAGCATAAAATTATTTAGTAGCGAAGATTGACCTTTTATACGAATCTAGATTCTCCAGCGCTATCCCCGTGCCTTTAGCCACGCAGAGCAAAGCTTCATCGGCCACGTAAGCCGGCACGTCGGTGGTGCGGGCGAGCAACTGGTCGATGTTTCTTAAGAGCGCGCTGCCGCCGGATAAAACCATGCCTTTATCCATAATGTCGGCCGCCAGTTCCGGCGGAGTCTCCTGCAGGACCTTTTTGGTCGCGTTAATAATGGCTTCCAGTTCGTTTTGGATGGCCTCGGTGACATCGTCGGAATTGACCGTGATGTTTCTGGGCAGGCCGGTGATCATGTCGCGACCGCGTATTTCCATGGTCAATTTGTCTTCTAAATACAGGGCGCTGCCGATTTTTATTTTAGTGTCTTCGGCCGTGCGCTCGCCGATGGCCAGATTGTATTTGCGCCTGATGAATTCGGCAATGGCGGCGTCAAATTTATTGCCGCCGATCCTGACTGAAGTGGCCGTGACCACGCCGCCCAAAGAAATCACCGCCATCTCCGAAGTGCCGCCGCCGATGTCAACAATCATATGCCCCGAAGCCGAACCAATCGGGATGTCCGCGCCGATGGCCGCGGCAATCGGCTCTTTAATGATATAAGCCGCCCGGGCGCCAGCCGCAATGGTGGCGTCAATGACGGCGCGGCGCTCGGTTGACGTAATGCCGGCCGGCACCGCCACCATGACTTCGGGCCGGAATAATCTGATGCCGCCCAAGGCTTTATTGATGAAATATCTTAGCATGGCTTCGGTAGTATGGTAATCGGCGATGACGCCGTCTTTTAAGGGCTTGACCGCCACGATGGTATCCGGCGTACGACCCAGCATATCCTTGGCTTCGTTGCCCACGGCTAAAATTTTCTTGTCTAGTAATGAAATCGCCACCACGCTGGGCTCATTAATAATAATGCCGCGCCTGGGCAAATGCACTAAGGTGTAAGTTGTGCCTAAATCTATGCCGATGCGCTTAATAAACATATTTGTATTGTCATTGCGAGGAGCCTGTAATCAGGCGACGAAGCAATCTCGCGTATGGCGTATTTCGCAAAAGCTATCCATTCGTGAGATTGCTTCGCCCCGACCAAAGCGTCTGGGCTCGCAATGACATGCTCTTTAAAAATTTATCTCAAAGCTTTTATCCCGGTCCAGCTTTCCTCCCCACTCCAGCTCGTTTAAGCCGCGGCGGCGAACAGACAGGCTGGCCGGGCTATATGATTTTATCTCATTTAGAAAGCTTAAGTCAACCGCCGCCTGCCCGGTTTCTTTGCCCGGCTGTTTTTGCAGGAAAAGCGAGTAATTTCCGTGGTTTACGACTGAAGCCGGCAATTTATAATCAATTGTCAGGTTAGTGATTTCGCCCGGCGCCACGGTTAAATGAAAGCCAAACCAGGTTTTGCCCGCTTCCGCGCCCGAGCCGATCTGCTCCGGCCGATAGCCACTAATCTTGATTAACTGGCTGCCCGACGGGACGTAAACCCGGGTGTAGCTTTTATAGGCGCTGGTTTTCCAGTCCACTTGGCCGTTATGCGAATAGCTTAAAGTCAATCTGGCGAACAGGCCGTCGGCGCCTTGGCTGACTTGATAATTTAAGCCGCGGCTCATCACCGCATCGGTTTTTAAAGCCGCCAGATTGGCATCCACCGCGTAAAGATAATCGCCGTCATGATTTTTTATTTCCCCGCCCCAGCCGCTCTCGACCGCTAATTTTTCCAGTTGGTTATCCGAAAAATAAAAAAGCAGGTTTTTTTCATCCAAATTGGCCGCTAAAACTTTGGCCGCCGCCGCCCAGCTGGCCGCCGGCAAGTCAAAAATTTTTATTTTTAGCTCCTTGGCGATTAAGCCAATGACTTCTTTTCTCTGCCATTTAGGCACGCCCAGAACCTGGTAGCCTTTTTCCACGCGGTACTCCAGCAGTTCGGTGAAATTGTTTTGGTTATAAATTTGGCCTTCAATCGTCAGCGGCCCGGTGATTTCTATAAGGTCGGTGATTAATTTCGGCGTTAAGGCGATCAGGCCGTCAAAATCGGAAATTTTTTCCGCCGCCGGATTTAACCGGCTTTCCAGTTCAAAAAACCAATTTATCTTTCGGGCCGCGGTCGGCCAGTCCGGCGACCAATTGGCATCCCGGAAGTACCACTTGTCGTTAAGATATTTTTTGATCGGCTCGGGCGGCACCACCGCCATTTTGTCCTGGACCGGCATATCCAGGTGATAAACGTCATGAGTGATAAAATCCGTAATTTCCCCGTCTTTAATCCGTAAGATTCCATAAGTGCCTAAAAAGCCGCCGGTCGGCCTTAACTCATCCGAATTTTCCAAAAGCACCAAAAATTTAGTTTCTTCCGGATAGCCGGCCAAGGCCGGAATCAACTGCGACATGGGTACGGCTTTTTCCAAAAGTTGGCTAACCTTACTAATTTTTTCACTGGCTTCGACAATTTTTCCTTTTAAGATTAAAAGCAGTCCGCGCGCTTCCACCTGCTCCAAATTTAATAAAACCAAGTCCAAGTCGGCTTTGATGCCGTTAAGTTCCGGCGCTGATTCAAATATTTTTTGTAAAATCCGGCGTTTTTCCGTGACGCTGAATTTGGAAAAGCTTAACCTTTTGTCCCCGCCTACCACCGCTTCCAGGCTGGCGCCAAAGTCGGCCGCGCGATAAACCGCTCGGCTTAAAAACTGGCCGGCCACCAACAGGCTCTCAATCTCATTAAACTGGCTTAAAACCGCGGGCCGGCGATTTAGCAAAGCCGCTTGCTTCATCTCGTCCAGCGCGGCGGCCGCTAAATTAAAATTATTCTCCGCCGCTTGACTCGCCCCCATCGCCTGGCTGAACTTATCTTGTCCGATTAAAGTTATCGCCTGTTCTAAATTATTTTTGCCGGCCAGCGCCTGGCCATAAATTGTTTTTAAATTTAGGAAGCTGACGGAAAATAAGACCAAAAAAATCGCCAGTAAAGCTAAGACCAGCCAGCTGAAATATTTTAAAAATTTACGGGCTCGAATCAGCCGCCGGCGGGTTTTCCTGGCCGGAATTTTCCCGGCCAAACTGTCGGCCGTCCGCATTAAGCCGGCGAAGTCCAAAAACTTTTTTCTTTTAAAATTAAACATTAATTTTTTCCGCGTTGCTTATGATTTTTTTAAATTTTTCCACGAACTCGTCAAGATTAAAATCAATTTTCAGAAGATACAAGTCCGCGCCCAATTTAGCCGCCCGCTCGCGGCTATCGTCGTCGCTTAAATTGGTAAAAATATAAACCGGCAGGCCGGTAAACTGCGGGTCGGTTTTTATTTCTTTTAACACCTCAAAGCCGTCAACCCGAGGCAGAATGATGTCTAAAATTACGTAATCCGGCTTTAGGGCCCTGATTTTTTCCAAAATCTCCTCTTTCTCCGAGCCCGCGTCCGTGGCCACGGAAAAACCCTCCACGCTAAATTTGGCCTGGAGGCCATAGAGCAAATTAACGTCGTCCTCAATTAATAAAATTTTTTTAGCCATATTTTTTCACATTAATATTATTACTATCATTATACTAATTTTTCCATATTTTTTCAACTCAAAAAAACACCACGAAAACAGGGTGTTTTTCTTAAAAAATGGGTAACTGATTTCTAAGCTTTGCCTAAAATTCTGAACATGGTCGTGCCGCAAACCGGACATTTGCCCTTCATCGCCCTTCTTTTCATCCCGCCCTTGCCGTTCATGGTCACCTCGTTGGCATCCGCCATTTCCTGTTTAGCCTTGCATTTAACGCAATAAGCTTCCATAAAATTTTATGATTAATAATTAGGCTGATTTAATCTTAGCATAAATGTTATAAAGATACAATGCCGCTAGCGACCGGCTTTGGCCGCGCCGCGCTCATCCGAGCCGAAATGATGGGCGATTTCATGCCTGACCGTAGCGATTATTTTTGCTTTTAGCTCGGCTTGGTTTGACGACTGGCTTAAAATCGCTTTTCTAAAAATAGTGATGCGGTCGGGCAGGACCGGGCCGAAATTCAATTTTTTCCCTTGGGCATAGCCCTCAAACAAACCAAAAAGAATATCGCCGCGCCTAAGGCCGATTTTTTTAAGCTGCTCTTCGGTGGGTTCATCTTCCACAAAAATCGCCACATTATTTAAGCGATTTTTAAATTTTTCCGGCAAATCAGCCATGGCCGAACGGACGATTTGTTCAAATTTTTCCCGGGAAATTTCTAACATCGCTTTAAGCTAATTTAATTTTAGTAAAAATCATTGGCCTGCTTCAAATAATATTTGGCGTGCTCATTAGCCGCGTCAAGCCGTAAAGCCTTAAGCCACATCTTTTTAGCTTCGGTGAAATCAGCCAAGTTCCAATAATTTAAACCCAGCTGATTATAAATTGCCGGCAGCTTGTAACCGTGGTCAAGCGCCTTATTGAAATAATCAATTGACTTTAAAACCTCCGCGCCGGTCTGGCGGCCGGCAGACAGATAACCTAAGGAGGCTAAAGTTTTCCCGTCATTAGGCCGGCGAACCAGCATCTCCAGATAAATCTTTTCCGCCAAATCCGCCCGGCCGTAAGCTATCGCCAGATTAGCCAGATGTAATTTTTCATTATCAAGCGCGTCGGACAACAGCTCATTCTTCAGTCTTAATGAAAATTTTTCATCGTCAATTTTATATTTTTCTACGGGAACTTTGTTGGTCTCGTTATTTTTTACCATAATCACCGTATAATCGTCAAAATAAATCAACGGCCAATTATCGTCATGCAACCTGGCGGCTAAAAATTTCTGGGACCAGGGCGTAGAGTCGGTATGAGAAACATAAATTAAATTAATCTTATATTTTTCGCTGTATTCGTTCCATTTATCGCTATCATTCATCATGGGCTTATAAATTTGACTGAAAAAATCCACGCTGTAAGCTTCCGGCCGGTTGTCAACGAAAACGCGCTCCCGCGGATAAAGCCAAAAAATCAAAGCGCCGCCAAAATCATAGTTATTAAAAATCGGTCCGGCTAAATCATTATCGCGGTAAAATTTTATTGATTGAAGCGAGGCCGGGCTCATGCCTAAGCCGAAATTTTTATTTAAAAATTTCTTTTCGCCTAAATTATCGCAAACGATTAAACTTGAAGTAAGAACATAAACCGCAAAAACTAACGCCAAGATTATCATTTCCGTTTTTATCGGTTTTTCTTTAAAATTCCTCATTGCCGCAAAATAATTTCGCGCCATTATGGGCAATATTATTAAGCCAAAAAGCGGCAAATTGCGGATATACAAGCAGGCAAAAACGGAAAAAACAGCCGCCAAAACCAACTGATAAAAATTCAGCTTACGCTTGATAACAAAAAATAAAATAAAACTTAAAATCAAGAGTCCCAGTAAAATTTTAAAAATCAAAATATTATAATCTGTCATCAAAGTTTCTAAATAAAAGGGCGACTTGTTTTCCACGATATCATAGCCGTATTTTTTAAAAATATTAAACGGATACAAAAGGCCTTTAATAAAATTAGGATTTAATAAAGTCGCGGCCCAGCTCAATAACGTAATATAAAGAAATTTTCTGGCAGATGCCGCCCTAAAAAAATCTTTAAAATGCAAAATTATTTGTTCAAGCATTGCCAAGCTTATTAAAAACAAACCGATAAAAAAATAAATATGCAAATTTACCCAGACTAAAAATATGGGCGCGAGCCAAAGCAGTTTTTTGCCATAACCATTAGCGCGAAAATCTTCCGTTAAATAATAAACTAAAGCGATAAATATATAGCTGAACATCTCCGGCCGGACGTCAACCCGCTCGCTTAAAATTAAAATCACCGGCAGGCTTAAAATAGCGGCCAGCCAAAAATTGGCTTTTCGCGCGGCCAGCCTGAAAACGATCAGCACAGCGGCCACGCCAAGTAAAATATTTAATAGCGTCAAAATTTTAAAGCCGCCGATTAAGTAAAGCAGCCAAAAAACCACGCCCGACAGCCAATGGTGGTTGATAAAGGGGAAATTGGTATCGGTATAAGAGTAAAAATTGGTAAATAAAACCCCGGGCTGGCTCCAAACGATTTGCCCGTTTTTTAAATGCCGCCCCAAATCCAAAGACGTAAAATCACCCTGCTGGAAATAAATCAAGGCGGTTAAAGCGATAATGCTAAGAATTATTAAAATTTTCAAGCCGAAGATAATCCTCTTATTCATACATTCATTTTAACAAAAACGCCCCCTTTAACAAGGGGGCGCCGCTTAAAATAACTTTAGGCGAACTTTCTAATCACGCCTCTAACCACGCCTTGAATCAAGGGGTCAGCCGAGTAAATCGGTTTCATGGCCGCGTTGGCCGGCTGCAGGCGGATTCTTTTTGATTCGCGGTAAAATTTTTTCAGCGTGGCGTAGACGTTGTCCAGCAAAGCCACCACCACGTCGCCGTTTCGGGGCGAAGGATTGCGTTCCACGATGACGTAATCACCGTCCAAAATGCCATCTTCAATCATGGACTCGCCTTTAACGCGCAAGACATAGCTATTGGCGCTGTCGGTCACGAAGTCGGCCGGCACGGCGATGGTGTCTTTCTCTTCAACCGCTTCAATCGGCGCTCCGGCCGTGATTAAGCCGGCCAAAGGCAGTTCCAGGCTGGCGGTCCAATTTACTTTAGCCGGCACGATTTCAATGGAGCGCGCCTGATTAAATGAAGTCTTTAACATGCCTTTCTCTTTTAAGGCCTGAACATGCGCGTGAATCGTGGCCGGGCTGGATAAATTAAAATGCTGGCCGATTTCTCTCTAATTGACCGTTTGCTACTGTGGTCTTACCCCCTTTTGAAAATGCAATTTTGTGATCAATGTGCCAATCATCATCCCACCCTAATTTTTTACCGACACATTTATTTTTTAACTGGCAAAAACCCTTATCTCTCCTAAAAATTGCTAATTTCTGTTCATTGCTGAATTCTCTCGTATTATCTAATGGCACAATTTCATTAAAGGTCGAGAAAAAATCACGTGCTAAAATTTTATTTCTATATTCTAGTGATTCAATTGCATCACTAGAATGACCAACTGCGTTTTGATAAGCAACCATTTCAGAATCTCTTTGGTCTTCCGGCGAATCAAGATCGGCGAGCCGTCTTGTTTCGAAATCAATAAACCATTTACCTATTTTAGTTTCGTAACCAGGTATTGCATATTTCTCCAATAACATCGAAATTATGATATAAAGAGAAATAACATTACCCTGTTTTAATTCGGGAGTTTTTTCTGGGAATGCTCTAATCAGATAATTTAAAACCTTATTTATTTTTTTGGCTTCAGCGGACTCTGAATCAAAATCATCATTCTCGAGATACATTTTTTCCAAATCGGTATTTTTTATATTTCTGGCTCCGCCATTAAGCTCTAATAACATACATTGAGCTGCAACTTGATCGAAATCGAATCTTCTATTTTTGAACCCGCAATTATTAAAAAAGTCATGCTTTGCCAATTCTCTAATAAAAAGCTTCATATTCCCGGGCAAAGCATTGCGTTTTTCTGCTGCCTTAAGAGTTGTGCCATTTTGTAACCGGAGAAACATTTCCGCGACTTCATCCTGAGTAGCGTCTGCTAGCTCAACGATATCTAAGGTATAAGAGTCGAATCTATCTTTAAAGTCTTCTAGCAGATCGTTATATGAAAAATTGGCAATTACAACACCGCTAATAGGATCCGCGTCTTTGGCAATTTTATATATTCCTTTTCTAAATTCCCAAATTGCTGTTTGCTTGTTCTTTTCCTTGCTCTTGAAATATTTTTTCCTTTATCCATTCTTCAGGATTAAAATATTTTTCTTTTATACTTTCAATAGTCATGCTTTTATCTACATATGCGTGAGGTGAAAAATCTTTGTGACGTATTTCGAAATGTAAGTGAGATCCTCCGGAGTTTCCTGTATTCCCAAGAGGTCCAATAAATTGCCCTTTCCCTTGCGACTGCTTCCAAATTAATTCTTAACGCTGTAGCCAAAGCAACGGCAATCTTAACATCGCAAATCCATACACCATCACGAAAAGCAAAACTTTTTACATCGTCAGGTAAAACCGCCGAAACGATTACCGCTAATTCAGCTTTAATTGATCTTTGATCGTCTTTTAATTTTTTAATCCAACCTTCGCTCCAAGCCTTGGTTTTTTTAGACTCCCAGATAATTTGTCCGCAAAAACGGCCGACACGATCGCAAACTTTTTGAATAATATCCGCCCCCTTTATTCCCTTCGGTACTGGTATTATTTCATCTTGTGGAAATTCAACTTTAAGCACATCTTCTAACTCCAATTCTGAAACTTCTCCTTGCGTTTGTTGAGAGCCTTGTTCTAACTTACGCGCCAACTCATCCTTGGCTTTTGTCACATCGGTTAGCTTCTTCTCCAGTTGAGAAATAATAAATTGTTTTTCTTCAGTTGCTTTTTTCGCCGCCTCTTCGCTAATTTTTTTTCTTTCATCGTCCAATTGTCTTAATTTCTCTAATTCAAATTCCTTTTTTTCTTCCTCTAGGCGATTTTTTTCTTTTCGAATTGCCAACTCTTTGTCCTGCGCTTCAGTTAGCTTCAAATCCTTTTGTTTTAATTGCTCTTCTAAAATTTTAACTTCAGCGATTTTCTTTTTGTCGGCTTCAACTTGAGCTTTTTTCCACAATCCTACTTTTTCTTGATTAATTTGGCTAGCCACCTTTTCAGCCACTAAGATATCAACTGCTTTTTTATTCTTGTCTACATCCTGCTCTCTTTTTCTTAATTCCATTTCCTTGGCGATAAACTCTTGCTCTTTAATTTTTTGTTTTGATTCAAATTCTTTTTTTACTCTGATTTCAATTTGACTCGTAAAAACTTCGTCAATTGAAATCTCCTCGCCACAAGTTGGGCAAGTAATCTTTGAGTCCGTCATAGACTTTTTTGAGAAAACAGTTGAGATATGCCGCTAAGCAATCTTTGACTTATCCTCTCTTTTTAAGTCCATATCTTCAAGAAAAACCGATTTGATCAAGGTTTTTTGCCATTCTAGAGGAGAGTTGCCCGCTACTCATCAAACAATCTGCTTTCTTATTTAATTATTAAAATGTTCAAAATTGACTTCGGTAAATTTTCGGTATATACTATAAATATAACATGTGGATAAATAATGTCAAATACTATGCAAACTCTTACGAAAAGACAAAAACAAATTTTAGACTTTATCGCGGAATTTATTAATAAGCACGGTATATCCCCTACTTACGAAGAGATAAAAAAACGATTTAAACTTAAAGCGCCTTCTACTGTTCACCAACATATTGAGGCCTTAATTGATAAAGGGTATTTAAATAAAAATGAAAATTCAAGAGGAGTTGAAATAAAAAAGTCTATTGATGATTTTGTTTCTATCCCGTTAGCCGGCACAATAACAGCGGGCCAACCCATAGAAGCTATTGAAGAAAAAGAAACTATCGCCGTACCAAAAATTAATTTACCTCTGGGCAAAGAAATTTTTGCCCTAAAAGTAATTGGCGATAGCATGATCCAGGAAAATATTAATGACGGCGACATTGTGTTGGTGAAAAGGCAATCTAATGCCGATAACGGCGATAGAATAATCGCGTTGATAGACAATTACGAAGCAACTTTAAAAAAATTATATATTGAAAATAATAAAATCAGATTACAGCCAGCTAACGCTAAATATAAACCGATATTTTTAGAGCCAGAAAACTTAACAATTCAGGGAGTGGTAATTGATATTATAAAAAATTATACGGAGGAAAAAATTATTGAAAAAAAGAAAGACGAAGAAAGTGAGAAAAAAAATATTGAAAAATTTTTAAATAAAGTAATTGAAGGAGATTGTCTCGAAGTTATGAAAGAAATTCCCGATAAATCAATAGATATGGTTCTATGCGATTTGCCATATGGTTTTACGCAAAATGAATGGGACAGTTTTATTCCCCTGGATCAATTATGGAAACAATACGAGAGAATAATAAAAGATAACGGCACCATTGCCCTTACGGCGCAAGGTTTATTTACCGCCAAACTCATTATGTCTAACCCAAAATTATTTAAATATAAGATAGTTTGGGTAAAATCTAAACCTACTAACTTTCTTAATGCCAAAAAGCAGCCTTTGCGTAAACATGAAGATATTGTAATATTTTATAAAAATCAAACACAATATAATCCTCAAATGTCAATGGGTGAACCTTATTATAAAGGATTCCGCAAAGATCAATTATCGGGCTCGTACGGAGATTTTAAAACTGTAGAAGTAAAAAGTAATGGCGAAAGATATCCGACAGATGTCGTCTATTTCAAAACTGCCGAAAGTGAAGGAGAAGTTTATCACCCAACACAAAAACCGACCGAGCTAGGTCGATATCTGATTCGTACCTTTACGAAAGAAAGCGATGTTGTTTTAGACAATACTTGTGGTAGCGGGAGTTTTTTAGTTTCAGCGGTTTTAGAAGGAAGAAGGTTTATTGGAATTGAAAAAAATGAAGAAGTTTATCTATTCAAAAAACACGAGGTAGATTATATCGATATTTGCAAACGACGCATTAAAGAAGCAAAAGAAAAATATAAAATAGAATCTAATAGACTATTCTAAATTCTCGTCATGAATTTGGCGAGCGAAAAAATTGTGCTTTGCCTCTCTCGCAATTCCATCATTACTCTCATATTCTTCTTTAAAGGGAAGCGTGCCACCGCGACACTTCACATCAACTTTAACGCCGGAGGGAAGTAAGAGGTCGTACCCAAGAGGATGATTTTCTGGATTGATTTCTGGCATTCCTATCTTATTACGGATAACCATTTCAGCAAGTGCGCCGAATCCTTGTTCTTCAGAACTTCCCCGTTCTGCGCCAGTTCGGTTTCGATTGGCAGCAATATATTCCGCTGCTTTTTGTCTTAAACCAAAACCCCAATCATCAGTGAGTTTTAAAACTATCGGTTTTGGATGGTAATATTTATACATAACTATTTTATGAAATAATTTACAAAAAATTAAAATATGAATTTAAATTACAGGACAGGCTAGCGGATGTTATAACTGATGATCTTTCAATAATTATTGAGTGCGGTTGCACCGACCCCGGAAAAATTTTTGATTACCTGGAAGAACCGCTTGTTAAACAAATAATAATACTTCCCTACCCCGACGAGGCGGACAATGGAAAATTATTTCTTTATAAATTTGAACGGAATAAATATTTTAAAGAATATTCGGAGGCAATGAACGAAGTAAAATTTTCTAAAATTAAGCAGCTAATTCTTAACAGAAAAAAATAATTTTTAAACCTACTGCTTAAAATAAGCTTCTAGCGCTTTATCTCTTTTTAATTTATTTATATTCCTGGTTACTTGCCGGTAAAATACCGGGTAATGGCAGCGGTTTATAATCCTGCCCATAAACCGCGACCGGTAAGGCGGTTTTTGATGATGCGCGGCTTCATGAGCCAGCGTTCTTAAAATTGAAGAAATTTTTTTCGGCTTTCTGAATTTCGGCGTAAAAATATCAATCGTAATCAGCCCGGTTTTTAAATTGGTCCGGCCGATAACAAAACCGCGCTTGTCATTTACGCGGTCGTTTCGGCGGCACATGGGCCGAAAACGCAATCCGCTTAATCCAATTACTTCTAAACCATAATCACAAATATCTTGAACGCTTGATAAATTTAATAACATTTTATTTTTATTTTATTTGTAAATTCGTGATGAATTCGTTGATTCGTTAGGGCTATGGCAAATACTCCTGCGGGTCAACCGGCAGGCCGTTTAAGCGCACTTCAAAATGAAGATGCGACCCGGTGGTTAGCCGGCCCGCGCCGTTGGTGCCGGGCGTGCCGCCGCTTAAAGCAATGGCTTGGCCTTGGACCACGTATTCGTCCGGCGCAACGAAGATTCTGGAAACATGGCCGTAGACCGTGGCCAAGCCATCGCCGTGGACGATCATGATGTAGCTATAGCCCTTGCCCGCGTCTTTGGCGATGGCGACATAGCCGGAAGCGGCTGCCCGGACGGACGAGCCCTGGGCCGCCCTGATATCCACGCCCGGATGTTCAAAAATATAACGGAACGGATAATCCGGGTCATGAAAATAGGCCGTAATAATATTTTTCGCTACCGGCCAAATAAAACCGGCGTCATTAAATTGCAGCTCCTGGCCGGAAATTTTTTGGATTTTCGCCCTGGCGACCTTTTCCAAGTTGACGATATCGGCCTGGGCCTGCTGCTGCTCCTGCCTAGCCAAATTTAACAGCCTCTGGTATTCTTTTTCCGAAGACCTGGTCTGGTCCAAAATATAGGTTTTATTTTGCTGGTCGGCGGCTAAAACGAATTTTTTATTTTCCAATTCAGTCTGGTTTGCCGTCAACTCCTGATTTTTATCCTTCAGCTCTTTTTGCCTGGCTTCTAATTCAGCTTTAAATTTCTTCAGTTCGTCCAGGCTCCGGCTGATTTCTTTATTAATGTCTTCAAGATATTTGACCTGATTTAGAAATTCATTTAAAGTGCCTTTCAATAAAAAAATCTCCAGAGTGGATTTATCGTCTTGCCTTTGCAGCAGCCTGATGACCGAACCGATATGCTCTTTTTGGCGGGTAATGGCTTGGTCTTTTTGCTCAATTTCCAAGTTGACCTTTTTAATTTCCAAATTAGTCCGGTCAATTTCCGTTCGCGTGCTTTCAATGTCCAAAGCGGCCTGGGCCAGCCGATTTTCTAAAATTGACAGCTGATTGGCCAAAGTGGCTTTTTCCGCCTGTTTTTTTAGAATGGCTTTGCCGTAGACTTCCTGCTGCTCCTGAACCTTTTTGATTCGGTCTTTAGCGGCCTGAATTTGACTGTTTAAGTCTCTAACCGCCTGATTTTCCTCCTCCGCGCTTTGACCCAGACTAAGAGCGGGATTTAACAAAAAAAACCCGACCAGCCAAATGGCGATAAATTTTTTAATGGCTTGATTATGACTCATAGTTTTTTAATGGCTTGATTGATTCTTTTTAAACTCCGTTCCTTGCCTAAAACCTCAGCCACCGCGAACGGCCCCGGGCTGGCGGCGCGGCCGGTTAAAGAAGCGCGCAGGGGCCAAAGGTACTCCCCTGTTTTCAATTGCTTGGCTTTAAGATAATCCATTATCGCCTCTTCAAGGCTGTCATCGGTCCACTCCGAATCGGGAATTTTTTCCAAAAGCTCAAAAATCGTCCGCAAATTGTTTTTTACCTGGGCTAAAGTCATTTTTTTCCAGACCAGCAGTTCCGGCTGATAGCTAATTTCGTCAGTGAAAAAAAATTCGGTCAACTCCCCTATTTCGGAAAGTTTTTTCAGCCGTTCTTGCTCTAAGGAAACGACTTTTTTTATGTAATCATAGCCAAATTGAGCTTGATTTTTCCCCAAATATGGCAGGCACAATTTCGCCAAATCAGCCAATGGTTTATGGCGGATATGCCAGCCGTTGAAATAATCCAATTTGTCAACGTCAAAAATTGCCGGGCTGGTGCCCATATCCTGATAGCGGAATTTTTTTATCATGTCATCAAGCAATAAAATTTCATTATCCTCTTTGGGGTGCCAGCCTAATAACGCGCAAAAATTAAGCAAAGCTTCCGCGAGATAGCCTTTGGCGCGGTAATCTTCCACGGCCACGTCGCCCTGGCGCTTACTTAATTTTCCGCCGGTTTTGTTTAAAGTAAGGGTTAAATGAATAAATTTTGGCGCCGGCCAATTAAAATCCCGGTACAGTAAAATATTTTTGGGAAAGCTGGAGAGCCATTCGTCGCCGCGCAAAACATGGCTGATGGCCATTAAATGGTCGTCAACCACCACGGCGAACTGATAAGTCGGCATACCATCGGACTTTATTAAAATCTGGTCTTCCAAATCTTGGGCCTGAAATTTTATGTCGCCGCGCAATTCGTCACGGACAATGACTTGGCCGGCCAGGGGCATTTTCTGGCGAATAACGAACTTTTCGCCTTGAGCCAGCTTTTTATTCACTTCAGTTTCAGCCAATTCGCGGCAGGCGCGGTCGTAGCGCGGCGGCAATTTTTTCGCCTGCTGGCCCTGCCTCATTTTTTCCAACCGCTCGGCGGAGCAAAAACAGCGGTAGGCTTTATTTTCGGCCAACAGTTGCTCGGCATATTTTTCATAAATCGCCAAGCGCTGGGACTGCACGTACGGGCCGTAGTCGCCGCCCAGATGCGGGCCTTCGTCAAATCTTATTCCCGTCCAATCTAAAATCTTAATTAAGCTCTCGACCGCGCCGGCCACTTCCCTCTTCTGGTCCGTATCTTCAACGCGCAGAATAAATTTACCGCCCAAAGTTTTGGCGATTAAATAACCGAACAAGGCAGTCCTTAAACTGCCGATATGCAGCCAGCCGGTTGGCGACGGCGCGAAACGCGCCCTGATATTTGTTGGCATATAATTAAAGATTGTCATTGCGAGCCCCGCATTTGGGGGCGAAGCAATCTCTGGTTTAATGGCACGTACGTGGATTTTTACCGGAGATTGCTTCGTCGCCAAATCACTGGCTCCTCGCAATGACAAAAACGGGCTTATTTTATCATCTCGGCGAACAGGCTTTTTATTTTCTGGTCATGCGACCAGCCAATAATTCTTTTAAGCAGCACTTCTTTGCCGTTGCGGTAATCTTTATTGATTTCCCGGCCGATTCTGATAATCGCTTTTTCCAAATTCTTATCCTTTTTACTGGCTTGATTATATAAATTTGACAGAAAATAGCAACGGCTGGCGCTGATTAATGGCTTGCCTTTAGCGTTAATTTTATAGCCAACCCAGGTTTTAATTTGCTTTTTGCCATTTATTAAAGCCAAAAGCGTCCGTCTCATGCCGTCAAAAACTCTGTAATTTTCGCCAAATTTATAGACTAAAATCGGATAATTATCTCTTTCTTTATGCGCGATTATTCCGGCTTTAATAATCTCTTGGCGCATAGCTAGATTAGTTTTCCAGGCTTTGGCGAAAGCCAGCGGGTCGCGGTTAAATTTTTTTATAGTGTATTTATCGACAGTCGGCGACAATCCGGTCAAATAAACTTTTTCCAAGGGAATATTTTTTAATTTCCATCGGTACTTGTCGTCCGACAATAACTGAAACACCCATTTTACTTTCCAGCCCTCAGCCACGGCGGCCAATAAATTCCAAAATGACGCCTCCCCTTCCCTTAAATTGAAATTATCAATTGACCGGTCAATCTTTTTATAAAATTGAGCGTCTTTAATATCGGCAAAAATTTTTCTAAATTCTTGCTTTAAATATTGCTTGGCGATTAGTAAAGCGTTTTTTGAAGGCGTGTATTTAATCATAAATGTCATTGCGAGCGTAAGCGAAGCAATCTCACGAACGATAAACTCGGCTTAAAGCTCGTTATTTCTAATAATATTCTTAAAATAATAAATTAAAAATTTAATGGGAAAAATTATTACCGCCTTGGCGATTCTTTTCCACCGCCGCGGCTGTTTAATTAAACGCCAGAGCCATTCCAAGCCAATTCGGCGCAACCACAATGGCGCGCGCGGCAATTTACCGGTTAAAAAATCAAAACTCCCGCCCACGCCCAGGCCGATTTTAGCAGTAGGCAGATTCGGCAAATTATAAAAAATAAATTTTTCCTGAAAAGGAAAACCTAAAGTGCAGAAAATAATTTCCGGCGCGAAAACGTTAACCGCGCTTAAATCTGGCGGCTCCAGACAGCCGATATCAACCGCCATGGCCTTCAGTTCGGGGTATTTATTTTTTAATGCCAGCTCAATCTCATCCGCCTTAGATAAACCCTCGCGCCAGTTGAAAATCGCGACCTTTCTGCTCTGCCGCTCGGCCAGAAGTAATAATTCTTGGGTCAAATCAGCGCCGGCGATTCTTGATAAATTTTTTCCTTTAAGCCAAGCCGCGAATTTTAAAGCCACGCCGTCGGCAATGGCCAGATCAGCCCGATTTAAAATGTTGAAAAACTCCCGGTCGCGGCCAGCCGCTAAAATTATTTCCGGATTGGGTGTGACGATTTGATGTTGTCCGGCGCCGGATAGATATTCTTTAACTTTATTCAATACTTCGGCCTTGCTTAAATTATTCAATTTCACTCCCAGGATATTGATTTTAGCCATATATTTATTTCCGCATGCTTTGAATTATTATAGCTGAAAATCAGCATTCCCCTCCTTTCTCCTTGGCTTTTCTTATCCACATTATACCATATTATTCTTGACAAATAAATAAGGGCATACTATATTTAATTTAGCACTCAAAGCTTAAGAGTGCTAAGAAACTTTCTCTGTCATTGCGAGCGACCGAAGGGAGCGAAGCAATCTCACGTCCTATTTGCTAAATTAATAGATTATTTCAACAAAGAAGGTCTATTTTAATTAAATTGTTCGTGAGATTGCTTCGTCGCTAGCGCTCCTCGCAATGACAATATAATAATATGTTTGATAAATTCACTCATAAATCACAGGAAGCCATCATTAACGCGCAGATCGCGGCGCAGGAAAACGGGCAGCAGCAAATTGAAGGTCTGCACTTGCTGGCCGCTCTGCTCTCCCAGTCCGAAAGCCTGATCAAACCGATGCTGGAGCGCTTGGGCATTAATTTTAAGCAAATTGAAACGCAGGTCCGCCAGGCGATTGAACGCCTGCCCAAAGTTTTAGTTTCCTCGAGCGTCGGCACGGTCCAGGGCACGGCCGAAGTGGCCATGGTCATGGAGCGAGCCAAAAAAGAAGCTGATATAATCGGCGACGAATATATTTCCACCGAACACTTGTTTCTGGCGCTTATCCGCGTAAAATCAAAAGCCCAAGACCTATTAATCACGGCCGGCGTGGCTTACGCCGAAGTTTTAAAAATCCTTTTAAAACTGCGCGGCTCGCAAACCATTACCGACCCGGAGCCGGAATCAAAATTCCGCGTTTTGGAAAAATACGCCATTAATTTAACCGAGCAAGCCAGGCAGGAAAAGCTCGACCCGGTTATCGGCCGCGACGATGAAATCAGGCGCATTATGCAAGTGCTGTCGCGGCGCACCAAAAACAACCCGGTTTTAATCGGCGAAGCCGGCACGGGCAAAACCGCCATTGTCGAAGGCTTGGCGCAAAGAATCGTGGCCGGCGACGTGCCGGAAACCCTGAAAGGCAAAGAATTAATCAGCCTGGACCTGGGCGCTTTGGTGGCCGGTTCAAAATTCCGGGGAGAATTTGAAGACCGGTTAAAGGCGGTCTTAAAAGAAATCAAGGCCCAGGGCGGCAATATTATTTTATTCATTGACGAACTGCACACTTTGGTCGGCACCGGCGCTTCCGAAGGCTCCATGGACGCTTCCAATATGTTAAAGCCGGCCTTGGCCCGCGGCGAACTAAGGGCCGTGGGCGCCACCACCACCAAAGAGTATCAAAAATACATTGAGCGCGACGCGGCTTTAGAAAGGCGCTTCCAGCCGATTTACGTGAGTGAGCCCTCAATTGAAGATACGATTGCCATTTTACGGGGCATTAAAGAAAAATATGAAGTCCACCACGGCGTGCGCATCACCGACGACGCCCTGATCGCCGCGGCCAAGCTGTCTTCCCGCTACATCACCGACCGCTTCCTGCCGGACAAGGCCGTGGACTTGGTTGACGAGGCCACTTCGGCCCTGCGCATGGAAATAGATTCATCGCCGGACGAGCTGGACGCCCTGAAGCGTGAAATAAAAAAATTAGAAATCGCCAAAGCCGGCTTGTTAAAAGAAAATAAGCAAAGCCAAAAAATCAGGGAGATTAATAAAAAATTGGCGCAAGTCAAGGAAAAAGCCAACCAGCTGGAACTGCATTGGCAAAACGAAAAAAACGCCATCGCCAAAATTCGCGAATCGAAAAAGCAGATTGACGAGCTCAAGGCCAAAGCCGAAATCATTGAACGCCGCGGCGATGATTTAACGCAAGTGGCGGAAATCCTCTATTCAAAAATCCCGGCCCTGGTCGAGGAAATAAAAAAACAGGAGGCCGAGCTAGTTAAAATCCAAAGCGCCGGCCAAAGAATTTTAAAAGAAGAAGTTGACGAAGAAGATATCGCTAAGGTGGTCGCCCGCTGGACCGGCATCCCGGTGGCCAAAATGCTGGAATCGGAAATAAAAAAATTGGCCAAAGCCGAAGAGGTTTTAGCTAAGCGAGTCTTAGGCCAAGACGACGCCATTAAATCCGTGGCCAACGCCCTAAGGCGCTCCCGGGCCGGCATCAGCGAGGAAAAAAAACCCATTGGCTCCTTCCTGTTCGTCGGGCCGACCGGCGTGGGTAAAACCGAGCTGGCCAAAGCTTTGGCCGAATTCATGTTTAACGATGAAGGCGCGCTAATCAGATTGGACATGAGCGAATTCATGGAAAAACATTCGGTGGCAAAAATTATCGGTTCCCCGCCCGGTTACGTCGGCTACGACGAAGGCGGACAATTAACCGACAAAGTCCGGCGCCGGCCCTACAGCGTGGTGTTGTTTGACGAAATAGAAAAAGCCCATCCGGAATTTTTTAACATCTTACTGCAAATTCTGGACGACGGCCGCTTGACCGACGCCAAGGGACGGACCGTCAACTTCAAAAATACCATTATTATCATGACCTCTAACTTGGGCAATGAAGTCATCAAGGAATACTCCATCGGTTTTGCCGATACCGCGGACGTTAAGCAAGCGGCCGACTTGCGCCAAGACGAAATGAAAGAAAAAATTGACCGCATCTTGCGCAATAATTTCAAGCTGGAATTTTTAAACCGCATTGATGAAATCGTAATTTTTAAAAGCCTAAACAAAGAAGTCCTGTCGGAAATCGTTGACCTGGAACTCCTTAAAGTGGAAAAACGATTAAAAAATAAAGCCATCAACCTTAAAATCGCGGCCAAAGTCAAAAAAATGCTGGCGGAAAAAGGCTATGACATTGCTTACGGCGCCCGGCCTTTGAAGCGCATTATTCAAAACATGATTTTGGACGAACTGGCCATGGAAATCATCGAAGGCAAAATTAAACAGGGCGACAAAGTGAAAATTGACCTGGGGCTAAAAGACAAAATTTTAATGACCGTGAAGTAAAACCGCTTACCTTATGACCAAAATTAAATATTTATTAATTGCTTTTATCTTGGCATTAATTTTTTATGCTCCGAAAGCCGTTCAAGCCGAGGGTTTTGACCCCAATAACATCATTGGCGACTTAGAAATTCT
>Ga0210009_1000754_pt1 | contig 32647 bp, 29 predicted proteins | sample CryGeyCG2114_065_FD_185457 | JGI IMG/M metagenome (GOLD analysis project Ga0210009, IMG submission 185457) | Groundwater microbial communities from aquifer - Crystal Geyser CG12_big_fil_rev_8/21/14_0.65 (SPAdes) (version 2) | ecosystem: Environmental > Aquatic > Deep subsurface > Groundwater ...
ATGGGCAGGCGAGGACCCTGCCAAGCCAGAAGAGCCGGTGCCGGAGTGTAGATTTCCACCGCTTCCCGGTCCCCGACATGGATATCGGCGGCGAAGCGGACCACGTCATCGGCTCCACGCCGATTACCCGAGCGCAGCATGCGAAGTCCGGATACGAGGCGCTTCTGCTGAGCCAGTTCTCGAGCCTGCGTCCGCATGACATCGAGCTCCGCTTCGAAAAAGGCCACGATTTCCTCTTCGACGCGGGCCGCCTGCTCACGTTGCAATTCCGGAATCCGATCCTGGATACGGTAGCGATCCACCTCGCCGGCAATGTAAATCCCGCCTGCGACAAGGAGCAGAAGGCCGACGACCAGCAGATGGGCACGAGTGCCGCCCTTCGTCGGCTTATGGATCCTCATGCTGAGACGCTTCCAAAATGAGTTCTTTCACCAACCAGGCAGTATTCTGTCGTCGCAGACGTACAAAGAGCTGCAGCGGCGACCCAGGTCGCGTCGAGTTGTATCGCGCCTCAATGAACCATCCCGATGCGGATCTGCTGGCGTCCACCATCTCGAATCCGGCCGGCGGCCACGAGGAAAAAAAAGATTCCATGAGCAAGCGAGCCTGGTTGCGGGAATACCGCTTGCGGGCACCAAAGAGCGAGACGTCCACGGACGCGGCCATCATGCCGCCGAGCGCTCGGGCATCACCCTCCGCAAACGCGTGCTCGAGCGCTGCCGGCACCGACTCCTGTGCCCATGCGAACCGGTCGACCACCATGGACGAGAGCAGGACGCCCACGCAGAGTCCTATGAGTGAATGTCGATACATGTCCATAAGGTAGGACATCGGAGCAAGAAACGTGCCCTTCATACAAGGGGTGGGACGCCAATTCACCCACCCAGCGTCACAACCGTTACTCCGGCTCCCCCCGCCTCGATCGGGGCCTCCTCGAAATGGGCCACGAACGGCGTCTTCTCCAGCACATCGGCCACCACCTGCCGCAGGGCGCCCGTCCCTTTGCCATGGATAATTTCGACGCGCTCCAGATTGGCTCCCAGCGCCGTGTCCAGGAACGAGGCCAGTGCTGACGCCCCTTCGTCCACTCGTTTGCCACGGATATCGAGCCGGGTAGATGCGGCGGCCGAGGTTGCAACCACGGGTTGCGATACATGAACCTGTTGGTGGCGGGGTCCCCCCACACGCGTGAGCCGATCGGGATGGACCCTCAGTTGCAGCGATCCAGCGGCGACGAGGGCTTCCCGCTCCGATATTTCCATGACTTCCCCGACCATGTCACCGTCGTCAATGCGGACCTGATCCCCCGGACTCGGTTTTGCATCCTGGGTCGGTTTCCGCGCGGCGGTCGATTTGCCTCCCCGCTTCCGGGCCAGCGACCGCGACCGGGAGTCGATCTGTTCGCGCGCTTGCGTCAGCCGCTCGCGCGCCACCCGGGTGGTTTCCTTTCCAGCCTGCGACTCCCTGATTTCCCGCACGGCACGCTCCACGGCCCGGTTGGCCCCCTTGATCACATCCTGGGCCTCGCGAAGGGCCTTCTCGCGAATGGTGCTCGCCTCCTCCTCCATCCGGTCCATGCGTCCGGTCCATTCCCGGCGCGTCGCCTCCGCCTCCCGTTTCATTTCTTCCGCCTCGGCTTCAAGCGACTCCAGATGCCTGTTCCGGGCAAGAAGATCTGCCAGCAGGTCATCGATGCGCACCTTTCCGCTGCCCATGAGCGCACGAGCGCGGTCAATGACTCCTGGCAAAAGTCCCACGCGCAGGGCAATTTCCGAGGCAAACGAGGAGCCGGGCGTACCCGAAAGGAGTTCGTAGGTGGGCTCGAGCGCCTCCTCGTCGAATTTCATGGAGGCATTTCCCGCGCCGACCGCTTCGTGTGCAAAGACTTTCAGCAGCCCGAAATGCGTGGTCGCCACGACGCGTGCCCCGCTTTCCAGAAGGTGTTCCAGGAGTGCCTGTGCCACGGCTGCGCCGGCCTCCGGGTCCGTACCTGTCCCGATTTCGTCGATCAGCACGAGGGTACCCGGACCGGCCTGCTCGGAGATATGTTTCAGGTGTGTCAGGTGGCTCGTGAACGTGGACAGATCGTTCTCCATGGACTGTTCGTCACCGATATCCACCATGAGGGCTTCGAAGAGGTCAATCCGGGAACCCGGAGCGAGAGGAACAAGCAGTCCGTGCGCCATCATCAGAGCAAGCAGACCGACTGTTTTCATGGCTACCGACTTTCCACCGGCATTCGGCCCTGATATGACGACCATCCGCTCCTGACTGTCCAGGTCCAGGTCCATCGGGACCACGCTCCGCCCTGAGCCGTCCTCCTGGAAATGCAGCATGAGCGCGGCATTACGCGCGCCGCGCAGCCGCAGCGTGCCGGACGTTCCCATTTCCGGGCGTGTGCACTCCAACCGGTGCGCCAGCAATGCCCGCGCCAGGAACTCATCCAGTTCGGCCAGGCTCTCCGACACGGATGCAAGGTCGCGGCGGGATTCCCGTACGCGCTCGGTCAGCATCCGCCGGATACGCTCCATTTCGCGTCGCTCCTCCAATTCCAGCGTGCGGACATCGTTGTTCCAGGCCAGCGCCTCGGCCGGTTCGATATAGACCGTCTGCCCGGAGGCCGATTCGTCGTGCACGAACCCCTCGACCTTGCGCCGGGCTTCGGCCCGGACGGGGATAACGACCCGTCCACCCCGGATGGTCGGCTGGTCTTCGGTAGCGTATCCGGCCGCGGACGCTTTGCGGAGGGCGCGCTGGGCTGCCGTTCTGACCCTGGCACGCGCCTCGCCCAGCGCGCCACGCACACGCCTCAACCCGGACGACGCGCTGTCCCGGACACTGCCATCATCGTCTATTGCCTGCTCAATTTCCCTCGCCACACGTCCAGGTACCCAGGTTTCGACCCGTTCCCATGTATGCGGAATTCGCCGGCTGCGCATTCCGCACCACGCCTGTACGCGCACCGCAACAGCGTCCAGTCGTGCTATGTCGAGTAACTCCCCGGTTGACAACATGGCATGCTCCGGCGCAGCTGCCCGGAGGGCCGACCGCACATCGGGCGGCGCCTCATAGGGAATGAGTTCATCCGACGCACGCAGCTCGGCCAGTTCCTCCACCCAGTCCAACTGCCTGCGAAGCTCTCCGATGTCGGAGACGGGCTGCCAGTGGGCAATACGCTCGCGTCCCTGGTCGGACCGGACCAGACCCCCGACGGCCCGACGAACTACATCAAAGCCCGTTTTGGCGGCTGCGTCATCGGGAAACAGGATCACGGCAGGTGGGCGCTTACGCTGCTGTGATCCCCAATATTGAGTGCACCGTCAAACCCGGTGACCTCAGCGCTCCGACCTACAAGGGACTTGGACAGCCGGGATTGCACCACGGTCGCATCTCCAAAAACAATACTGTCGGAAACATGGCTGTTGGTAATCCGGGCACCCGCTTCCACCGATGCATGGGGCCCGACAACGCCGCCCGATATGGTCGCTCCTTCACCCAGAAATACAGGCTCATGGATTATCGCATTGTCCGAAACCCGCGCGGGGTCTGGCGCATGGTTTTCATGGCGAAGAATTACCCGCGTGGTATCGAGGAGCGCCGGGATGGTACCGCAGTCGAGCCATTCGGTCACAGTCGCTGTCTTGAACACGCGGTCCTGCTTGAGCATGCGGTCAAATGCATCGGTCAACTGATACTCGTCTCCGTGGCCCGTCAGGTTTTCGTCGAACAGGTACTGGATGGCCTGCTGCAGCATGCCCAGATCCCGGCACCAGTAAATACCGATGAGGGCCTCGGTCGAAATGAGTTCGGCAGGCTTCTCGACAAGACGGACCACACGGTCCCCCTCGCGAACGGCGACGCCGAACCGGCTGGGATCGTCAACGTGCTTGACCCAGGCCACTACATCAGCCCCTTCCAGATCCAGGTCCGGCTTCATGAAAAACAGCGTGTCGGCAAACACCACAATGCCTTCGCCGTCCATATGGTCGCCGGCGCATGCGACGGCATGGGCGGTTCCACGGGCAACATCCTGCACAGCAAAATGGGCCGTCGCGCCGTGTCTGCGGCACACGGCGGTCAGTTCATCCCGAACTTCCTGACCAAAATCGGGACCCAGCACGAAAACGGCCTCTGTAATGGGACGCGGCAAAACGTCACTGAAGGTGGAGACAATCCGTTCCACCATGCTCTTCCCGCAGACCGGAAGCAGGGGTTTGGGGGTAACATGAGAGTGAGGCCGGACGCGTGTTCCGCGGCCAGCCATTGGAATAATCAGTTTCATACAGCACCTTTGGGGAATAGAATTATCAAGATACAAGCCACTCTGCAATCATCATGTCAATTAACAATCAGATTCGCCCCGAGGATACGCGCAAGCCATACGACGCCTGGCAGGACACGCGCATCAAAGACCTCTGGCGCATTTTCCGGATCATGGGCGAGTTCGTGGACGGATTCGAAACGCTTTCCGAACTGGGACCGTGCGTGTCGGTGTTCGGCTCGGCCCGTACGCAGCCGGGCTCACCGGAATACGAACTCGGCACGACCGTGGCCCGGGAACTGGTAAGGCACGGTTTCGGAGTAATTTCCGGCGGTGGCCCGGGCATCATGGAGGCTGCCAACAAGGGTGCGCGCGAGGAAGCAGGCATTTCGGTGGGCCTGAACATCAACATCCCCCATGAACAGCACACCAACCCCTACATCGACCAGGACAAGGTCATCAACTTCGATTTCTTCTTCGTGCGCAAGGTCATGTTCGTCAAGTACGCCCAGGGATTTGTTGTACTTCCCGGTGGCTTCGGCACGATGGATGAACTGTTTGAGGCGCTCACACTCATCCAGACCGAAAAGTCGAATCGGTTCCCCGTCGTGCTCATGGGTACGGACTACTGGTGCGGCCTCTTTGAATGGGTGCGCGATACCATGTTGAAGGAAGGGAAAATCAGCGAAAAAGACCTGGATCTGTTCCATTTGACAGACAGTCCGCAGGAAGCCGCCGAGGTCATTCATCATTTTTACGATCACCGAACCATGAAACCCAATTTTTGATTTTTTCAGGAAACTTAGCGTTTTTACGTCGCGTTGTTTACACCGCTCGACTACCAGACCCGTTCTCTCAGTCAACAATAACAAGAACATAATCGAAATGAGTAAGCTCAACACGATCATCCGCGCCGGGGCGCTGGCCGCCCTCATGATCGCGATATTTGGCGTCGGCAGCTCATCGGCACAGGCCTACAAGGAGGCGTTCAATGCCGGTGCTGAAGCTGCTAAAGCAAAAAATTACGCGCAGGCTGTGGAAAAATTCGTCGAGGCTGCGGACGGTGCAGCCGCTGAAGGCGACGACCGCGTCGAGGCTCAGGCCCGGGGCCTGATCGCCAAAATTGAATACAACGTGGCGCGTGCCCTCATCCAGAACGAAAGTTTCGAGCAGGCCATTGCGCACCTGGATACCGGTATAGAGCAGGACCCCAACTTTGCCAAGAACTATCTGGCCAAGGCGGCCACGCTGAAAAAGCTGGATCGCTGGGACGACGCCGTACCTGTCTACCAGAAAGCCATCGAGGTCGGTAATGCCACGGCAGACACGCAGACAGCCCGAACGGCCCAGCAGGCGCTGCGTGACCAGTATGTTTACCTGGCATCGAGCACGCTCAGCAACGGAAGTGGAAATGCCTCCCGCGCCCAGGCCCAACAGGCGCTCGAATACCTCGATACGCTCCAGACACTGGTCGAGCCTGACGCCGATGCCCTCTACTACATGGCAGAAGCCAACAAGGTGCTTGGAAACTACGGTGAGGCGATCAGACTCGCCGACGAGGCCCTTGAAATCCACCGTGGAAGCCGCACGGACAAGGCAAAAATCTACTTCGTCAAGGGCGAAGCGCTCATGAGCACGGGCAAGGCTTCCGAGGCGCGCTCGGCGTTTGAAAATGCCTCCTACGGAAGCTACCGGGCATCGGCCCAGCACTTCCTGGAGACGCTCGGCACCAACTGAGGACGGGTTGTTATTGACCTGATGTCCGGAATGTGATCCTGGAAAGGGGCGCACCTGATCGGTGCGCCCCTTTTTCATGATGCAGCTTCGCCGTGCCACGTGTATTTTCGTCAAAGTCATCAACCCACTCCCTGCATGACTTCAGACATTCACCCTTCGGCGCAGATCGGCAATGGAACCACCTGTGGCCACGGCTGTGTAGTCGAGGCTGGCGTCACCGTGGGCCGGAAATGCCAGATCGGCCATCATGTGGTCATCCGCGAGGGAAGCATCATCGGCGACAACGTGCGGATCGATGACGGTGCAACGATTGGAAAGCAGCCCATGCGCGCCGCCGCGTCGGCCGTGACCTCGGATCAGAAGGCTGCACCCTGCCGGATTGGTGATGGTGCCATCGTTGGGACGCACGCCGTCATCTACGCCGGATCCACGCTGGCAGAACGCGTGCTCGTGGCAGACCTGGCGACCATCCGGGAAAACGTATCCATCGGTGAACAGACCATTGTCGGGCGCGGTGTGGCGGTGGAAAACTTCTGCACCATCGGGCGCCGCTGCAAAATTGAGACGGAAGCATACATCACGGCCCACTCCGAACTCGAAGACTTTGTTTTCGTGGCTCCCGGTGTGCTGACGTCCAACGACGCCTTTGCCGGTCGTACCGAGGAGCGGTTCAAGCATTTCAAGGGAGTCACTGTCCGTCGTGGCGCGCGGCTCGGCGTCGGATCGATCATTCTGCCAGGCCTTGAAATCGGTGCCGATGCCATGATTGCTGCCGGCGCCCTGCTTACGCGCGACGCCGAGCCGGGCATGGTCTACATGGGGAGCCCGGCCCGACCCATCCGCCGCGTGCCCCCCGAACAACTTCTCGATGCACAGAACTGGCAGTAAGCACATGACGAGCGCGACCGAGCCCATACAGATGGTGGACCTCAAGACGCAGTACGAGCGCCTGCGCCCGGACATCGATCGCCGTATACAATCGGTACTCGACAGCACTGCCTTCATCAAGGGACCCGAAGTCAACCGGTTCGAAGAAGCACTCGGGGCGGCCCTTGACGCACACGTCGTCGCGGTCGCCAACGGCACCGATGCCCTGCAGATTGCCCTCATGGCACTGGGAGTCGGCCCCGGAGATGAAGTCATTACGCCCTCATTCACATTCGTAGCCACAGCGGAAGCGGCGTCGTTGCTCGGCGCCGTACCGGTGTTTGCGGACATCGATCCCCGGACATTCACCATGGATCCGGCGAGTCTTGAAACGCTCATTACGGGACGAACGCGCGCCATTGTGCCGGTCCACCTCTTCGGGCAGAGCGCCGACATGGATGCCATCATGGACATCGCCAACCGGCATGCCATTCCCGTTGTCGAAGATACCGCCCAGGCCATCGGGTCGACCTGGAAAGACCAGGCGGCTGGCACGCGGGGCGCCTTCGGAACATTATCTTTCTTTCCGTCCAAGAACCTCGGGTGTTACGGCGACGGTGGAGCGGTCATGTCGCGCTCCGCCGAGCTTGCCGAGCGTGCACGCCTCATTGCCAACCACGGCTCCAGGAAGAAGTACCACAACGAGGTCGTGGGGATCAACAGCCGCCTCGATACGCTGCAGGCCGCCATTCTGCAGGCCAAGTTACCTCACCTGGACGATTTCACGCGGCGCAGGCGCGAAGCAGCCGACCACTACGACGCACATTTCGCGGACATCCCGGGCATTACCACGCCCCACCGGTCTGCCCACTCGCACCACGTCTTCCATCAGTATACGCTCCGCATCCACCGGCATCGCGACCGTATACACGACGCGCTCTCGGAGGCCGGCATTCCGAGCGCTGTTTACTATCCGGTTCCGCTGCACGAACTGCCCATCTATGCCAGCAGTCCAGACGCTCATGTCCGGGTTCCACTGCCTGAAACCGGGCGCGCAGCGCGGGAAGTGCTGTCGCTTCCCATGCATACCGAACTCACAGAAGAGCAGCAGCAGCGGATTGCCCACGTCATCCTGTCCGCGTGAGGGCACCCTCCGTCAGGTCGCCGTCATGCGGATCATTTCCTCGGCGGTCGTCAGGCCCAGTTTCATGAGTTCGCGGGCCGAATCGCCGAGCGTCAGCATGCCTTCTTCGATCGCCAGCTTCCGGATGGCATCCTCATCAATGGAATTCCCGGATTCCGCGATGATGTGCCGGATGCCCTGCGAGAAGTACAGTGTCTCACAGACGGCCCGGCGGCCCTTGTACCCGCTTCCGCCGCAGCGGCTGCAGGACGTGTTGCATCCCGCCTTGTAGAACGTAGTTGTGTCCAGTTCATCCTCCGTGAAGCCGAGGTTGCGGAGCAGCACCCGGTCCGGATTCGTGTCTTCAATCCGGCACTCGCTGCAGACTTCGCGGATGAGGCGCTGCGCCACGACCAGATTGATGGCGTACGCAATCAGGAAAGGCTCAATACCCATTTTGTAGAGACGCGATACAGCGGCCGGGGCATCGTTCGTATGCAGCGTCGAGAAGGTGAGGTGTCCCGTGTTGGCCAGTTTGATGGCCAGTTCGGCTGTGGCGCGGTCGCGCATCTCACCCACCATGACAACGTCCGGGTCGTGCCGGAGTATGGCGCGGAGTGCCCCCTCCAGATCCAGTTTGTGGCTGAGCTTGATCTGGCGCACGCCTTTGATGATATACTCGACCGGATCTTCGACCGTCAGGACGTTGACCTCAGGCGTCACCACCTGGTGAAGCGCCGCGACCAGCGTTGTTGACTTGCCGGATCCGGTTGGACCCGTCAGAATGACCATTCCGTGTGGCTGACGAATGGCCTTGTTGAAACGCTCCAGAGCCACGTCAAGCATGCCGAGCTTGCGGATGTCGGTGAGCACCTTGCGATCGTCGAGAATACGGATGACAATGCTTTCGGCGCGCACCTCCTGGTTGGCCGTGGCAATGGGTAGGATACTCACGCGGAAGCGGATGAGCGCGCCGTCGATATCGCGCTGGATGAAGCCATCCTGGGCCATATCGCGCTCAAAGCGATCCACGTTCGTGGCATTGTCCTTCACGACCGCCAGAAAGGCTTCCGGATGCACCTTGTCTTCCGTATGCCACTTCTTCAGGCGCCCGTCGGTGCGGAAATGGATTTCCACCTGCCGGTTCTGGTTCGGATACATGTGGATATCCGATGCGCCCGCACGGACGGCTTCCACGAGCGATGCCTCGAACAGGTTGATGAGCTTCGAACGGCTCATTTCCGCCTCCAACGCATCCTCGTCGAGACCGCTTTCGCCCTCTTCCTCGTACGTCATGCCGAGGTCGAATGCCTCGGTCTCCTTCGTAATGCGCTCGAGGAACTCGTTCTTGCGCGGGAAAAGTTCGTCGAGCAGCCGGATGATCTGCGATTCTGGCACATACCGGAGCTCGAATCGGCCCACGTCGAGTGTATGAAGCAACTTGTTGACCTCGGGGCGCGTCGGGTCGGGCGTCACGAAAATAATGCGTCCGGCCCCCGTCTCCATGTCCAGCTCGTGTTCAAAAGGAACGAGCAGCATTTCGAGCATTTCCTCCCGATGCTCCTCGGCCAGCGTCTCCATGGTCAACTTCACGAAGTCGGCATCGGGCCGGCCCTCGGTCAGTTCTTCTTCCTTGAACGCGTACACAGACGCCGCCTTGCCGTAGACCATTTCGCGGGATACGGATTTCAGTTCGGCCAGGACGCGCCACAGCGCATCCCGTTCGCCTTCGGACTTGTGCACGGCCACAGCCTGGCTGACCGATGCTTCGTCTACCATGCCATCGGCAAGGAGACGTTTCACGACGCGGTCACGCGCAATGGTTTTTTCAACTTCCGACGAGGATACCGGACGCGGGGGTGGCGAAGGCGATACGTCGGCTTCCTCTACGGTATCCAATTCCACGTCATGCCCGCTGGTAGCCTCCGATTCAAACGACAGGCGGAGCCGCACGCGGTCAAGTGGCTCCGAGAGCTGTTCTGGCGACACATAAACACACTCCGCAGATACCGGAAACGCCATGAGCGCTGCCTCTGCCCCGGGTGCCGTCGGATCGGACGATCCGACAATCAGGTTGCCCTCCCTCATTTCGAGCGGCAACAGGCCGGCATCGATGAGGCGGGCGGCATCCGCTGCATCTACCCGCGAAAAAAGATCATCGATAAACGCCCGCTGCGGTCTGTCGCCAAGCACGGCTTCCAACCGATACCCATGGAAAAGGGCTGCTTCTTCGGCAATACGTTCCGACGGCGTCGATTCGAGGCGGCAGAGCGCCCGCCAGAGCTCTTCACCCTCCTCCCGCAGCCGTATGGCATCGAACAGCTGTGTCGTGTTCACGATCTCGGCCTGCAGCAGCTTCAGCGAAAGCTCGTCCCTGATAACCCCGGAAATGGGCGAATCGATCTGTACATCAGGATCAGAAACAGCATCGGGCTCCATATCGGCTTCGGGCCCTGGCATGAGGGGCTCATCGTCATCCGGCACACTTCCGTAGATGTCACGAATGGTATAGACCGGGGCTTCATGACCGGCCGGGCCCTCAGTATCCTCCAGCACCTGGTTCCATTCGTCGACCGTCAAATCGGTCAGGTCATTCAGGATATCACCCAGGATGGATGCGTCGACCTGCGGCGGCATTTCGTGCCGCGCCTGTGGCCGCCTGTCGCCTGAACGTCTGCTGCTGCCTTTGTCTCCGAAAAGTGCTTTCATATCAGTTTCCTCCCATCATATCTACGCTCGAGGGTGAGACCAGGGCAAGCTCGGACGAGATGACAGTCAGTGCGAGAATGGCCACGGTAATCACCATGGCTACGCCCGTCTGAATCATCTCGACCGTCGACGTCAACTTGAGTGACGTCTCATTTTCATAGTAGTCGGCCATCTGCCGGGCGGCTCCACGGACATTTCCCGTTTCGGATCCACTGCGGAAGCGGGCGAGCGCCATGGACGTGAAAACGTTGCTGGCTTCCATGGCCTTGACCAGGTCCACACCCTGGGCCATCATCATGGGTATGGTGATGTTCTTGATCCGGTGCTCCATGTATTTGTTGCCCGATGCCTCGGCAGCAATCCGGATAACAGAGATGTTGTCGCCGCTGCCCGAGTACAACACGGCGAACACGCGGCAGAAGATTTCTATGTTCAACTTGTGCAGGAGTGATCCAATGACCGGTATTCGGATCATGAAGCGGTGAATCAGGAACGTTCCGCGGGTGGATTTGGCAAAGGCCACGACCGAGCCAACAGAAAGCATGGATAGGCCAATCAGCCAGATATAGTTCGCATCCATCCACTTGGAAAAAGCGAGCGTTGCGGTCGTCATGGGCGGTAGCGTCATATTGAATGACTCGAAAAGCCCGGCCGTCTCCGGAAAAATGACCCAGATGTACCAGACGAACGCCGCAATAAGCACGATCATCGTGATGGCCGGCGTGATCATGGCGCTCCTTACGCTCTTCTTGAACTCGTTCTGCCGCTCCAGGAAGCGCGCTGTCGCCTCGTAGATCTCGGACATGTTGCCCGTCTGCGAGGCAATACCCAGCATGTATGCCGTGAACTTGCCCAGCATGTGCTGCTGCTTCATGAAGGCCTGCTGCGCTTCCATGCCGCCCTTCAGGTCGCCGTTCAGGTCACGGACCACCTGTTTGAGACTGTTTGAACTGATGTCGTTGACAAGCAGGTTGAGCACTTCATCGAAGGGAAGTTTTTCCTTGAGCAGATTGGCCGACAACCGGACAAACATGATCAGATCCTGCTGCGGAGGTTTCTTCTGGAAATCCAGCAGCTTTTTTTGGATTTTTATTACCTGCAGGCCCATTTTGGACAGCGCCGCCCGCAGCTCTTCTTCCGAGAATGCCTTCTGCTCTCCTTTGATTACGTTGCCGTTCACGTGGCGGACCTTGTACATGAAGGTCTGCCGCTGCTCCATCCGTTGCGGCCTGAATCCATGGCGCTCACCGAGCGAATCGACCCGCTTGCGCGCCGATTTCGAGCTGCCGGCAAACACGGTCCCCTGCACCGGCTGCCCGGCTCCATTGACTCCCGTGAATCTGAATTCCTTTACGGCCATGGTGGTCTCTCCCTGCCTCTATTCAATCGTGATGTCGCCCACGTAGCTGACGCGGCTCGAGTCTATCCCGTATCCGCTGATGTAGGTCCGCACACCGATGTCCGGATTGCGCAGGCCGATGCCGGTAATTTCCAGCGTGGTTTCCGTGGCGTTCGTGATGGCAAACGTGCCGAAGTTGGTCGTGCTGCTCATGCTGAGCGTCTCCAGTCCACTGTCGCCGAGCAATTCATAGGACATGTTTCCGCCGTTGTACGGATCCATTTTGGTCTTGTAGAACACAGCCGAGTTGGCAATCTCAAGATTGCGGTTCACGATGTTGTCCACGAGCGCCTGGTCAAAGTTGACCACATATACATTGATGCCAGCGATGATCGCGATGCCGACGATGATGACGCCGAAGACAAGCAGAAGCAGTTGTTGCTGACCCATGGATAATTACCGTTGGAGGGGTTGTCGACACTTCATGTATCGGCAGTAGCCGCCGCTGCTTAACCGTTTCCCGACCCGAAAACGCAAACATGAAAAAAGGGGCGGCGCTTCCGCGCCGCCCCTTTTTTCATAACGAACTGTTAGTCCGCCAGTCGATCATCCTGATTACGATGCGTCATCCACCGTGGAGACAACTGTTGCGATACCAGACGAGGATGTGTTTGAAATCGTTAGCTGTACCTGGTTGTCCAAGTCACTGTCAGGAGTGCTCTTGGCCAGTAGTACAACGGTTGCACCTGGCGTACCGCTGATTCCAATGCAGCCATTCACGTTTTTGATTTCGCCAGCTGCGCAAGCACCGTTGTTGGCGTCAGCTGTGTCATAGCCAAGCTTCGCCAGCGTTAAATTCGCGAAGCCTGTCTCGTCGGCGCCACCACCGAATGCGGCTGGCTTGAGCTTCCATGCCTGAATTTCAGATGCAACACGGACGGCGTCGTTCACGAGCGCATCGGCGTTGGCCTTTTTCATGTTTTCGGAGAATGCCTGGATACCGACAACGACGGCCAGGCCGACGATCACGATTCCGAGCACGAGGAGAAGAAGTTGCTGCTGACCCATTGTAGGACCTCCTTTGTATTAGGTTGTTGCACGTTGTTGACGTCTTCCCGCATGGTATCGACGTCGTTTTCAGCGTCTAAAGGAATTCCTTCGTGAAGATGTTGTGAAGATGTTTGCCATCTTTCGGAGAGAATACTTCAGTCGCCGTGTCTGTGCTGCGCCCTGTGCGCAACACTGACTGCGGTATCGCGTTCAACCCGGAAAGCTTAAATCCCACAGACACTTTTTTTGGAGGCCTGCCATGACAGACAAGGAACGCATGAAAACAACCATTGACGAGATGAAGGTCAAAGGCAACAACCTCGTCTCCAAAGTCAAGGAACTCATTGAGGAGGGCAATACCCGGCGCGTGAGTATCCGCAAGGATGGCCGTACGCTGCTGGAAGTCCCCCTTTCGGTGGGTGTGGGAGGTGCGACGGCCGCTATCATGTTCACGCCCGTGATTGCCGCAGTCGGAGCACTCGCGGCCCTGGTAACCGACGTGGACGTAGTTGTGGAACGCGCCGTGACGCCAGCTGAGATCGTGGAGGAGCGTGACGAAGACGCCAAGGACTCCTGATCTTCCCGTCCGGTTCGAGGACGTACAGGCAGCGGCCTCTCTCCTGGCCGGACAGGTGCACCGAACGCCGGTAGCGACATCGCGCCAGCTCAATGAGCGGGCCGGCGCGTCGCTCTATCTCAAGTGTGAGAATCTGCAGCGCACGGGCGCTTTCAAGATCCGGGGCGCCCTGAATGCCCTCTCCCGCCTCTCTGAAGAGGAGCGCGCGCGGGGCGTTCTAACCTACTCCTCGGGAAACCACGCACAGGCCGTCGCCCTCGCAGGGCAACTGACGCATACAAAGACGACGGTCATTATGCCCGACGTGGCGCCCGTCATCAAACGCCGCGCTACGGAAGGCTACGGCGCGCACGTCATTGCCTACGACCCAAGCGCTTACAGCCGCGAGGATCTCGCGCGCGAGCGCGCCGCAGAAACCGGCGAGACCATCATCCCCCCCTACGACCATCCGCACATCGTGGCAGGCCAGGGCACAGCCGGCCTGGAACTGTTTGAGGAGGTGGGCGCACTCGACATGCTGTTCGTATGCTGCGGCGGGGGTGGCCTGCTCTCCGGCTGTGCCCTGGCCGCCCGTCGGCTTGCCCCGCGGTGTCATGTCGTCGGGGTGGAACCCGAAGCCGGAGACGATGCCACGCGCTCTTTCTACAGCGGTACGCTACAGACGGTGCAAAATCCTGACACGATTGCTGACGGGGCCCGTACGCCGTACCTGGGTGAGATTACATTCCCGCTCGTGAAAGCCTGTGTGGACGACATGATCACCGTCCCGGACGCGGATCTCATCCGCGCCATGCATTTCGTCTGGGAGCGCATGAAACTGGTCGTTGAGCCCACGGGGGCGCTGGCGCTCGCCGGCGCCCTCTCCGGACAGATTGATATTGGCGGCAAGCGTGCTGGAATCCTGGTAAGTGGAGGTAACGTGGATCTGGCCTTTGCCGCCGAGCTCTTCGCCACGCTGTGAAGGCGGGACCCAGACCGGTGCCGATTACGGCCCCGGAGGTCAGCGATCTTCGGACCGTGCGAGCGTGGCTCGATCCCATTGCCGCCCGATACGAGACTGAGCAGTTCATTGCCAACGACCCGGTTTCCGTCCCGCACGCATTCGATGATCCGATCGATCAGGAAATAGCGGGCCTGTTCGCTGCGCTGCTGGCCTGGGGACGACGCGACACGCTGCTCAGAAAGCTTCATGAACTCATGGAGCGCATGGAATACCGCCCGGCCCGGTTCATCCTCGACCTGAAACCCACGTCACATGCACTTGAAGGATTCCGGCACCGGACCTTTTCCAGCATCGACGCCCTGGGGCTCTCGCTCTCGTTGCAGCAGGTTTTTCGCGAATATGGCTCACTGGAAGGCCTGTTTGCGCAGCACTGGAACCACTCGTTGGCGACAGCCCTCACCGGGTTTTCCAACACACTCCTCGCCCACGTACCCGGTCAGCCCACGCGCATGCGAAAACATGTCGCCCGCCCGTCGACCGGAAGCGCCTGCAAGCGGCTCGTGATGTTCCTTCGGTGGATGGTGCGGCGCGGGCCTGTCGATCTCGGACTGTGGCGCAGCAGCATTGGGCCCGAGCATCTGGCGCTGCCGCTCGACGTGCACTCGGGCCGACAGGCCCGCGCCGCACACCTTCTCACCCGCCAGACCAACGACTGGAAGGCCGTCATGGAACTCACACGCATGTGCCGCGCGCTCCGGCCCCACGACCCCGCCTTCTATGACTTCGCTTTTTTTGGCACCGGAAGCGCAGGAGAAGAGCTGGGCGCTGCCCGGTAGGCGAGAATTGCTCGGGAGAAAGCGCAGACGGCTTTGAGGGGAAGAGCAGCTCGCTTCGCGGCCAGCCAGCCTTCCAGTGGCTCAGTTGTCGCCTTCGAGCGAGGTATCGGCGACACGGTCTCCGATCGCGTGGTACGCCCGCTGGTGGTAAACAACCGGACGTCCCGACTCTCCTTCCACCACGTCCAGCACGCAGCCGACCAGAATGGAATGGTCACCCGCATCGTGCACCTCGTCGAGCGAACAATCGAACCGGACGAGGGCATTGTCCAGGATATCGTACCCGAACGGGCCCGGTACGGTCGTCAGCCCTTCAAGCTGCTCGGCACGCGAATAATGCGGCATGGCAAAGCGGTCCGACAGGTCGTTCTGGTCTTCGCGCAGCACGTGCACCACAAAATTACGCGCCGAAACAGCGGTGTCGTGCATCCGTGCCGACTTCATCACATTGAAACAGACCAGCGGCGGCTCCAGGCTCAGGCTCACGAATGACCCGATTGTAATACCTGTCGGAAGGGACGGATCGGGCTGCTGAAACATCACGACCGTCACGACCGTCGGCACGTGGCGAAACCCTCGTCGAAAAAGCTCCGGTGACACACCCGTCCGGGCATCGGTCCCGGTCCCGGGAATTCGGCTCATGAGAACACGTCCTTGACGCGGGAAAAAAATGATCTGCGCTCGTCAAGCGTTTCGGGGCGCGGCTCGAACGATGGCGAATCGGTGAGTCCTTCCAGCAGCTCCCGCTCCTCGTCCGTGAGCGATGTCGGGGTCCACACATGGATGCGGACCATCTGATCCCCCCGGCGACCCTGCTCAATGTCGGGCAATCCCCGCTCCCGCATGCGAAGGATTTTTCCCGACTGGACGCCGGCATCGATCTGCAACCGGGCACGCCCACGAAGTGTGGGCACGTCCCGTTCGGTGCCGAGCGCGGCTTCGGGAAAAGACAGATACAGCTCGTGATAGATGTCCAGACCTTCCCGCGCAAAGTGTTCGTGCTTCTTTTCCACGATCTCGACACGCAGATCACCGGCAGGTCCCCCGCGCTGCCCGGCATTTCCGGCTCCACGGACGGTCAGATAGTGCCCTTCCAGGACGCCACCCGGTACCGTCAACGTAATGGTCTCATCTCCCTTCGTGCGACCTTCTCCGCCACACACGGAGCATGGGTGTACCAGCAGACGACCCTCTCCGCGACACTGCGGACACGGCTGTACGTTGACGAACTGACCAAAAACACTGCGCGTCACCTGGCGCACCTCACCCGCTCCCTGACACGTCGTGCACGTGGCAAAACCCTTTTCAGGATCTTCTGCACCGCGCCCGTCGCACGTTTCGCAGACGACGTGCTTCTTGACCTTGATCCGCTTTTCGGACCCCTCGGCAATTTCCTCGAACGTGAGGGGCAGCTTTATCCGGAGATCACTGCCCGGCCGCCCCTGGCCACGGCCGCGGCGCTGGCCGCCGCCACCGAACATATCATCGAAAATGCTTCCACCACTGCCGAAAATGTCACTGAAGTGGCTGAAAATGTCGTTGATATCCTGGAAACCCTGCGCTCCCTGGCCATTGCCCTTCACGCCGGCATGACCGAACTGATTGTAACGCTGGCGCTTCTCTGGATTGGACAACACTTCGTAGGCTTCGGCCGCCTCCTTGAACTTCGTCTCGGCCTCCGTATCTCCCGGATTCCGGTCCGGATGGAATTTGAGCGCCTGCTTGCGGTATGCCTTCTTGATCTCGTCTGCACCCGCATCGCGCGAAACACCGAGAATGTCGTAATAATCTCTCATCAGGAAGCAACTACCACTTTTGCGTGACGAAGGACGCGATCGCCCATCTTGTATCCAGGCTGCACAATGTCCAGTACCGTGCCCGGCTCCACACCCTCGGGAGCCTCCTGCTGCATGAGCGCTTCATGCTCATTCTCATTGAACGGTTGGCCCTTGGCATCGATGGGCACCACCTCCAGGCGCTCAAGCTCGCTGGACAGCTTTCTGTAGATAAGCTCCACGCCGCTTTTGAGCGATTCGTAGATGGGTGACAGTTCCCCTTCGAACTCGGCTTCGGCCTCCCGGGTCGCCTCGAGCGAGCGCTCGAAATCATCGACCACGTCAAGCAGGCCCGATACCACCAGGCTTTTACCGAAGGCGACCATCTGTGCCTTTTCACTCTCGGTCCGGCGGCGGTAATTCTGGAATTCGGCTGCCGAGCGGCGCCACTGGTCATTGGCCTGCTCGGCTTCCTCTCGCAGTTTTTCAATCTCCTCCTGCAGCTGTTCGACTTCAACCTGGGCTTCGGCCAACTCGGTATTCTTCTGGGCAAGCTCATCAATGGCCTGCAATACCAGATCCTCGTCCGTCGGCTCGGCTGCCTCTTTCCTTTTTGACATGTTCCAACTGGTTCGTGGGCACGGGGACGCGCTCAGGCATCCGGCACATCCGGTCGGCTCATGAGCATGGCCATGCCTTCAACAAGCGCAACGGCCCGTCCATAATTCATCCTTGTGGGGCCGATTACGCCAATCCGCCCCTGCATGTTGCTTCTCAAATATGAAGCTGTGACGATGGACAGCCGGCATCCCTCAACCTGTCCCTCCAGGTGGTGCCCAATCCTGACCTGGGCACGACCCGGCTCGGCCGGCGTTCCCTCCAGCAGTTCAACCATGCCGGGTTCGTCATCAATCAGTTCAATGAGTTGCCTCACGGCCGGAGAATCGCTGAACTCAGGCTGTGACAGCATGAACGGCGTGCCGTCGAGCTCGAGGCTCCGCGACGATGCCCTGTCGGAAAACAGGTCCGCCGAACGGTCCAGAATGAGTCGCACAATACCCGTGTCCTCGTCCGACAGGTCCTGGATGCGCGGTACACATGTCCGCCGGATTTCCTCGAGCGTCAACCCCACCAGCCGTTCGTTGAGCAGTACGACGAGCCGATCGAGCCGACTGCGGCGAATTTCCACCGGCACCTGGAACATGATCGTGCGAACGAGTCCGCCCCGGATGGAGAGCACGAACATGATCCGGTCGCTCGATACGGGGACCACATCGAGTCGTTCGAGCACGCCCGTCGTCAGCCGTGGCGAAAGCACAACGCCCAGCAGACGGGCCAGCTTTGCGAGCAGTCGTGACGATTCTCGTATCAACTCATCCGTATCGTTCATGAGCGCCATGATCTGCCGCTCCATGAGCGTGCGTTCCTCATCCGGCAACACCGCCGCATCCATCAGCTCATCCACGAACGCACGATACCCCAGTTCGGTCGGCACGCGGCCCGACGACGTATGTGGATGCGTCAGGAAGCCGGCTTTCTCCAGCTGAGAAAGCGTACTGCGCACACTGGCCGGGCTCAGGCCCAGGTTGTATTCCTCAACCAGCGACTTCGAGCCGACCGGCCCGGCCGTCTCCACGAAGCGTTTCACCACGAGACGCAGCACATTCCGCTGCCTCGGGGTCAACTTTGCCGCGCGTATGTCCCTGATGTGTATCGTCATGGCGTTTGGTATCTGGCGCGTAAACCCCGTGAGTCGTCCAAGGGTTTCGTCAGTACATCCAGTCTACGTCATCCGGCAAGAGGGATATCCTCCGGCCGAGTCGGGGCGCTATATCCGAATGGTACACCTTCGACACGCGGGAGCGCCGCAGATCCACATAGCCAATCCGGAATCCGTAGCCATCGTCGACCACGAGCCGGTATCCGCGACGGCGATCGCCCGTCACATATATATCCCGGTCGAATTCCACATCCCCGTTACGGTATACCGTCGCTTCAATTGTTCGCATGTCCCGGGGGATACGGCGCACGGCGCCCACATACCGGCCGCGGTCATGGAAGGCGATGTCGTCGAGCTCAATCCTCACGACCGTCATATGGGCGTCTGAATACACTACCCGATGCCGATAGTCCACATTGACGGCCAGACGCTCGTTCCGATATCCGCGCGACCGACTCCAGCGTGCATCGACATGCACAAAAACCGGCCACGATACGTGCACCTTCGTGTAATGACGTCGCACCGGGCGATGATGCGCCTTCCGCGATCGTTCAACCCGGATGCGCCCCGGTTCACCGCGGCGCGTGCGCTCATTGCGGACATTTGGTTTTCGGCTCTTCCGGGCGTTATGAGAGCGCTCAACGCGGGTTTCGCGCTCACGCGTCCGCTCATCGCCCTTGTTCCGCTCACCACCGCGCTGGGCGAACGCTCCCTGCGGACCGGAAAGGGCCAACAGAATGAAACTGATGATGACAGCCAGATATGATGCGTTCGATAATCGTTTCATGACGCCTCCGTGGTTTTCCCATATCTCCTGTAAAAGGCGTGCCAACCGACAGAGGTGGCCGTTCCGCCCGCTGTGCGCCGTATCTCCCACAAAAATGCACACTATTCTGGACACCAGGAGGTGGACGTCGTGGTCAGATGCGAGCGGGCGTCAGACGGGTACGCCCCAGACCATGATACCCCCGATGTGGCTCACCCAGGCAATGAGCGCGAACGCGGCCAGCAGCACCAGGAACACAAGTAGACGCATCCAGACGGCAGCGCCTGCCCGCCCGGTGTCGCGGCGGGACACATGGCGGGCGGCCAGGAGCAGCAGGACAAGCGCCATGGAGACGTACCACGCATATTCGCCAAGCTCCTCGTGCAGGTCGACAAACCGGTCCACGATGGGCACGCCTTCGCTCTGCTCCTCGAGGATGTCGCCCGTCGACACGGCCGCCCACGTCGAGAGGGCCACCAGTACCTGGAGCCAGATAGCCCAGACAAGCAGGGAGTCACGGTTGCGAAGGAGCCAGAGCCCGGCCACGAGCAGGACAACGGCGCTGAGGGCAATCGGGAAATGCACCACGAGCGGGTGCAGCGCCGGTATCCTGTACGAGAATATGTCCTGCATGAAACCCCCGTGGTGCGTTTCGACGTAGAACGCGCTTTACTTACCCACGGGTCCCTGCATGAAATTCCTTTCCACGCTCGTTGCGAACATCCTCGGCACGTTCATTGCCTTCGCCATTCTGCTGTTCATCGGCTTTCTGTTCGTGATTGCGCTGGTGGCGTCGGGCGACCAGACACCGGCCATTCGGTCGGGCAGTGTCCTTGTGGTGGATCTGGAGGGCTCGGTGCCCGAACGGGTTTCGGGCGATCCCCTCTCGCAACTCGTTTCGGGTGAAGCAGCCTATGGTCTGCATGACCTGACCCATGCCATCGAGGAGGCTGCAACCGACGACAGGATTGCCGGGCTCTGGATCAAGCCGGGTATGGTGACCTCATCATGGGCATCGCTCGAGCGCATTCGGCGCTCGCTCGACGCCTTCAAGGCGAGTGGTAAACCTGTTTACGGCTCCAGCCGGTCCTATTACACCCGTGAAAACGAATTCTATCTTCTGTCTGCCGCCGATCGGATTTTCCTGGATCCGGAGGCTGTTTTCGAATACAACGGGTTCGACATGCAGGTCACCTTCTACCGCGATCTGCTTGAGCGCTGGAACGTGGAGCCCATCATTATCCGCTCCGGGACGTTCAAGGGGGCGGTCGAGCCCTTCCTGCGCGACGATCTCTCGCCCGAGAACGAACTGCAGCTGCAGACGCTGGTCGACGGCATTGAGGCCGTCTTCCTGGACGGCGTATCGGTGGGGCGCGGTATACCGGTAAAAGATCTGTCGGCCATCATGGACAATGATATCGTCTTTGGCGCGGATCAGGCGCTTGCCGCCGGACTCGTCGATACGCTCGCATATGACGCCGACGTTCGCGCCGCCTTCAATCGTGCGCTCGGCAACGAGGCCGATGAGCGGCTGCCCACGGTCAGTATCCGCAATTATGCGCGTGCCGCCCCCTTGGTGGCCGCCGCCTCCGGATCCGTGGCTGTTGTCCACGTGTCGGGCAACATGATTGCCGAGCCTCCGGAACACACGCTGCCGATTGGGCAGGGGCAGGTGGCAAGCGCCGGCGCGGTCGTTGACGCCATCCGCGCGGCCACCCGCGCCTCGTCTACGCGGGCGATTGTGCTTCGCATTGACTCGCCGGGCGGCCTCGCGCCCGCGGCCGATGCCATGCTTGCGGCGCTCAATGACGTGGATTCAGATATCCCGATTGTCGTATCGATGGGTGATGTGGCGGCAAGCGGCGGCTACTGGCTGGCAACCGGGGGCGACATGATCATGGCCGAGGCATCGACCATCACGGGTTCGATCGGCGTGTTCATGATGCTTTTCAACCTGGATCCGTTCCTGAGTGAAAAAATCGGTATCCACACGGATGGTGTGACCTCCGCGCCCCACGCCGACATGATCACCGGCGTGACGTCGCTGTCCGACGCCCAGCGCAGAGCCCTGCAGTCGTTTGCCGACGACACCTATGCCCGGTTCCTGGGCCGTGTGGCCCAGAGCCGCGACATGTCCATCGACGAGGTCGATGCGCTGGCACAGGGCCGGATCTGGCTCGGCCGCGATGCCGTAGAGAACGGTCTGGTCGACGCGCTCGGTGGCCTGGAGGAGGCCATTGACGAGGCCGCCTCGCGCGCCGGGATCGATCCCTCGGAGCTGAGCGTCGCGCACTATCCCAAGCCCAGAACGTTCACCGAGGAGCTGCTCGCTTCCATGGGCGGCATCCGGGCAAAGAGCGTCTCGGCCCGCGACCTGCCCGAACCCTTTGCCTCGCAGCTGCGCGTGCTGCAGCTGTTCGGGAACGCGCCGCGCGTGCCACAGGCCGTGATGCCATTCACGTTGGACGTCCGCTGAGCCCCGACCTGCCCGAACCCCTCAGTCCCGGAGCGAAACCAGGGATTCTCCGGTCATGGCAGCCGGCTGTTCGATTCCCAGGATGTGAAGAATGGTCGGCGCCACATCACCGAGCTTTCCATCCCGGACGGGCCCTTCGAAACCATCCACAAGAACAGCGTGGGGTACGGGTACCGTCGTATGTGCTGTATGCGGCGTACCATCCGGGTTCTTCATGCGATCACAGTTGCCGTGATCGGCGATGACACTGACCGAGTAGCCAGCCTCACGAGCCGCTGTAATCACCTCTTTGGCGCCCCGATCTACCGCCTCGACGGCTTTTACGGCGGCCTCGAACACGCCCGTGTGCCCGACCATGTCGGGATTGGCAAAGTTGATCACCACCAGGGCGTACTCGTTTTCCCGCACGGCCGCCGCCACGCGACGGGCCAGTTCGGGCGCGCTCATTTCCGGCTGCAGGTCATAGGTGGCGACTTTGGGCGAAGCCACCAGTATCCGATCCTCCTGCTCAAAGGCGTCTTCCCTGCCCCCACTGAAGAAGTAGGTTACGTGCGGGTACTTTTCGGTTTCAGCCGCCCGGAGCTGCCTCAGGCCCGCGCGCGAGATGACCTCACCGATTGTGTCTCTCAGGTTGACCTTGGGAAAGGCCACCTCGTATGGAAACGTGTTGTCATAGCGGGCAAACGTGACGTAGGTCAGGTTGTTCAGGCGTTCGTTCAGCACCCGCGTCAGTTGCCGCGCACGGTCCGAGCGGAAATTGAAGAAAATCACCACATCGCCATCGGTCACACGTGTCATTGATGGTTCATCTCCGTCGCCCCCGTCTGCAATCTCTACCAACATGGGCTCCAGGAACTCATCGGTGGTCCCGTTTTCGTACTGCGCCCGAATTCCGGCCACCGCATCCGCGACGTGCTCACCACGGCCTTCCACCAACAGGTCACACGCTTTCTCTGTACGCTCCCAGCGGTTGTCCCGGTCCATAGCCCAGTAGCGTCCCACGACGCTGGCTACATGCCCTCTCGGTTTGCCATCACGGTCCTTCATGGCTTCCTGGATCCAGGCCACGTGCCCTGCACCACTCTCCGGATCGGTATCCCGGCCGTCCGTAAACGCGTGCAGCAGCACGTGGCCAGCCGGTACGCCGACCCGGTCTGCCAACTCAACGAGGGCGGCCACATGATGTCGGTGTGCATGAACGCCGCCGTCGGACAGGAGCCCCATCAGATGCAAACGTACTCCCCGGCGCTGCGCCTCCCGAGCCGCCCCACGCAGCACCTCGTTTCCATAGAATGAGCCATCCTCAATTGCGAGGTCAATCCGCGTAATATCCTGGTACACAACGCGTCCAGCGCCAAGGTTCATGTGGCCCACCTCGGAATTTCCCATCTGCCCGTCGGGCAGCCCAACGGCGCGACCGCTCGCCTCGAGCCGCCCCGTGGGGCCCGTTGCGAACATCTTGTCCAGGAACGGCTGATCGGCCGCCTCAATGGCGCTCACCGACGGGTCTTCGGCTATTCCATAGCCATCCAGAATGACCAACAGGTGCTTTTTCATATGCGGTAATCCTTTACTTTTTTTGTGGTGACACCAGTGCGGGCGTCGAATACGTTCATGCTGCCACAACGCGGACACGAAACCTGTTCGGTACCATGCCGGTCCGTGACCCGATCCGGCGCGTCGAAATAGTGCCGGCGCGTGGCGCAATAATAGTTACCACGGCTCGCATCCAGACCGCTGCGCGCCGGTGGCAGGGTTTGCATCCGGTCCCAGGTCTTGCACACGCCCGGTAGTACACACGCTTCGCACCGGGGAGCGCGCGCCGTGCATGTATAGCGGCCGTGCAGAATGAGCAGATGGTGCGCATCTCCCCAGGTATGCTCCGGCAATACGCGCTTGAGTTCACGTTCCACCCTGTCGACCGTCGTGGCGCGCTCCGTCACGAGACCAATCCGGTTGGCGACGCGGAATACGTGGGTATCGACAGCCAGCGCTGCGCCTCCAAAGGCCGCGCTGATCATGACTTCGGCGGTTTTCTGACCCACGCCGGGCAGCCGCTTGAGCTCGGCGCTTGTCTCGGGCACACGGCCACCAAACTCGTCGCGGAGCATGCGCGCCGCCTTCGCCAGGTGTTTCGCTTTGTTGTTCGGGTAGGAAATGGACCGGATGAGCGGAAATATGTCCTCCGGCTCGGCCTCGGCCATGGCCTCAATCGTCGGGAAGTGGTCAAAAAGTGCCGGCGTCACCTTGTTGACGCGCTCGTCGGTGCACTGCGCCGAGAGCACCACGGCCACGAGCAACTCAAATGGATTGCCATGAACCAGTTCTGTTTCGGGCGCAGGTATTACCTTTCGGAGGCGGGCCAACATGCACTCGGCCCGCTCACTGCGGGACATGCGCCCGCCGGTTTTCTTCCGCCCATCTGTATTCACCTGCATGTCCGTTCCATCCGCACTCGTGTCATCCATGCTGCATCATGCTCCTGCGGGTCGCATTCATCGCGTGCTGTTTTTTGTTTGTCTTCTTGCGGGCTTTGTCGGTGGCGCGCTGAGCCCGCGCCCTTCCTACGCCCAACTTCCCGAGCGGTTGTCACCGTCTGCGCGGGTGGAAATCCTGACCATGGCGCCCGGCACGGCCGTACACGCGGTCTTCGGTCACAGCGCGCTGCGTGTGGTCGATCCCGGTCTTGGACTGGACGCGGTATTCAACTACGGTACGTTCAATCCCGACGATCCACTCTTCATTCCCAGGTTCGCCTACGGCGACATGCAGTACTTCGTATCGGCCGCTCCGGGCCGGGCGGTGATGGACGCCTATGCCGCCGAGGGACGAAGCGTCTATGCCCAGACCATGCGCCTCTCTCCCGATGGCGTGGCCGCCCTCTACGCCGCGCTCCGCACCAATCTGGAGCCGGAGAACCGGACCTACCTATACGACTTCGTGCGCGACAACTGCTCTACGCGCCTCATCGACCTGCTCTCCCTCTACGCAGGCCTGCAGTGGCCGGCTCCGGACACAACCGGCGCGCGGCAAAACGCGCACGAGGCCAGGACGCCGGAAGCCACGTTCCGGGAGCTGATCCGCAGCTACCTGGAACCCCACCCCTGGCTCGACCTGGGTATTGATCTGGTCCTCGGCGCCCCCATGGAGCGCGTGCCCTCCCCGCGCGAGCGCACTTTTTTGCCGTTCGAACTCATGGCAGCGCTCGAGGAGGCTACCGTTCCAGGCGCGCCCGACGCCACACCGGATGCCGATTCCACGCTCCCCACTGCCAAAGACCCAACCCGCCTTCCCGCCGTCATTCGCACGGATACCCTCTTTTCGGGCCGCATTCAGGGTCCAGCCCTCCACGGAGCCACCCGAACCGGCGTGGCGCCGTCGCGGGCGCCCTTCGTCTGGCCCTTTTACCTTACGGCCCTCCTCCTGGCGCTCGTTGCATTCGTCCCGGGCCGCCGCGGTTCGCCGCGCCCGGGTTCGTCCCGCCGCGCCGATCGCCTGGACCGCACGCTGCTCTGGACCACAGGCCTCCTCGGGCTTTTCCTGCTGGTCATGTGGCTTGGAACACAGCATACGGTAACCTCCTGGAATTCGAACCTCCTGTGGGCGTTTCCACTCAATTTCCTGCTGCTGCGCCTCCGCGCCGCAAGGACGCTTTCGGTCGTGGCTGCCATCGGCTGCGTCCTGGCCGCGCTCTCGCCGGCGCTCCCCATCCAGTCCGTTCCCCCGGCCGTTTGGCCCTTCACGCTGCTCCTCGGGGCGCTTCACGCCCGGCGATGCATCCGGAAATTCCCCTGACCGTGTAAACACCTGACACAGATAAACCTGGAAACTCAGCCGCCGACCACACCACAGAATTGGCGGGCCGTCCGGTAGAGCAGCTCCGCCAGACCCGCGACCGAGTCCAAGTCGGCCCACTCCACATCCTGATGGATGCCCCCACCGGCGGCCCCCATCACGACAGATGGAATGCCGGCCGCGCCCAGGATGGCCGAATCTTCCCACCATCCATGACCTATGAAGCCCGGTCGAAAGGCTTCCACACCGCTCCCGGCGCGCTCGAGGGCCTTTACGATGTCATGCGAAATGTTGATTTCCCACGGGTCTCGCCAGAGTTCGAGTTCCAGGTCGGCCTCGAACGCCGCGCCTGACGCTGCCGCCCGCATGGACGCGCTCTCCATGAGCGCTTCGATTTCGCTGCGCACGGACGCCTCCGTTTCGCCGGGAAGCGTTCGGCGCTCCACCTTGATCCGACACGCATGTGAATAGATGAAAAGACTGCGCCCCCCTTCCACAATCGGCACATGGATCGATGCGGAGCCGCACAGCTCATGCTGCAGGCGACGCGGCAGCACCTGTGCGTGCGCATGCAGTTCGGCGAGCAACAGTCCCATCATGGCGTTGGCATCCCGCCCGTCCTCGTGCCGCCCACCGTGCGCCGTCTTTCCCTTCGTGGTAATGCTGTACACGGCAAACCCCCGATGCGCCGGACAGATATGCATGTCGGTCGGCTCGGTTACGATAGCGGCGTCCACGCGGCCTCGCCTCGCCGCCCCACCTTTCGCTCCCCACGCCTTCGCCACGGCTTCCGCCCCGATACTCGCATACTCCTCGTCGGCCACGAACGTGAGCACCAGGTCACCCTCGAGCTTATCTCCCGATTCAACCAGCCGATGCGCTGCGCCGAGCATCCCTGCCAGACCGCTTTTCATATCGTAGGCACCCCTCCCATACAGCTTTCCGTCCTCCATGCGGGCGGCGAGCGGCGCATCCATCCCGGAAATACCGACCGTATCCATGTGGCCGTTGATCATGAGATTCCGGCCGCGGCCGGGACCGGAGCCAGGGCCGCTCCCGCGGACAATACCGGTCACGTTCACGCGTCCGGGCGCTATTTCGTCAAGTTCGACCTCCAGGCCGAGGCCCCTGAGTTCGTCGGCAATCAGCGCCCCGATTTCCGCTTCACCGGCGCCGCCGGTTTCCAACTGGGGGTTGACCGAGTTGATGGAAACGAGGCGGGCGAGAATGCGCGTCGTGTACTTCATGCGTCAGATGGTTTTCAGGGCCTGTTCCAGATCAGCAATCAGATCCTCCATGTTCTCAATGCCGACAGAGTACCGGATGAGGGTCTCCGGTATGCCGAGTGCAGCCCGCTGCTGCCGCGTCATTTCGACGTGGCTCGTTACGCTGGGTGGCCCGACAAGCGTTCCGACCGACCCCAGGCTCGCCGCGCGGTGCGCCAGGTGCAGTGCGCCCGTAAACCGCTGGACGGTGTCCATGTCTCCCTGGAGTTCGAAGGAGAGCATGCCGCCAAAGCCCCGCATCTGCCGGCGGGCAATGGCATGGCCCTCGTGGTCCTCAAGGCCCGGATGGAATACGCGCGCCACGCCGGATTGACCGCCGAGCCACCGGGCAATCCCGAGCGCGCTCTCGTTTTGCCTGTCAACGCGCAGTTCCAGGGTTTTCATGCCGCGGATGGTGCGGTACGCGGCATCGGCATGGAGCGATGCCCCAGTGATTTCGCGGAAGCGGAAGACCGTCTCTATCAGATCCTTCCGCCCGCACAGGAGTCCGCACATCACGTCCGAGTGGCCCCCCAGGTATTTCGTGGCGCTGTGCACGACCAGGTCGGCACCAAGAGCGAGCGGATTCTGATTGATGGGAGTGGCAAACGTATTGTCACACACCACGATGGCTCCTGCGCGGTGGGCGGCCGCGGCGAGCCGCTCGATGTCCAGGATCTTGAGCGTGGGGTTGGTCGGGGTTTCGAGGTACACCAGCTGGCACCCGCCCTCCATGGCCCGCTCCAGCGCGTCGTGGTCGGCCGTGTCGCAGAGCACGGCATCGACCCCGAGGCGCGGCAAATGCTCCAGCAGGAGGCGACTCGTTCCGCCATAGGAGTCGTTGATGCTGACCACGCGGTCGCCGGGCGCAAGCAAAGCAAAGAGCGTATTGCTGATGGCCGCCATGCCCGTCGCAAAGCTGGTGGCTGCTTCGGCGCCTTCCAGAATCCGGATTTTCTCCTCAAGGACAGCGACGGTCGGATTGGTATTGCGACTGTAGATATGACCATCGCGGCGGCCGAGCGCCACATCGGTCCACTCCGCCAGGTCATCGTAGGCAAATGTGACCGTGTTGTAGACGGGAACGACGGCGCTGCCGTCGGCAAAGGGCGTTGTTTCGCCTGCCCATACCGACCTGGTGCCGGCTTTGTTTTTGTCGAGATTCATACCTTGCCGTGTGGTGATGTAAAGTGCCGTGCTGTGATATGTTATAAATATATCTGTAATATATCAGCGGCGCAGGTTCATTATCCTGTTTCTCCCTGTCGCAATCGTTCAGCATCTGCCAGGTCCTGCAACCACCCCGTGGCCTCCTTGTTGGCCACCAGGGCTGCTCTGCCCAGAAAATCTTCTATCTGCAGACCCAGCGCCCCGAATCCGAACGACTCGACCGCATGAACCATGGCGATCGCATTTCTTTTATCCCGTCCTATCCATACGACCAGCCACTCGACTTTACTTGAGTTCAAACACCTGGCAAATGCAGAGAAGTTCGGGTCGAGCTTCATACGGGTCGGTCCAGCCGCGCCGTTCATCCACGGCCATCAAGCGTTCCGCAGCAGGCCGTGACCGCCACCACCGAACGGAATCGAACGTGCCTGTCTCATGACCGACGCAGCCTCCGTCAGCGGGTTCTGGCGTAGTGTGAACAGGCCCTACAGTCTTGACCATTTCAATGCGCATACGCGAGGTGACGACGCGAGAACCCTGTCGTTCCGTAAGGATCTCATTACCGCACCGTGGCAACGACTACTCCACGAGTGTCATGATGCGCTCGTAGAGCCGCGCAATGGGATCGTCTCCCGCCCCGATACCCGGCCCGATGGGCCATGTGGCGCGGCGCGTGGAATCGGCGACGGTCACGGCCAGAAAACGGGTCAGGTTTCCTGGATACTGGCGGGCCCTCGCAAAAAAATCCGCCTCCTGGATCCACGCCCAGAGGGAGTCGCCCTCGCTCTCGGATATGAAGCCCCGGTCGGTCGGATTCTGACCGGCCGAGCGCCCCCGCCATGCGGTTACCGCGCCGTCGGCTCCTATGCGTAGGCCCTGCATCTGACCGCCCTGCGCACCGGTCTGGCCAAGCAGGATGGACAATGTCGGGGGCGCGACGTCCGGTGCATCGGAACGGGCGCATCCCCCCGAAAGAAGGGCCACGATGAAGATGGGTGTGAACGGATTTCTGTACATCATTTGATCAGTGCCATCGTGCGCGTCTCGCTCGACTGCGGTACGCCAACCTCCCAGCAACACAGCCCGCTCGTATGAACCCTACGGGTTCAACTCCCTGTGCGGTCGAGTACAGTGAAAAGAGGGCCACCCCCTGTCGGGAGCAGCCCTCTTTTCATTGTACCGCGTACGGGATTTGAACCCGTGTTACCGCCGTGAAAGGGCGGCGTCCTAGACCCCTAGACGAACGCGGCATGAAGTGGGGTGACCGAGGGGAATTGAACCCCCGACCTCCAGGGCCACAACCTGGCGCTCTAACCGACTGAGCTACGGTCACCGTATAGCCATAGACCAGAAATATAGGAACTGCCTACCACTCAAGGCAACCGCATAGCAATTGAACTTTCGGTGGACGCGAAGGCTCTCGGTCAGGCCCTGATCAGTGGATAATGGCCACCTTTCCGTAGGCCGTACCCTCGTCATTCGTTCCAACGGCCACCACCAGGTACATTCCGGAATCGACCAGGCGCCCGGTTTCATCGCGCCCGTCCCACCGGATGCGTCCACCCCGTCCATCCAATCTCCGCACGAGCGATCCGGTGAGCGTCATGATCCTGATATCGGTCGACTCTACCAGGCCATCGATGAAGATGTCTGTTGGTTGGTCCGAGTCCAGGCGGACCGGATTCGGGAAAACAGTGAGATCCTGGCTCGACGCTGCGGCGGCGACGGCATCTGACGTCAGCGACAATGCGCCCCTGTCGGTAGCAAAGTAGACTTCCCCACTCGACGCGTCGATGGCAATCGACAGGATGACATTCGAAAAAAGCGGCGAGTTTCCCACGGTCAATTGTATGACAGGTGCAAAGCCCCCCTCGACCGGCTCAATCAACCACGCGCCTTCGTTTGTCGCAAACCAGACGCGGTTCGCCGGATCGACTGCAATATCATTGATTTCGAGTCCGAACAGAACGAACGTTCCCAGAGAGCGGTCTGCCCATTGCGGCCATATGGCCTGCGAACTCTGGTCGCGGGCTACAATACCGGTATTGATGAAAAATGCCGGACCGGAAGACGTCCCAATCCAGACCAGACCGTCACGATCTTCCGTTACGGCCGTAACCGTTGTGGAAGGCAAGCCCAGGCCCGAGCCTCCCTGCGACCCGAAAAACCTGAATTCATCGTCCTGCGCGGCGTCGGGATTGCCGGTATCGAGCACCATCAGCCCGCGTACCAGCCGGAAGTTCGTTTCGTTGAGTACAATAATCCACTTCTGCCCGAACGAGTCGATATAGATGGGACCGTAGGCATTCGAATTTGCCGTCAGGCTTTGGCCAACAACGGGTGTGAATTCCGTCCAACTGCCGTCAGGAGAGCGCCGGTGCAGTGGGAAACCGCTGGCGCGCGTTGTAGCCCAGATGGAACCGTCACGGTCACCATCTACTCCTGAAACAACGACAAAATTACCTGTGCCCGTGGCCGGACGCAGCGACGAGTTCGTGGCGTCGTAAAGCGTCAGGTCTTCTCCGTTTTCCACCCGCGCAACACCTCCTCCCTGGGACCCGAACCAGGCCGTTCCATCGCCATCCACGTGCACGCTCAAAAACCGGTTGCGACCGGACAGTTCTGGAAATTCATTATTCGTGAAGTCCGCCCACGACCCATCCGGACGCCGCATGTGAAAACCTGTGTTCGAGGCATCGGCACCACCTGCCCAGAGCGTCCCGTCAGGACCTGTCTCCAGCGTCGAAAACGCACCGGAAGACGGCCCGTCGGGCACAACCACCTGTTGAGGCGTGACCTCCGTGACGGCGGTGGGAATGGACCCGATCTGAATGAGGCCCGTGCCCGAATCTGTCATCCACACGTCGCCATCTCCGGTCACGGCAACGCCCGAGGGAAAAATGAACCCGGGCACAGCCACCTGTCTGGCGCTCCCCTGCGCATCTACCGTCAGAAGACGGAAGCGGTCAATACCCACCAGGCCGCCATCTTTGGCAGCCAACTGCGGTACCGGCTCACTGGTCACATTGAGAGGCTCCCATCTGTTCGACTGGGGCAACCAGCGAAATACATCCCGTCCGGTACCGGCATAGACACTGCCCCCCGAGAAGGCCAGCGACTGGACCTCGAGTGCATTTCCGGAGAGCCCTGTCCGATGCAGGGACCAGGCGGAGGGGTCCTGCAAATTCGGCGCCGAGAGCGGCACACTCACAACGCCCTCCGACACGGCGGCCCAGAGTCGTTCTTCCCCGGATGGCCCCGGGGCAATGAGGACATCGCTGACGGCAATGGCCGGCGGAACGGGACCAAGACGCGTGAACGAGTCTTCCACCTCGCCCCGGTCCGGACTGAACACCACGATTCCGAAACTGGTGGCGATATAAAGGACACCCCGGGCCGCTACAATACGGTTGATTCCGCGCGATGGAAACTGGTCTGCGCGCGCAATATCCCGGAATGCGCGGACATCGCCCGTATCGACATCTATCCGGTCAAGCACGCCGTCAGCGTACCCGACCCACACCTCCCGCCGTGCATCGTCCACGGCAATTGACTGCCCCTGGACGCTCGAAAGACCCTCCACAATGGTCAAGCGCGTAATTTCCCCGCTCCCCAGATCGTATCCGAACACCCCTCCGTCCGATGCCGCCCAGACCGTATTGCTCCCGGCCGCAATGGCGCGGGCCGTGCGGAATGACGTGTGAGCCGTCCATTCCGTGAAACCGGCAGGGGAGGTCCGCACCTGTGCCGCGGCCGTGCGGAACGTGGTGGATGCAAAAAAGGCCACCTGTATGACCACCAGGGCGGCAGTCACGGCCAGATGGGTCACCGTTCGTTCAGGGACTGTCAACATGATCTTGTTCGTGTGCAATGCGGCACAAACGCGGCTTCCGCTGGGGGGTTCGGATCTGTTTCCAAAAGATGGCGCCATTCAGAATGGCAGTTCTGAAACGCCATGACTTCCGACCGGTGAACTGGCCGGGCCGTGGAAGTCGGACCCGCCGGTAGCCCCCAGGCCATGTTGGTCCGCCAACCGGTTATAGTAGTCCCGGAGCATGTCGTCATGCGCCGGATGGTCCGTTTCCACACCCCAGAGGCCCGCCTCAATCAAAGCAAGTACGACACGATGGGGAACGCCGTGACCCGGATGCGCCAATGAGGTTACGCCACCCGCATGCCGAACCAGCTCCACGACATCCTCACCCCGGGGCAATGGTTTGGGAATGAAAGTGGGCGTC